>Ga0307517_10000584_pt1 | contig 62200 bp, 89 predicted proteins | sample 23_EM_MG_FD_194515 | JGI IMG/M metagenome (GOLD analysis project Ga0307517, IMG submission 194515) | Populus trichocarpa ectomycorrhiza microbial communities from riparian zone in the Pacific Northwest, United States - 23_EM | ecosystem: Host-associated > Plants > Roots > Unclassified | place...
AGAAGAGAGAGAGACAGATGAGAGAGAAAAAGCGACCAGTTTGTGTCGCTTCGATCACTTGCGCACAAGGTGGTCGCACGTGGTCGCTCGTGGTCGCTCTCGGTCGCTTTTGCGCAACCTCTCTATTGTTCATCGAGGTCATTGGTATAGTCTGGGGTCGACGAGATGGATTGAATGAGTTGGCGGCAAGTTTTTCGACAGAGTCGATCTCCCGAAACATTACATGACGATATGTACACACTCGCAATGGCCAATAACGGAGGGCGAGTGTCGGGGCTTACCGCCCATAAGTCGTTTCATTAGGTATAAGTTGACGGAAAAATGGGGAAAAGGAGAAAATCACATACGACAACTTCACAGCTCTACCGAAGCGATGAGGGCTGCACTCTTCTCGGACCGTGGTTTGATGGTGCACTTGAACGGAGGAGGGTAGCTGAGCCAGGTGTCAGTCGGCATCGTAGTGAGAAACTACCGATCCAGGACGTTACGAAAGAACTTACCTGATCGTTCCATCGGTGTAATGAATCTTGGGCTCGACCACGTTCCCAAACCCATCGACGTATTTCTCGATATTAAACACCGCCAACGACATGGCACAAGCGAGCCATAGCGACGATAGTGCAAAGTTTATCCCCGGGCCTATCCAAACAAACATTGAAGAGACAAAGTGGATCAGTTGGTTCGGTCGTTTGAAGGGGGCAGAAGAAAGCATGCAAGGGAATATCATGAAATCGAAATCTAGACCCGACCCATCGTCCTTCCCACAAGACTCAGGACACAAAGCGACAAAGGAAGTGGGGAATAACGAAACAGCGACACTTACAAATCCTTCTTCCATACCCAAAGACCGTCGAACGAGGATCCGGCTCAGGGCGATCTCCCAAAAACCGTTCAGGATTGAATTCCAGCGGATTAACGTATGTATCCGGGTCGTGCAAAATTTGCCTGTTTAATCAGATATCAGTCACCGGGGGGGGGACACAGATTCAGGAAGGACTTCGATGAGGAAGTCTCTTCTTCCCGTCCTTCACTTACCAGATGTTCGAGATTACCGAGGATCCCTTGGGAATGAAATACCCCTTGTAAACGTCGTTCTCGGCAGCGGTGTGTGGGACTCCTGATGGATCCCCCGCAGTTAGCCTCTCCCAGAACAAAGGGGAATAACAGCCCGTGGCTTCGAAGAACGGCGGACTCACCCAGTGGTCCCACCGGATTCCATCTAAGCACCTCTTTCACCAACGCATCAACATAAGGAAGGTCAGGCTGATCAGCCAACACTGGGAACCTATCGCCCTCAATTACCCCATCAATCTCCGCCTGAGCTTTACGCTGAACTTCAGGATGCATCATCATCGCCAAGTAAAATGAACCTATCGCTGACACGGTCTGGATGAGGATGCGAGCGTGCCCGTGGGTCAGGGAGTATTAGGGTTCGTTTCGGTGATCATGAACGTGAGAAGCAAGACGGGATAGACTCACAGAATTCGCTCCTCCTAGAAGCACGAGAAACGGGGCAAGTGAGCATATGACGTACTTCATTAATTTGAAGCGTGGTAAGGCGTACCTGCATATAGCGAAGAAGCCGAACATTTGATGTTAGACTCGGTCTCCGGCGTAATCTCCTGGTTTTCAAGCAATTCGGACGTGAACGACGGAACAGCCGTTCCAGCAGCCTACGGCAACGAACGTCAATATACTCCGATGTCAGAATCCAACGATGAGCCAAGTAGTGTCGCCCACCACGGCTGCTTCATCCCCCCCCCCCAACCCTGCGCCCGCGCCCGTGGGCAGGGAACGAAGAGCGATAGAGGGAACACAGCCCCTTTAGCACGACCCACAACTCACCATCTGATTCTTTACGAATTGATGAGGCATATCTGTCATGTCGGTAAACAGGTCCGCGAACCGCTTGGCTTTCGCTTTCCACCCCGCTCCAGGGAACCAGTCAGGCACGTAGCGCACTGTCCGTAGAGAGAAATGAAGACATGGTTAATATCCCCAACGATGCGCCGGCGAGGGAAACGTGACTTACGAAGTGGGATCAGGTCTACAAGGTAAGCTCCGGGCTCCGTGCACTCAGAAAACCCGTGCACAGCAGCCTCGACAACGTCCAAGTAGGGATCTTCGTGCTCCTTGACGGAATACCCGTAAGAGATCATCATAATGGTAGCTCCCACCGTCCTAGACGTAGATATATGTCAGAAATGTCAAACCTGCCAGCGGGCGAGACTCGGGGTCAAAAAGTAAAATTCGACCGCCGCGACGAGGTATGGGATGTGTATGTCTGGTCACCAACGGCCAATACCGCAGAAACCAGTCACCTGCCAACGACATCACAAGAACGGAATCGAAGAGAAGGCCTCTGGTTCGGCACATGCCCGGGCCACCGAATTACAGGAAAAACAAGGGGTGTACAAAATGGAAAAGTGAAAAGGGAGACTGCCTGTAAAATCGTCGTCGACCACTCCACCGAACCACTCACTTGCGAATTTGGCGAACCAGCGAACCAGGATCGGCCGTGACCCTCGCCACGAACTTGGCCGTCTCCTTCTCCTGTAACGGCGTAAATCTCCCCATGCTCGCTCGCGTTCCGATCACTCTGTTCAAGTGTTTCCTGACTTCCCGGAACCGTGGACCGTACCGTGTGAGAACCAAGGATCTACTCCACCCAACGATCTCGCCACCCATCATAAGCACGGGTCTGTCGGAGTAGGTAGCTGATCTTTTATCGAGAAGGTCGACGGCGGCTTTGTGCGAGTTGAGTATTATCGTTTCCTGACCCAGAACGTTGATGTACGTGACGTCCCCTATGTGTGCAGAAATTCCCATGAGCGTATGTTCGCGTCAAAGTGCGGATTGTGTGGACGAGGGCGGAGGTGAATGAAAGAGAACTCACCGTACTGTTTGCCCCAGGCACCAAACCGCTCCCAAATATGGGTAGCAGGTAAGTCAAAGAGATTACCCACAACGGGATAGCCTTTAGGACCGGGCGGCAGATGTGAACGCGAACGCCATCGAGCCAAGCGCACCAGGGCGGCACACCCAAGGATGAGAGAAGCCGAGGAGAGGTACGGGTGGTCATTCACCACCTCGAGAATCGGGGCGACTGTTTCCATCTGTAACAAAGCAGGGGGAATGGGAGAAACCACACGGTTATAGCTCGGACAGAGAGAGCTCTCCAAGGCCCCAGCAATCCTTTTATACCTTCTCGGAAACAATATAAAGTGAGAAGAGCGGCCGGCCGTGCAGTTCTCCCTTTCGTCATCATCCAAAGGAATCCACGAATCGCCGAAAGAACCCCGTGTGTTGACACGATATTCAAATCACATCAGCATCTATATTCAAACTTCCAAGAGTACAGGGAACATCCCAGGCGGTCGGACGCGTTGAGCAAGGGAGGGGATAAGCGAGCGTTCGAACGGAGGACCTCACGAAGGGAAAATCGCGAGGGACGCACTACCTGAAGAGGCATTGAATGTCCGAAACCGCCACCGAGTCGCTCATCGGTCACCGGTCAAAGATCGGCTCTGGGGCTGATTGTGCGATCATTACGGTTTGCGGGGGTGGCCACAGCTCAAATTCCGCGCTGAGACCCGGAGCTATCCAGGGGTTACCGGATCACGGCCATCACCGATCGGACTTCAAATCCAGTGGGAGCCGGAAAGCGCTCAGGAGGGTAGGATCACTGTAAAAGTTGGACACAGAGGCCCAGAAATGCGACCAAAAGCCCTGTTGGGCTTCGACGGGAGAGGCGGATCGGCAGGTCACGCGACCTGGAACTAGCCTTGCACGGAATTTGAGCCGTGGCCACCCCGCATACAGTAGATCATCCCAGACAGCGAATACAGCATTGGAACTTGAGGGCGTCTTGCGCGCTTGCATGAAGAGGCAGCTCGGAGAGAACCCGTTCGTGGGTGTTTGTGTGCGACCGAACCTCACCGGCACCCCCACCTGGCAGAAGACACCCGACACAAAACAAGAACGTGCAAAAATTCGATCACCGTGTTTAGCTGATAGGGGGGACAAAGGCTGGAGAACGTTTTCCTGACGGTGAAAGGGCAGGAACACCGTCAGAAAAGACATACAAAGCCAAGATGCCCAGACGTGGCCCTAAAAGATTCCAATAGAATCCAAGCGACCGAGGCAAGGAAGGAGGACATAGAGATATGATAGACGAGGATATAAACCAGGTCTGGCCAAGCGAAGCGATAAAAACGTTCGCACTACCCGGAGAAAAAAGAAACCTGAGAACTCACAAGTTGGTCGCACGACTGCACGCGGTGGGACTCAGATATCTGAATGGCTAGGAACAGTGGGAGGTTTTTTTCTTTCGGAACTTTCCTTGACTCTTAGGGCGGAGTATTGTAAAACCCAACTACCACAGATTCTCACAGATTCAGATGGACAGGGTGGACGGTGAAGCGCTGTCGGTTAATTAACTTGTCATGCCTGCTTACAGGAAGTGGGCCGTCGGAAGAGCGACCCTGAACGCGCGCACACGTGAGATGGGTCATATCAGTGCATTCCTCGGTTGATGTCATCATAAGAAGGCCAGAATAGAGTGCGAGCTGCAGATGGTGGCTGGGTTTATGTACCCGGTGTTTCCGTTTATCCCGGACTAGACCAGAAATCAAGGCAAGGAATGGTAAGCGCAAGATAACTTAAGGTGAGGGAGGTACGTGACCCACAGCAGTGTCTTCCCCCGCTGCTTCCCTTCACCAACGCACGACGAACAAAGGCAAGAGGTATAGCGTGACAGACGGTACCGAAGAGCACAGCTGTGCAGCCGGAGGGTCGCAGTCTTCCAAGCAGGCGATCACTTGAATCGAGGATGGTCGATCCCCGTTTTGTATGGAACGACCCCCACAAGCTATTTGCATCACCGAATCCCCAAGCTTCAGCGATGATAACGTTCAATTGCTCCAAAGATAAGCGGAAAAACCCGTCAATGAGACCATACGTACAGGGAAAGGTTACGTGCGACAACACAATAATAGCTGTTATAGCAGGACATAAGTCGAAGGCGCAGTCAACAAGGGGACGAAGGGCGCCCATTCGTAAGAACCGGCAAGTAGAAAAGATGAAAAGCAAAAATCCACAATACAACATGAGCGACCTAAAAATTCTGGAGTAGCCTTCAGAATGACGACGCCCGTTTCAGATGCCTCGGTCGTCCCGACTCGAGGTCGGACTCAGTCTCAGCCACCTGGGAGCCATTGGTGTTATGGGCGGACCGAGCGGATGGTGGGACGCGACCGTCACCGTGGACTTCAACCCCTGCGATATATCCGCGGGTTTCGATCTCGACCTTTATGTCAATTTCCTACACCGATGAATGGATGAGCGGCAGTGGAGTGCAAATGGCTACACTGACCCATCTACCTTGTGGTGGTCCTCGGTCGAGGCACCCGAGTCTCCGATTTGACGCAGAGATATACCAAGGTCGTTGTGCCCTCTCCCGCGAATTGCCTTGCGGACGTTGAGCGTCGCGAGCAACGAGTTGCAATATACTGCAACAAAATAAGCGCAGCTCCATCATCACTTGACCCGTTCGTGCGTACATCGGCCCAGTATGAAATAGAAACATATGTATGCGAAACTGTTAGGCGCGACGAGGGTCTGTATTGGTCCGGATCAGAAAGGTTGGGTGCATCTGAGCAAATGATGACCCACAGATACAAAGGAGGCTATGGCACAGAGGCTGGTCAGCATCCCCGTCTGAACAGTGAACGTGATCTTCGGAGGGGGGTGAGCCTTGAACTGTTATCCTGGGGAATTCCTTACGAGCAGATTGATCATTGTATTCGAGCTTGAGGGGAACAGTCAGCCAAGGCAGAAGCAAAGCACGAGAGTAGGCTACCTTTGGAGGTTGTTTCGTGCTCTGTGTAACAGAATACAAAACACGACCGTGATAAGAACATCACCTGCGACTGTGAGGGGAGTGTCAATCAAGGGGGTAGAATTGATCCGGCAGAAACAGTGGCACCTGTCAGTATGTTTGAAACCATTGAAAGCGGCTGATCGGTGACTCGTAAGCAGAAGGAATCAAAAGTTAGGACATAAGTCTTGCCCTGAGTTCGGCGAGTTGCGCGAGCTTGGTCATGGGTATGCTACGGCTTTGCATGAGTAGATGGTGTATACAGGCATCAAATATCCTACCTTTTTGCGGCGTATACTGTTACGGATGATAATCAACGGCACTGTTCATCCTGGAAGACAGACAACGTACCGAGGATGGAAACTGGGATTTGGAAGGGGAAGATGAGCTACGACTTCCCCAATGCTTGACGAGCTTACGTACCAAACTCCGCCACTATAAGCACGACCTTTGGGATGGTGAGGAAAGGGTGACGACGCGGAGGGTGAAGAGATGCTCACGAGAGCTGCAGTGATATACACGTTCTTCTTGCTGACTAAAGAGAGTCAGCGTACTGCCAGGACGTCCAGATATGCTCTACTAACATTTCCATATGCGAACCGCATAAAAACTAGGAACACATCAGATTGGAGAACGTGGGGGGACCCAGCGTGCTCACGATTGGACAAGAAGGGCGGTGATTCCCTTGAGAATCCCACGTTTAAGACAACTCGAGGTGCGCTCCGGTGGAAAAACTCACATTGAATAACACCTCGACCTAGACGCACACAGTGAGCAAAATGAAATACTGAAAGTAAGCAGGGACTTACCAGGAGGCTCCTGAGGTATCAATTACCGGTGAGTGAACAATGGTATGGGCGGATGCGATCGAAACGCACCAAACGATATTGCCCAGCTCCTGCGGCTTGTAATAATACGTGATGACGTAGACGTAAACTGGGGTGCAATATCTGAGAACAGGGAGTCGCGGGGATGTAATAGGTCGAGAAGTGTCTCACCCGAATGTGATATGAGCGCCTGATGGATTGTGTCGGATATCATGGTAGCGATAACCTATTTGGAGTGAGAGCTTGACAAATAACGGTACATATCAAGACACACGATAGCCTTAATTCCGCGATTGTCCTTCTTGCTGTAATGCTGGAAATAGTAGAAGGTCTGGGAACACGACACTACGCGGCGGTCACGAGAGCGAAAAAAGGGACGAGGTACTCTGACGGTTTACCTCCGTATAGCCTGTGCAAGGGGCACGTGAATGAGAACAGACCGAAGGCAAACAGGTGGTTCGACTGACACTGCAGCAACAACCATCCCGATATAAGCGGCACCGAGCCTGAAGCAACGGGGGATTGTTGAGATCAAGAACGCGAAATATGACAATGAGGGAACCGTACGTATTGTCCAGGGGAGGGAGCTGGTCCATTGTGTTTATGAGCGGAGGGGATGAAAGAGAGGGAGGGAGGAGGTCATACAGCAACAACTGTCGTTTTTATTTATTTGGAATCATATAGCAACAGGTGAGAAAGAGTTGGCCGAGGAGAGACGCCAGCCACCCGGGTATGTCGGGGGGTGGGAAAACATTCCACCGCTGCAACCGCCACCGATCACCAATGTCATCGGACCCAATGAGAGCGATCAAAGCGATCCTCAACCCGGCGGGAAGGTTCAAGTACCAGGTGAGAGCTTCCAGAGGCGTTTCTACGATTTCTTAGGCTCTCTTAGGCTCCTCAATTCGCCATCGATCATCTCGTCGTGGGCGGAGGTAAGCGGAACCATGGTTCGTGGCAGAACTTGCTCCGATCTTCTCCCAGGTGTCGTCGGTCTCGCGATCGCAGAACGGCTCGCCCGAAGGTTCCCCCGAAGATCAACATATCTCGTGGAGAGAAATCCCACGCCAGGCGAAGAGACCAGGTTCGTTGGACAACTAAGATATAGTATGATGAGACTGACCCCCCCCCCCCCCTCCGCAGCTCACGCAACTCGGAGGTAATTCACGCAGGTCTGATTTTCCTACCAGCCTTGTGCTCAGCTGCGGGCCCTGGTTCTCATCGCATGCAATAAACAGGATTGTATTACCCTCCGGATTCGCTCAAAACGGACCTTTGCATCCGCGGAAGACAAATTCTGTACGACAGATGTCGGGCGCACAACATCCCGTTTAATAAGATCGGAAAACTCGTAGTTGCTCATCAGAACCAACGCGACTATATCGAGCAACTTCATGTCAAAGCACAGCACCTCCGGGTCCCCCACATTCCCCATTCGGCAGTACTAGCGACCCGCCTGATCGATGGAGGAGACGCTCGGCAGATGGAACCCAGTCTCTCCCCTTCCATATCGGCTGCGCTTTGGAGCCCGGAAACGGGAATAATCGACTCTCATTCTCTCATGCAGAGTCTCGAGAAAGATGTCCTCGATTCCCCAGAGGCCCACCTCGTCTACTCCACTCGTGTCGTCCGCGTCGACCCAGAGAAGAACGGGTGGGCTGTCCAAATCCTCACCGCCGACAGTAAACAAACCGACACGTTCCTTGCCAAGACCCTTATCAACGCATCCGGCCTGTCAGCAAACTTGGTTCTAAATTCCCTGTTGCCAGAGGAGAAGAGGGTCCCGATGTATTTTGCAAAAGGCTCATACGCCACCTATCACGGCCGGAACCTAAAGGACATCTCCCATCTAATTTACCCTTGCCCTGAAGTTGGACATCGGGGCGCCTCCTCCTTCGCAAGCCTAGGCACACACCTCACCCTGGATCTCCAGGGTAAGATCAAGTTCGGCCCCGACATCGAGTGGATCCCTCCTCCAGAGCCAACCCCAGACGGGGAGGTCGAGGACTACTGGCGAGATCATCTCGTCCCGGACGACTCGCCAGCCAAGATGCGAGAGATGCACCAGGCCATCGCAAATTACCTTCCTGGAGTCGAGTTGGACGGCTTGTCGGCGGATTATGTCGGGATCAGGCCGAAGCTTATCCCACCTGGTGGAGGCTTCCAAGACTTTGTGTTGAGGACGGATTACCCAATGTCCTTTTTAGGTAGAGATGCCGACTCGCATCATGCACCGATGATCACCTTGTTGGGCATAGAAAGTCCAGGACTGACGTCGAGCTTGGCCATCGCCGAGAGAGTCGTCGACATGCTTCATCAGGGTGCAGAATAGGGCATAGATTCATATACTCGTAGTGTTACCACAACGCCTGGGCAAATGCAACAAGATCGGATATTTTACCTTTAATTTTGGTCAGTCAAAGAATGGGGTAGCGTAGCTGTGCAGCCCAACTTACAAGGCTGCCTCAGTCTACGGTACTCCTGGGTGCCCTGGGTAATCTCGGGGCAAGTTCTTTGGCCTGGGCGGTTTGTTTGCGCCTTCGGTGTTCTGCCGTCCTCAACGCGAACATATCGCGATGAAGCGTGTATTTCTCGTGTGACGGGGGTGCAGGTGAAGCCACCTTCGGAGGTGTCTGACTCGTCTTATCCTTGCTGGCTTCGTCCTTGGGTTTTCCGCCATCCTTGTCATCGCCCCTGCTATTCTCTGCCTCCTTTTCCTTGCCTTTGTCAGTCTTCCGTTTCTGCCTCTCCTCCCAATCGGCCTTCACCTGAGCTATCTCTTCGGCACTCAACCCGGGTTTTGAGGATGGATCATCTGCGATGCGTGAGGCAAACCCAGGATCCTTGAGGTGTGGTTCACAGGTATAGAAAAAGTCGACCGTCTGAGCGGTGGCCAAGACGATGGGAGTTGGTCGATAGCAGACGAAGCAAGGCTTCGGTGTGCCCGCTGCCTACATATCGGGTGACTGACTCAGTATGAGGTTGCCTGTCCTCGAGGGGTACGGTAGATTGGAAACAGAGTCTTACTCGTTTGTAGTACAAGTTGGTGAAGGACATCGGGCTGCAGTGGGATCAACCGCCCCGATGCCAACCGGAAACGCCTATTGACAGTCGCGTCTAGACCCGAACTCCATCTCCTTGCGCCTCCCGCGAATCCATAAACTATGGTCGGAATCATTCGTTACATCCGGAACATTCGACGCTCAGGCCTCAGCCAATGGTGGCGTAACATGCAGTACATCGGAGACGCAAAATACGGTGCTCTCAAGGGAACAGACCAGTCAGTCTCTCCTCTTTTTTTTTTATGGCCTCTTCCGAACCGTTTTTCGCACCGGGTTAGCTTTGGAAACCGGTACTTTGAGAACCTTGACCCTGAGGACGAGATACCAGGTCAGCAGGCGACGCTTTGTAGACTCAGCGCCCCGGTTCTTATGATACCCTTGATCCTGTGCAGGTCGCCACCGATGGGTCGACTATGCTCAGGTAGAGTGACTTGGCTACATGTGGTGACCCAGACGAGGTTGGCTTAGCGCGTCCGGCTTTTCACGCAGCACGAATACCACGCTTCGCAAGTTCCCCCAGAATGGCACGCTTGGCTGCAACACATCCGGAAAGACCCTCCCCAGGAAGACCGTGTGATGCAAAACCTTTCACCGGCATGGAAATCTGTACGCAGCAACATTCCCTCTGTCCACCTACGGATGCTGATCTCACCGTGATCCGATTCGCATAGCATTGGGTAGAAAACTTGACAGGCACTAGGGGAGCATTCAAGACTTACAACACCGCCGCGCCAAAGATGACAGCTTGGGAACCAAAGGTCGCGAGCCGTCCGGGTGCCTCTCCATAGAATATGGAACTCGCTTTACTTGTAACCACAGCTGCCTTCCATGGTATTTTCCGTAATATCGCTACTTGGTTTCAGATGAACATCCAGAAAGAAGACTGTCCGGCAGATGAGCTTGAGTCAAGTTGCATGTGAGCCTGGGAGGCGACGGTGGCGATGATTCACGGGGAATCGCCGTCGAAACAGGTGGCCAATTGGCCTCAAGAAAGTTAATGGATCCGAGTTCAAAATTAGGCACAAACCACGCAATCTGCTCGTTTCTTGGGCGTACAGACAGTGGTCGCGGGAGAGTCTGAGCCGGTTCCGCGTGATCCGGGTGGAGAGTGTGGCTTAGGTAATACGACCCTAATCAACAATCATCCTCAAGACCAACGACGACAACGGCCCAGAGCTTTACACGGTGAGTTTATGCTTGGAAGAGTCGCACCATCGTCGTTGGATGGGTGTTTCCTACACATTTTGGCGGTCAGAATGAGTGGAATACGCTTATGGAGGATGGATGGAGCTCTGATGGTTCGGATGGACTGACACACGATCCACTCTCTTCTTAGGTCTCGACATGTCTCTCCAACATAAAGTTTTCCGCACCGCCAATGCGCCCACCACTCCCCCAGACGAGACTGAAGTCAAGGTCGCCCAGGCTTTGATTGACCTCGAAATGAACGTCCCCGATCTCAAGGCTGAACTTCGCCCTCTGCAAATCTCTGCTGCCCGGGAGGTTGATGTCCGTGGTGGCAAGAAGGCCATTGTCATCTTCGTTCCCGTTCCCCAACTCAAGGCCTTCCACAAGGTTCAGGCCAGGTGCGTCGGAATTTCCGTTACAGGATAGGTATTTTGGGGGACTGAACTAAAAGAAATTAATTTTAGGCTCACGAGGGAGCTCGAAAAAAAGTTTTCTGAACGTCACGTCGTGTTCGTCGCCCAACGCAGGATGTTGCGAAAACCCACACGGACATCTCGTGTCCAACAAAAGCGCCCTCGCAACAGGACGCTGACCGACGTGCATGAGAAGATTTTGGAGGATCTCGTTTTCCCCACCGAGATCGTGGGTAAACGAACTCGAATCGCCGTTGATGGCTCGAAAACGCTCAAGGTGTAAGTGTGATGGTCAGGTGCCTGGTCGTGATGAAATATTCTAATTGCCACCCCTTGGTGCAGGTTCCTTGATTCCAAGGATTCCACATCTCTGGAGTACAAGCTCGACTCTTTCTCGTCCGTCTACCGCCGTCTTACTGGCAAGGATGTCGTCTTTGAGTTCCCTGTACAGCCACAAGAGTAAAATATGTAGTGCCCGGTCCGTTTCTGCATTTGTAATTCCAGACGCTGCAACTCTATCCATTACTAGGCGATTTCACAATGCCGGAGAGGTCACGGAGAGGTCACGTGAGCTTGTGATTGGACTTGTTCGGAACTTCGGGTTGCCTCTCCGTTTTCGACTCCGCCATCTTAGGCTGCTTGACCTTCCCCCATCACCAGCAACGAACCTTTGCGCCCCTCAGGTGCGCTCACCCGTTCAGGAGATGATGTCCGAATACCCACGTACCGGTTCATACAGAGGCCCAATGTATGAACGCGGCATCGATGCCAAGATTGTGATCATGGGCAACACTGGTTCGTCCCCTCTGCTCTCCTGCCTCGGCCACTCCCCCTCACCCGCGTTTCTTCTTCTTTTTCCGCAGGTGTGGGGAAGACTAGCCTGTTGCAACGATATACCCAGGACAAGTTCGACCCCAAGAACACGACATCCACAACCGGAGCTTTTTTCGTCACGAAGAAGGTGTACAAGGACGGGTTGAAGGTCAGGCTGCAGCTGTGGGACACAGCCGGCCAAGAAAGGTTCCGAAGCATGGTATGGTGCCTTTCAATGTTGACTGGGAATCCTGCTGACCGTGTTCCACTCTTCCCTGCAATCCACCACTCCACTCAACTTTGATGTGTTACGAAAGGCACCCATGTATTACCGCGGCGCAAATGCCGCACTGCTCCTGTACGATATTACGAATGCTGCGACCTTTGAAAGCGTCCGCGGTTGGCTAGAAGGTCTGCCTATTCATCCCATCACGCCCCTTCGAACCGCGTGATCGAGCGAGCCCAGTGCTGACCAGTTTCGTGCAGAGCTAAAAAGGAACTGTTCACCGGACCTCATAATCTATATTGTTGGTGCCAAATCCGATTTAACCCACCAACGGGAGGTCACGTCTGACCTCGCCCGGTTGTCACTCCACAAATGGTTCCCGCCTCCGAAACCACCAACGCCGCCACCTCCCCCGACCCCTTCCACGTTTTCGTATATTCGTCCACGCTTCACTTCATTTACCAGCATGACTTCCCCAAGCCCTTCTAGTTCCAAATCGAGCCCTCCAGATTTCAAGTCCCCCATCGATCAACGATCTCTCTTCCAAAATTCTGCTCTGAAAAGGCACAACACATCCGCGACGCAGGGTGCGGTTCGGCCTAGGACCAGGAGCGCCGGCCCGACGATGCTCACCAAGCTCAATACCACGACGGCTGGTCTGAACACCCCGCCGAACGGGACCCCGAATTCGTCGCGGTTCGGATTCCGTAACAGCTACTTCGAGAATGCAGCAGATACCGACAGCAGTTTGAACGAGGAAGAGCGTACGGAGGACGATGAAGAAAGTCAAGAATGGGGATTGACCAAGGGCATGGAATTGTTCGAGGTTTCCGCTAAAGATGACACAGGTAAATTGGGATCGCGACGTCGTCTCGGTTGCGTCAGGTACTGATTATTATTATCGTTTTCTGCTGTGCCTTAGGTATCCCTGAGTTGTTTGATTCTCTCATCCAGGCAATCGTCCTTCGAAAGGACGATCTGGACCAGGCAAATGAGATATCAAAGCGAGATAGCATCTTCTTGCCTCCGGCATGGGCAGCTCAGGCCGACGAAGAGGAAGCGAGACTGTCCGCCCGTAACTCTTCTTGGAGCTGCTGTTCTACATAGCAAGCGCCGGCCGCGTGTAATTCCCGTCTCTACCCGTTTGCGCATCCCACTCTACGCTCATCTTTCACCTGTCTCGCTTTCGCATTGCACTCCTCCCACCGCATTTCCCATACATCGGAAACCCACACATATCAACGCGGAGTCTCATCCCCCCCTTTCTCTCTCTCTCTCTCTCTCCTCCCCCATTCCTTATGGCACGACAAGCCCCTTATGTTCACTCATGATCACGTCCTATCCCCGCAGTGCCTGCACATAACTGCACCCTTCCCTTTTTCTTGCACCCGTCTCATTTTGGACATCCTCCCATATCCCTGCTAGCCCCTCGCCAGTATCCCTCTTACCCTTCTCACCCTTTTCTTCTATAACTCCCCTTTCTTCTTGTTTGCCATTGTCCAGGTCTACTGAATTATCGATTCACTACAGTATATGTCATCTTATTTGTGTGTGCTGTTTGGTTTGTAGTCTACCTTACCATTTCCTTCTTGTCGGACGTCGTGGATCGTGGTAAAAACAAGACAGCCTTTGGATCTCTTTTTTTGTTCTCATTCGAAGTGTTTTAGAAGTCATGTTTGGGTATTGGGGGGTCCAGATCGTCGATACATATCTCGACGATCGATGCGGTTCTGCCCCCGTTAAAGCTATTACGGGGTACCCATGACCTCGGGCCCCTCTTATCTTGGGTTTGGTACGAATCTTATACTTGTATAGGTACGTTGATGAGGCAGAGGGAGGCAGCCGAAGAGAGCTGAAGGCGGAATTGTCGGAGACTTAGCCGCCCATGTCCCTTCTTCCTCCCGACCCACCTGCCAACTCGGCCGACGACCAGGTGTGCATACCTGAGCATTGCTTTCATGCCTTCGATACGCTGTTTTGCGCTTTGACTTCGAACAAACCGATCCCTCCAAGGTTCCCGGATGACAAATAGTACGTGGAATGCGTTTCAACTCCCTCTCCCTCTCAGCTCGGGCTGGATCTCACTATTCGCCGATTTTCGATTTTGGTTTTTTTCGCTGGTGCCTTCTTTTGTGGACCATCTGGATATCCTACCGACATTTTTCATTTCTGGATTTGGAATTCCTATCGGGTTTATCACTCCTTGACATCCCCATCGTGGACATCCCCCCCAATCTGTATCTGTATGCGTCTGCTTGGCTGCGGATGTGTGGATGCGGGTGGTGATTGGTGATGTGGGACGATGGGGCGTGGGTGGTACGTGTGGTGATGGAATGAACGGGGAAAACAAAACGACAACAGCCCTTTGTTCGTCACTTGGAACGTTCGTCCCAGCCGACCAGGGAAAGGTCATAGGTTGAGGGGGTGTATTGGGAGTTTTGAGCCTCATGCCTTACATGAAGGCATCGCCGAGTACGCGCTCATCAGCGCGTTTAAGGATTATCGGTTCAATAAGATAACCAAGGGAGAGTTGGATTCGCTCGAATGCGTGTAAGTTTGTGTTTCCGTTTCGGCCCTCTCACCTTGTTGCTTGTGGTCTCCCCCCCCCCCCTCGTTGTTCCGTCGTATGCTTGGATGCTAACGTATCGTTTACGCGTTTTTTGTGTGTGTGGATGGAATCTAGGGTTTCTCTGTTGACAGACTTCGAAGACGCTTCTTCCTACTTGGATTGGACGATTGGCGTACACGGGATCTACATCACGTTCCCCCACCCATCCCTCCTCGTCGCGAGCCGAAGCGAAAGCAGCACCCCCTCCCCACTTTCCTCATCCACGACCCTATTGTCCAATATCACCAAACCGGCGGCGCCCTCTGCGGCTTATAAGAAAACGTTCAACGCCACGTACTTGCCGGAGGTCATGCCCGCTCAAGGATGGGATAAGATCGAAGCGGTCGATAGCGCGATTCATAAGGCCGGCTGGTCGGGCCGGATCACCGAAGAGATTAGGAGGAGCGTCAAGCTGAGGAGATACCAGAGTAGGGCGTGTACCGTCACTTGGCACGAGTTTGTGGAGTGGAGGGGGGCGAATGGCGGGAGGATGTAGAGGGATATTGTGGTTCACCACTGCGTCCGAACTGGCTACGTTTGGGGACGGACCTATTACATCTAGATCCCAAGATTCCATCAGCTAGATAACCTCAACTTGACGCGTATGGGGGATGAAGGGTAGGTAATCGTGTAAGGATAACCGCATGCAGTAGGGACGGACTCGTTCTTTCTTGAGTAGAAGCAACAAGCAGAGCAGGGGTCTCTAGACAAATCATCTACAACTCTTCGCAGATTTTGGGGTGGCGACATTATAACATTATTACGTGCGGATGAATAGGCTTGAAAATCCACTACCCCCCTCGGTCATCGCTCTCACCCTCCAACCCATCACTAAAACTCGCGGGCCTCAGCGTGTTCGGTATTATTGTGGTAGATCATCGATCATCCTCCGAACCCTTCGCAGCCTCGACCCCCACCGATCACCCCACCTTCCCTCTAACGTCTTCCACACCTCCCTCATCCTCCAGCAATCACCGCCACTGCACTTCTCGAACGCCATGATGAGCCAGTAAATAACCCTGTCCTCCGGTTTCCGGTCGGCGGGAAGTTCAAGGAACCCCTTGTATATGGCATGCAAGTTATCCAAGTCCCAATCCAAACCCGGCTCATGACCCCCTCCTGATCCGCGATGACCAGGGTGGTGGTGAGCGACAGGCCGTGCAGGATAAGCTCCGTGATGGTAGAACCCTAAGAATATCGCCCTGAATATTTGCATGGAGGGTGGGAACCGGGCTACTGCCCCAACCTCGCCCCTCCAGGTCGCAATAGGGTCCGGAGAAGAAAGCATATCCGCAAATACTTGAAGTGTACGTGTAAGGTCCCCCTGGTAAGCGTAAGATTGGATCAGGGTCGTATAAGTAATCCTGTCAGGGACCATCATCGGTGGGATCACAATGTTCTCCACCTCGTCCAAAAACTTGGCCGTCGCAGAGATCCCTTCGTCAACCCCGTCGAACATACCATTACCGGGCCCATCAGCATCGGCGTTGCTCCTTAGTACCCGGTAAATAGCCTCCACAACCTCCACGTGCCCGTTCCTAGCGAACGCCCAGATTATCGAGTTCACTCCGTACATGTCGAGAGTGAAACCCCTATCCCGAATCTCGGCAATCGTACGGCGAACGCCAAACATCTGATTGTGATTCGTGTGAAGACGAAGTTGGGCGAGGAGGGTGACAAGGTTCGGAATGATCCCGGCAGAGTTGAGTAGAGAACGTGCGTGCTCCAAAACTTGGGGAGAATGAGTTCTGGCGGCATGAGATATTAGGGTAGTGTATGAATATATGTCGGGAGCGAGGTTGTTGTGAATTGGGATCGATTCTCCATCGTGAGAACTCTTGCGAACGTTCTGGTCAGATTCCAGAACCTCCTTCTGGTAGGCCACCATATCATTGAAAACCTGTAATGAAGTTTTATAATCTTCGAAACGAGTTTTCCTCCAACCCTTGGCGGAAGCATCCATCAGGAGGTTCCATTCCCATGTGTAGATGAGATGGCCGGAGGCACGGAGCGTTGACATAATGGAAACCAGTGACAGATAAACTTTCCGGGTTCGAGGTCTGATGGTGGCGAGGAGTGATACCAATCGGTGAAGGTGGCGGCTAGGGTACTTGTTCAGGGATGGATCCTCGGCTAGAGGGTAGGATGAAAACGCGCGGTAGGCATCCCAAGCCTCATTGAAGGATTGGGTCACTCCGATCACGTTCAAGAGCCGGGCTCTTTCGTGATCCTGTGGGAACGTGGTTTGGAGTGGGGCGACGAGTATAGGTGGCTGGAGCTCCTCAGAAAAGTCGTTCCCGGAGGGATCTTGTGGAGGTATATCGAATAGCGAGGAGGGATCATCTCCAGGTAGGGAAGCAGAGGTAGCATGTGTGGTATTAGATGCTCTTGGGTCAGAAGCGGGTGATAAAGTGTCGACAATGAGATCTTTCAGGTGTTCGAGGTCATGGGGATGGATGTTTTGTTCTTTCACGATCGCACGGAGCAACTGCCGTTCCCACCCGCGAATCCTGCCACCGACCTGCCGCAGGGTAGACATCGCGGAGGTAATCCGGGAGCAGGTAACTTCTGAGAGGGGAGTTGTTGCTGAGAGAAGCCGGATGAGATGGTGAAGGCTGGTGTATAACAGAATCGTGTCGCCACCGGAATGGTTTACGTTTGAGAGAGACTTTTGTAGTTTCTGGTAGATGTCCCAGGCCTCCATGACATCTCGTTCGGACCTCATGCGTTTGAGGTCGGAAGTGAGAGTGGAAAATTCGACTGCCAAAAGTGGGGACAAACCGGCTGTCGACGACGAAGGAGAGGGTGCTTGATTTAAGACCGGGAAACGATGGGTCGAGTCGCGAGCATCTTCTATTATCCCGGATCCACTCCGTTGCCGCGTTCCGGAGGTCGTTGTAGAGTTCTGTTTGTGCATGGTCGCGCTTATGTCGTTTTGGAACCGACCGAGATGAACATGGCTCGGATGGGAGAGCTGGACGGGATCGGAGTGCTCGCGGGATTCGCCCATTTCGCCGGACTGGAAGAGAAAGACACGACGGATCCGAGGGAGTCGACATGGCACGGCTTGAGCTCGAAGACCTAGGCGCGAAAGTGTTTGTCCTGGCAAGGACGCCGCTCTTAGCATCAATGGGACGTTGGGTCATCCTGTCCGATGGCAACAAAGCCATTAGAAATTCCACAAAAAAAAAAAAGGGACGAGAGTACTGACCGCAACGTATACTGGCAGACGACGAGTTCGGAGACGCGTAGCCAACACGCCTCTCTCCGGATTCCGCGCTGCGTGCTGGTCGGGGACGAAGAGCGTGTGATGATGAAAACACCGGCGGCTAACTTGGTTTCCCCCACTGCGTATGGAATTCTACAACGACATTGGGGGCGACCCCCTCAAGCCCTCTCTATTCGAATTGGTTGGTCAGGAGCAGCTCCGAGATCTTCTGCAACCAGCTCTCAAATATGTACTGTCGGTGCGTGTATCCCGAGACGCACGGAACGCGGGGCGCGAGCCTCACCACGTTCATTATCCGTCAGGTCTTTGCCCAACAGTACCCCCGCTACTTGTTGCGCATCGTAAATAAGCACGAAGAGTTCTATGCCCTGCTTATGTTTTTTGTGGAGAGGCACTACCTCAAAACCTACGGTAATCATCGTCTCTAAACCCCGGGCCGGCCTCTCGGTAACCTCCCGTTTCACACAGGTGCATCGTTTGCCGAGAATTTCTACGGCCTGAAGCGTAGGAGAAAGCCTCTGATTGAAACCGAGAGGGCAAAGGCTGCTGTTGGCGGAGTTCCTGAGGAGGAGCAGTTGGGCCCGAAGGAACTTCGGAGATCCCTCCTGTTCTTGGTAAATTATTACGACTTTCTGATGTTGTTCGGACGGAACTTACGCGTTCAGGTTGGCATTCCTTACCTGCGTGCGAAGGCCAAAGATTATTACGAAGAATTGGGGGGAGGTATTAATCCGGAGGTGATGGAGGACATCGCCAACGTACGGAGAATACAGGCCCTAACGGATCAGGTATCTACCTGTCGGTGCTGGTTATCTGATCTCCTTTTCGTTGACAAGCGAATAGTCCGCGATGGGTAGATTCCGACATGCGTACAAGAGGATGTATCCCTGGCTAAATGCCGGCCTCGAGCTGTGGTTGTTCATCGCCAACGTCAGCTACCTGTTCGACAAATCGTCGTACTACCGGCCATGGTTGTCCTGGATTGGAGTTGATTTGCGACGGCTCGGAGGGGATGATTTGGTACGTAGATTGGAAAATGATGAGGTTATCCCACTGATTTTTCGGCAGCGTCGGATGGGTTCAACTGCCTCTTCATCCGTCAAACAACAGGCGGCTGGATTCAAGGCATTCTTACGGGGCTTGGCTTTCTCATATCCCCGGATATTATTAGATTCGCTCAAGGTTATCCTCCCTACTGCCATTTTCTTTTTCAAATTCCTAGAATGGTGGTACTCACCTTCCTCTCCTGCCCGATCACTTTCCACATCGCCTGCTGGTCCCGCCATTCCTCCCCCACGTTTGCTTCCTCCTCATCCCAAAGGCCTGCCCGTTGATCCGACCAAGTACGGGCAGTGTCCAATTTGTCTTGGCCCGATTAACAACGCGACCGCCTTGCCTTCGGGTTACGTCTTCTGCTTCCGATGCGCGCATGACCATGTCGAAAAGCACGGTCGGTGCCCCGTTACCTTACTGCCGGCGAGGATATGGCAGATGCGGAAGATATTACTGTAATACCGGCAGCTGTTGAAAATGTATAGATGCATGCGTAGTTAGTCTACTAAAAACTAATGCCCCTCCGCGCGATGATTGAACTCGCGTTCTTGCCTGCCTCGTGACTACGAACGTTCGTGGAAAATTGAGGCAGCCAGGGAAAATGCCCGAGAATCAAAAATTCCGGCGACCCTCACGAAGACCTTTATCTTCCCTCCCTCTTGACCCGCATAGCTCTATGCTTCACCCTCTCAGCAAGCTGCGTCAGATTTCAAGTTTCTTCGTTTGACCCTCTCCATCTTCGTGCCGAAAAAAGCTCAATCATGAAAGTAGGCTGTCATTACGAAACTTTTTGATTCACGTTATCTGCCCCCTGACCCTCCCCTCGTTAGTTTGGCAAGCAGATCTTATCGGAACAGGTGCCAGGATGGTCGCCTTATTATCTGGACTACAAATTCCTCAAGAAGATCGTATCTTCGTTGACTGCCAAACGCCCCGGCGCCGAAGCTGCTGCCCTGGCTCTCGGGATGCGTCCAACCGATATCCTCTCCCCCAAACCATCAGAAAGCGATGTTCAGACCCCACTCCCCGGTCATCATAACATATGGGAGTCCTCAATGATGATTACCGACCCCGACCTGCCTCCCATTGCCGCTGCAATACACGGAGAGGATACAAGTTTAGACTTTCAAGCTCACAAGGCTGCCTTCTTCTTCAAGCTAGAACGAGAGTTGGAAAAGGTACGTGTCCCATCAACGCCACGATCGTGTCTCAACCCCGCTCTTATGTATTTTCGTAGATCAATAACTTCTATCTCCAGAAGGAAGCGGAGCTCAAGCTCCGCTTAGAAACCTTGCTGTCGAAGCGTCGCGCGGCCGCGTTGAGGACCTTACCAGAGGCAACCGATGACTTGGCAACCGATCACGTCGAATGGACCGCCGTGGAGGAGGGCTTCCGGTTACTTGAGCGTGATCTCGCAAAGCTATTGGTAAGGGAAGGATATGGCAGGAACATGTACATGGGCATTGACCAACTCCGCTAGCAATTCATTGAACTAAACGCGACCGGATTCAGGAAAATCCTAAAGAAATGGGATAAACGGTCGAAATCTCAAACCAAAGAACTCTATCTGGCACGGGAGGTTGAAGTACAACCCGTGTTCAATCGCCAGGTGTGTCCGATCCCAGGAGCTTTGACCGAAACCCACAAGCCTCCTGTTTAGCTCATCTCGGAATTAGCTGACACCGTGGCAGCCTGTCTGCTCGACCTCACGGACCTGTCGCGAGGTTTAAAATACGAGAACCCCGCCGCCAATGATCTCATCTTGACCCGGCAGCTAAGCTTAGATCAGAGCTGGTCTATGAGGCCGTTTCACGACCTCGAGAGTTCGCTTCGGAAGGCGGTGCAGACAGCGGAGGCCACAACGGTCGAAGAAGTCATCCGCCACTCAGACGTCCTCGCTCAGCAGCCTGGTGGAAGGACCAATGTGACGAGGATCTTGTGGAAGGCCGTAATCGATTCACCACCCGAGTTTGCAGACCTCATCTTGTCCATTGCTTCGAATCTCTTTGATTTCAACTTCGTGGATGACATCAACGGTCGGACATGCCTCCACCAGGCTGCTATGGTTGGAATTCTCCGGCTGGTCAACCTTTGTCTGGATAACAACGTTCCTGCCGACAAAGTCGATGCGTATGGGCGGTCGGCCCTTCATTATGCTGCCATGAACGGGCACGCTGATGTATGCCGGAGGCTCCTCAAAGCAAATGTCCGAGTGGACCTCGTTGACATGGACAATCTCACACCCCTTGTCCACTCGACCCTCAAGGGGTCACTAGAATGTGTCCGCGTCTTGATCGACGAGGCCGCTCGTTCAACAAACCCTCCTTTTGCTAACACAGACGTGTCCCCGCTTTCGTTGGCCAGTCGTACAGGCCACCTGGATGTCGTGACCTTCCTGATGGAAGCTGGTGCGGAAAACAAGCCGAATAGTAATGGTGAATACCCCATTCATCTCGCCGCGAAGGAAGGTCATGTCGACGTTTGTCGATTCCTTATTCGTCGAGATGGGTGGGATCTCCCAGATAAGTATCACGAGTGGACGCCATTATTCCATGCCGCGAGATACGGGCATGTCGAATGTCTATGGCTGTTTCTGGAGGCAGGTGCGCAGGTGCGCATCGTCGATGAGCTTGGACAACCTCCCATCCATTACGCCGCCTGGCACGGTCACAACGAGTGTGTAGCCTTGTTGGAATCTTCTCGAGAAGCCTCGACCACCTACCAAACACCGAAGTCTGACTTCTCTCCTACTGCGGCACAGGAGGACACTTCAGAAGACATAGACATGATCCCTTCGCTTTCTCTCCCACCACCGATCATGCCTTATCGATTTTACGGGCACAATTACCTGGATAAAAACTGCTTGGTTCAGATTACGATTGGGGACAAGGTGCCATGCCGTTCAGCAACAAAGAGCGAGCCAGTGAAACTATACCCCTCGTTCATGGCTGCGGGTCACCAAGAAAACTATTTCAACTCCTCGCCTTTGTTCAAGATCGTCATCACAGCGATTCCGGATGCTGCCTCTGGGCCATTCAGCGTCCCCCTACCGCTACGCGACCAACCTCTATCATTCGCGTTCCAAGCCCCATCGATCGACACCCTCCGGCTGGATTTCTCGCTGTACCCGAATTTTGGCACCAAGACGATCGGAAGAGCCATTGCTCTTCCCGCTCTTTTCGAGAAGGCGGATAAGAACCGATACGTGTTGCCGATTTTGGATCACAAGTTACACTTGATCGGAGAGGTGCGTCATGCCATGTCTGTAAGAAGGTTTTTTTTGAACAGACGTGTGCTTGTAGGTCACGTTTGGTCTGAACGTAATTACCCCATTCTCTGGTGTTACCCTTGAGGTCGGCGGTGCGGTTGAGACATACTGGAAGTCGACTGCGATCCCTACGGCTGGCGTTTTCCAACCATGGTCGGTTTCCTCCACGCCACAGAGGAGCCCCAGACCCACACGTACATCTCCCTCACGCCAACCTGTCGCAGCGAAGAGCCATTCCTTGACTATCTCTTCGATAACGGGTGATTATGTGTACGTTGTCGTCCAGCTCACTCAAGACCTGCAACCTGTCGTGTACCCGTATTGGAAGCTTCCGGAGGACAAGTTCGACCTCCACGTCCATGACTCGACGCTAGCTCAGTTCGAGAAGCTTGCGATCGAGTTGGGAAGGAACGTGGATCTACGAAAACAAAAGCCCACGACACCGGCTCAGTGGTATTCGTTACTGAGAGGATCCATGCTATCTTTGGCTGAACTGCTTTTGGTGAGTAATTCAGTCTTTGGACAGGGATCGTGTGGCTGACGAAGCGATCTCAGATCGTTCCGCACAACATTGGTCTGTGCCTTGAGGTTGCCTGCCTTCCTCACCTTCGTGGAGAGACACCCGATCGGTCTCCACCAAACGTCAATGCTTCTGTCGACTCCGTTCTCCGTACGATTCACCAGAGACGGCCCGATGGATCCTGGAATGGCGGCCGGAGGAGAATCGTGTTCACTTCTTTCTTGCCAGACGTCTGTGCTGCATTGAATTGGAAACAACCGAACTGTACGTATCTCCACAGTCATTCTTCACTCCCCTCACCCGAGATTCCTTCCTTATCACTTTGTGACACCTCCCCTTAGACCCTGTCTTCTTCGCGTCTCTGTGTGGAAGGGAGGACAGTGTGAGCCCAAGCCCTACTGTCCTGGCCCACACAGAGGCCGGGGATGAAAGGTTATCAAGCCTCGAATCTGCAGTGCGATTCTCGAAAGCCAACAACCTTCTCGGTGTTATCGTCGAAGGTGATATATTGGTGAGTATCCATCTCACCTCCAATCCCCCCCGCTCATTGCTTGTTTTCCTTGTTTCCCTATTCTTCTGTTCCCGCCACTGGAAAAATCAACCCGTCCATTGATCAAAAAACGAACGACGCGGAACAATAAAATCGGACCCGATTTTCGATTTGGTTGACCCCTGTGTGGATGGGTTCGGGTGGGATATACTGTTTTCGCGGCGGTCGTTTTATATTCTCTAGGCAAAGGTTCCATCGTTGGTACAAGCGGTGAAAGATGCGGGACTGCTAGTCCTTACTTGGGCAACGGCCGAGGTGATGGCTAGCTTGACGTCGACTTGCGAGGCTTATGATTGCACGCTAGATGCGCACTTGCATGATGGGGTTTTGACTTACTGGGAACATCCAAAGAGCAAGTTTGGGTAAAATGTCCCCGGGGGGTTGTATCTCTTTTTTTTTTTTCTCTTCCCCGTTTCTTTCCGCGCGGGTCAGGTTTCAGATATAGATCTTGCCCCATCCACACCATTTACGATACACGACCACACCTTCAACCTGCCGTTTACAGTCCAATCACTTCGTCAGCTTCCACCATCCTTTCGCTTTTAGACACATGATGCCTATGACGCCCATGATACGTCCACGATCTAGACCCATCTTTTTTTCTTACGCTTCCTTCTTTTGTTCCCTCCTAATTCATCGATCCTCATTTCTTTCCGGCCGTTTCCCGTTCTTTCATCGCTTTTTTTTTTCATCTCCAAATCAAGTACTCAACTCATCGCGCGCACTCACATACACACCTTCACTCTTCATTCCTCCCACGCGCCCACGCCGTGCCCATTTCATACGATTTTCGTATGAATTCAAATCCCCTGGTCTGGTTCTCTCCATGTCTGTTTCTGCGTTGAATTACAGATATCTCCTTGCGTAAAGTACTACTATTACCATATATTTATTACATTTTCTTCTGATGAATCTATAGTGTATAGGAGGGTGAAAAGGGGTGAAAAGGCTCTATATGGACAAGAACGAAGGTAGGGTAGGCACTGTGGTCGAGTGGGAACGGGTGGAGAGTGAGGGATTAGCGAGAGTGAGCGGAGACACGACTGCAAGTCTTCGTGTATCGCTTTTAAATATAGGCTCGGTAGAGGGCAGCGTACGAGCCATTCGCAGCAAGGAGTTGGGCATGAGTTCCGAACTCAGTGATCGTCTGTGTGGGTGGGAAGAGGGACAAAAGTCAGCGAAAAGGTGACATAACAAGACCCCGGATTGTATGTAAAAGAAGAGGAGGGAGGAGGGACGTCCGTGACAGGATAGCTTCAAAAAAAAAAGTCACACGTACCCCATTCTCGATCATGGCAATCTTGTCAGCCCGGCGAGCCGTAGTGAGCCGGTGGGTGATCCAGATCACGGTCTTGACCCGTTCCCCAGACGGTAGGCGTGACACGTCATCAATTGTATCAAATATATCGTTTTGGGCGTGCGCGTCCAGTGCCGACGTCTATATGGGGTACACACGGTCAGGGTCGAGATTTTCAAAGATGGAAGCAGGGTGGGGAAAGTTTGGGTGGGGGAGGAGGAGAGGGGGCGGTGGCGATGGTGTTGTGTGGGACGGTGGCAGATGTCAGTTGGGGTTCGTTGAAGAATGTAGATTGGATGAATGTATAACAGAATGGGAACAGGGGTGACTCACCGGCTCGTCGAACACGAGGAGATCCACTTCCGGCCGCTTTGCCCGCATGAACGCTCTCGAGATCGCGATTCGTTGCCACTATACGTACAGAACAACGCTGCTTCTCAGCCTCCGCCTCGTTGCTCTAATATAAAAGGGGGTTACGCACCTCACCGCCCGATAAGCCATGGTAGGGATAAGATGGGCGTTCACCCGCGAAACCATTAAAGGTGACTGGGGTGAAACATGGCGAGCTATAGAACCCAGAAGCGTCCAGCTTAGTGTCGAGCCCGTCTGGCAACGAGCCGATAATGTGCGTAGCCTTGGCCAGCCCTGCGGCCTTCTTGATAGCTGAAGGAGAGTCCATCTCTTCAACGTATCCCACACCGATGTTTTCTTTTGCCGTCCCGTTGTGTTTCGAAAACGACTGAAAAACCGCGGACATGTGGGAATGAAGCTCGAAAGGTTCGTAGCGTTGGATCGGCACGTCGTTGATCAACAGTTCTCCCCCATCAAAATCGAATATCCGAAGGAGGACGTGAGCTAGGGTCGATTTGCCTAAAGTCAAACAGATTTGTCAAGTGGCGTTCCGCAAGACAATAAACATGAGGTAAAAACGAGGAGATTGCGGCACGACCGCACCAACCCGTCCACCACGGGGAGGTCAGGGTTTTGAATGCCTGGAGCGGGATTGCTTACCTGACCCATTGCAACCAACGATAGCCAAACTTTCTCCGGCGTCGAGTTTGAAACTGATGTTTTTGAGGGTGGGTTCCGAACCCCCCGGGTAGGTGAATGATAAACTCCTGCGGTTGACGAAAGATTTATGAATAAGGGTGGTCCTTCCAACTTTGGAATAGTGCAAGTTTATGCGTACCTTGCCTCGATCTTCATCCCCCTCTTTGTTGGCTGGTATGGGGTACGAAGGTCCTCCTTTGGCTCCAACTTTGGCTCATAAGCCATAGCGCAACAAAAGGCCCCCATCAGAAATATACCCTGGAAAGCCAGTCTGGCCATGTTGATCAAATTTCTGATGGAGTAAAGCAAGGACTGAATGGAGGTCCTGTACAACGTAAAGGAACCAAGAGTCGCCGACGATGACTGCATCATGATCACTAGTGGTATCTGCGTGAAGAAGAAAAAAAAAAGTGAAAAGCCGTTAAAGTTAGGACGGGGACTTTCGCAAATGAAGAATGGATTCTGATATTACGGACATGTTGCACTGCAACCATTATCTCGTTGAGGCTGACTTGACCGAGAAATGCAGTTTCGCGGAAGATGTTCGGTTTTTCGAGCCCCAGAAGTGATTTACGAGCCTGAGCCCAGCTCTCGAGGATCCAGGGACCAAGGCCAAAGAGCAAGAGTTCGGGGCGATGGGAATCATTGTGAGCAAGATGTCGCATCTTTTCCTGTCTCTCCGCAGCCTGTGCTTCTTGTGGAGTATACAATGAGTCCGGGTGGGAGCGACCGGTATGAAGCCACGGTAAGATGAATGGAAGGAATGCCGAAGCGACCGAGAGCAGCAACATCCATACATGCGTAGCGTCGTTGGTGAGGGTGTGGATGACGTAGAGATGAGAAATGATCTCGGACGTAAGCGTCAACATGGAGACGAAGTCAAATGGAGACAAGAGCCCAAGGCTGGTCATGCCGCTGAAGGAACGGACGAATAGGTCCGATTCTTGAAAGAGATCGCGCGTAACAGGGTCGGACAAAGAGGGTACGTCAAGTTGAAGGCGTTTCTCCATCTGTCGATACTCAATCAAGAACCTAGCTGAACTCTGTACGATGTGTTCGTTATTTGTCCTGCGGGAGAACCGTTAGCGTGTTGATCTGCGAAGATACGCCGGGAGAGTGAGAGTCGTACGCGAAGGCGTCAAGGCCGCTTTCTACGAGCATGCGTATGCATTCCGCGGCCAGCAGGCGAAAGAGGCGAGCCCAGGTGAAGGAGCGGGAGGCAATGAGGGAGTGGACCTGTGTGTTATGGGGTCACGTGTCAGCTGAGCTGTGCAGGCACGGGTAATGAGAAGCCGGACCTCGTCAATGATCAATGCTTGAGAATAGCCACGAAATGCGGGAAACACGCCTCTGCAGAGGTTGAAGAGGAAGACGAGAGAGGTTCGAGGGACCCATATCGTTCGGAACATTTCAAAGGTGTGTACCCGGAGCATCTCGTATGCGAGGTATACGTTCCGAAGGCTGAACTGACGGTGGGCCCCCGGTGCGAGGTATCCGATCTCGGTCTTGTGTTCGAACTTCCGGGACGCCAGCCAGACATCGTGGATGGAGTGGGAAGGCGGGGCGGCGGGGGAGCTGTCTGGGTGGTCGGAGGGGAACATCCAGTCCCTGAAGAGGAAGAGGAGTTCGTGGGTAGACTGGGAGGGGATGTTAGCGGAGGAGGGACGGTGTTGGAGGAGGACCATTCCACAGACAGAGGGGGAGGAGAAGGGACACGGCCTTGGGGGGGATGAGGGGGTTAGCGGACCATGATATAAGACCGACGGCAGTGGTTGCGGTATAAGGAGGAAACGACCCAAGATTGAGGCCTGGGACCCTTCCCGCCTCTTTCATAACCACGCTGAGCCCGGACAACAACCGTGAACAAGTCCACAGCCTCATCCCATTACTTATGAAATATTAATTTTTTTGCGGTTTACACATCTCCTCTAACCCGGGTCTTGCACTTTTAAAATCCGTTTCGACCGCCCGTGCCGTCCCCTAGACATGGCCCACCACCACTTCGACCCGAGGTCTCATTCGACCCTCCTCTCCGCCAGCCTTGAGAACCTCCAACTCTCGGGGGATCTTCAGAACGTTCCTAACCAAGGCGACGGCGCCAACGACAAGGATGTCATAAATGAATTCCATCCGAACCTTAAAGAAAATATTGATTCACACAATGCGGCAGCGGAATCGAGCAAAGTCCCTCCTCGTTCGAGTTCGGATGTCTCCTCTCCTTACACCACCATCTCCGCGACTGGCATAGAAAGCCCAGCACCAGATCCGAATGGTCTCGGGTGGCCAGGTGAGTGTCTGTGTCTGTGTGCGGACATCGGGAAAAAAGTTTTTCGTTTTGTTGTGTTCTCATTCATCGGTTTTCCAGCAAAGACCACCCTCCTCCGACTGAATGCCACTCCGGCCGAGAAGCTCGAGCGGGAACAGCGGCTCGCTGGCGCAGTTCGCACCATCCTCGAATGTCTGGGTGAGGATCCGGACCGAGAAGGCCTGCGAAAAACTCCCGAACGTTACGCAAAAGCACTCATGTGGATGACTCGCGGTTACGAGGAACGCTTGAAAGGTAATCACCCAATCCATTGATAAACTTGCATTTTGCCTTTGACTCCCGAACACCGAACATGAGGCTTCGGGGCCAAAAACTAAATGGAGTGACGCCCTCTCTTTCGAGAAAAAGAAACAAAAAACAGAAACTCAATCCCGTTTGCCTTTGTTGGGTCTTTTTTTGTCTGTCTGCGTCTCGTTAGACGTTATCAACGACGCCATCTTCTCCGAAGATCATGACGAGATGGTCCTCGTCAGGGAAATCACCATCAACAGCCTTTGCGAACATCATCTCGTCCCGTTTACCGGCAAGGTACGTCCTTCCGCTCCTTCGGCTCCCCGGAATGACTCCTCTTCGCATCGATCTCGCATCCATTCTCTACCCCTCCCTCCTCGCATATAGATCCCATATCTCGCAACCCACAACCCATGACATCGTTTAGATAAATCACAAACACTAACACCTTCACATTCTCTCGCTCTCTCTCTCTCGATTTAGGTTGCGATCGCATACATTCCCAATCAACTGGTCCTCGGAATCTCAAAGCTGGCCCGGATCGCCGAAACCTTCAGTCGACGGTTATCTATTCAGGAACGGATCACCAAGCAAATAGCCCTCGCCGTCCAAGAGGCTATCAAACCGCGAGGCGTAGCCGTGGTTATGGAGGCGACGTACGTGTTACCTCTCATGTCATCGTGGCGGCGTTTAACCCAATTTCTTCGCCTCGTTTCGCTTCCCCACAGTCACATGTGTATGACTATGCGAGGAGTACAGAAGGAGGGAGCCATTACCACTACATCCTGCATGTTGGGATGTTTCAGGACCCACCAAAAGACTCGAGAAGAATTCCTCACCCTGATCAAGTAATAACCCGTCGGCGGAAGCAAACGTTAACCCTTAAACGCTCTGTAATACTCTCCCGTCATGTTATATCTAATCTCTATTCCATCTTCATCTTATCGCTCCTCTCCGCTCATTCCTTCCTGCCTCGTGTCCCCGAACTCAATCTCATAATCAAAAGTTACTCCCCGAATAGTGGCTGAGATACAGTCTCCCAACCAGTCACATTTCAAAGTGTTCGGAATGCGTGTGGGGAAGCCCGGGTGAGGTGAGTGAATGCGTAATATTACAAAGTCTGTGTGCTCTATTCGTCGTATTATGTGTGAGCCCATTTGGGTGTGATATCGGTTTACGGGATGGCAAATGCTGAACCATAGTGAGAATGAAACGAGGTCCGCATCGCAGTGTGCGCACTTGCAGCGCTGCAGAACCATAACAAACCATGCGCCATTAATCTCTCCTCTCCGGCCGAGGTTTCTCGGCGAGCGGGAGCATCTTCTTCGCAAACGCCCCAGCTCCACTCCTGCCCCCATCCCCATTGTCGCGATATCGAGTCCTGACGATCTTTACTCGCTTCGATGGTGCCGCCGCCGACTCAGAATCGGCGTTGGCCGGTGGCTTTTCACTCGCCTCCTTGTCCCTATCTAATCAAATTAACAAAAAGCAACGTTAGCATATGCATATACGGACACACAACGCAAATAATCATCCACTCTCGAATTTGAGATTCGATTTGAGATCAAGACCCACCTGAGATCGTTCGCTTCCGAGCCCCATCGCGGTCCTCACCTGGTGTTCCAGGACCATCCGAAGGGTTAGGTGTAGACCTCTCGCCAATGCGAGACCGTAGACTGGGCGTTGCCGTAGACGGTGTCATCGGAGCCTGCTCCCGAGGCGGTTCCCGAACTTGTTCACGAGGCTGCTCTCTCGGTTGTTGCTCACGGGGTGGTTCCCGAGCTGGTTCACGCTCTCTCGGTTGATCTCGCTCCCTCGCCTGTTCACGGGTTTGGTCGCGAGGTTGAGAAGGAGGAGGACCCTGTTTCTCCCGTCCTGCCCGAGGTCCAGAAGGTGTAGTTGGTGGCAGAGGTTTCGTTATGGCCGCCGGACCCTCCGGGATTTTCTTCTCTGGGGACTATTTTCAAACGCATTAGTTACATCAGGAATAGAACGATCATTTGCGAATCAACCCCATACCTTCTCCTCGGGTTCCTTTTCGCCCCTGCGACGCCTTTCGGGTTCCCTGAGTCGCTCATTGGTTGGACCTTCGACACCTCCACCACTTCCACCACCACCTCGGCGAGACCGTTCTTCATGGTGTGAGCCATCCTTACGAGAACTTCGTTTGGAGGCGCGATCGGGCTAGACGCGTTTTCGTGGGTAACGATAGGGGAGGGAAGCGAAATGAAACGGGTTGGTACTCACGTCATCGTCAGCAGGTCTGCGCCTCTTACCCAGTCCTTCCTCGCCCTTGGTAGCAGACCTATGCCTGGATGTGGTGTCGGAAGGTCGGGTAGGTGTCTCCACGGGTGTCGCAGGGGTGGCCGTAGTAGGTTCCCTTGCAGACTCCCTGCCAGATTCCCTCTGCTCCCGAGTGGACTCTCGAGTTGCAGGGCGTTCCTTCCTGTCCCTCTCATCCCTGCGATGTCTGTCCCGACTATCCCGTCCCCCGTTCCGATCCCTATCACGCTCCCGTTCTCGCTCCCGCTCCCTATCCCTCTCTCGCTCCCTCTCCCTTTCTCTGTTGTCCCTCTCATTCCTATCTCTTTCCTTCCTCTCTCGCTCTCCATGCCGATCTCGCTCCCTCTCTCTTTCCCTATCTTCCCGATCACTCTCTCGACCATCACGTCCAGACGCACGGTCCCTCGCACCCCGCTCCGACCTCATACTTTCACGACGTGAGGGTCCAGCTCTCGAGTCCCTCCTCTCGTCTTCCCCAGCAGACTTTGACTGTCCAGCACTCCCACGACTGTCCAAGCTCGGGTTCCGCGTGCCTGGTCGTGAGGGCGAATTCGACCTCCGGCGAGGCGGGTGCCCGTTCTGATCACGCTGAGACGAAGGCTTGTCCATATCAGGCTTGTCTGGCAGACGAGAACCCATCGTCATCTTGGCAGTCTCCCGAAGCTCATGGGCGGAGGGTTTCTGGCTGGGAATCGTGGGGGGAGGCATGGCGGTCTGTGGGGACTCTCTGCTTTCATCGGGGCCACAGTGTCCACGGGGAGAGTGAGGAGGATCTCTCGCAGAAGATGGATGGTTGGCACCGGACGGTGAAGGAGGACGTGACTGGTCCTTCACATGAGCGAGGTCTCTACGGGCATCAACAGCATTGACGGGACTTGTTCTCCTCGGCTGTGTGGGCGGAGTCAGCTTCGCGGGCCCGGTGGGCGGTTCCCGTGTGGGTTGGGATGTACTGGACTTATTGACCTCGGCAGTCGAAGGGTAGTCGGGGGTGGTGTCCATCTTATCTCCCCTTCCAACTCGCTTGATAAAGTCAGGTCGAGGAACACTCTCCATTCCAGCCTTCGTAGAGTTGGCCGGTTGGTTAGCTTTCGGCTGTACCGGTGCTACGATGTTGTTATTTACACTTGAGATGTGAGATCGAGGAGCAGAAGGCGGGTTGGTAGATTGGCCAGCGGGACGAGAATCCTGACCTGGTCCGGTCGGGGTCGAAGTTCTCGCCGGGCTGTCGACTTTCATCGAGATATGGCTAGACTTGTGATCCGTAGGAATAGCCCAAATGGACTCCCGCTTCTTAAGACTGGCATGGTACGCCCTCGCAAGGATCTTGAGATCGCCGCGTTCCTCCTTCTCCAACAAACGGTCGAGAACTGTGACGAGAGAGTAACCTGCGGTTCCAGAAGCAGCGGCCACGGGGAACACGGGTAAAACCTCCTTCAAGACGATGATGGCGTTATAAACGTGCATGAACTCTCCGGTTTCAATACAATCGATGAGAGCCTACGGCAAGGTGCTCACAATCAGCTGGGTGAAACCCAATGGTAAGGATGATAACTCACCTTCGCCAACTTTCTATGGCACTTCCTGTTGAATTGCTGCACCTCCGACCACTTGGCTAAATCGCTGACCGCGACGGTCGGCTTGTTCGTCCAGCGCAGTTGGAGTCCAGGAAGATAAGCGGCCTTTCCGGTGCCCTTAACTCGATTATCCTGCAAGTACTGCTGCTCGTCTTGGTGCCACTTCAGTAAGTCCGTCAAGAGACCGAGTAGGAATCGACCTAACATCACCGTTAGTGCCGAGAACGAATAGAGGAAAACGATATGAGTACCATAGTTCCTCGCTTCGTATTCACTGCAGGAGAAGACAATGTTCTTGACGTGGTCGCCGAGCAACTGATAAGACAGAGGTAAGTCGCTGAGGTTATCTCCAAGGTGGACGAGAAGTGAACTTACTCGATCGTAACAAGTCAAAGTCCAGAACCCGGGAGTGCCTTGGAGATGCATCACTCGAACGAACTGAACACAGAAGTCCGCGTCCATAGGAGACAGAACACATCTTGGTTGGAAACAGTACTCGATCAGAGCGTTGATCAGTGTCGCAGCCTTCGTATCTAACGAGACAAACGATGGGGTGAAAAATGCTGATCAGCCGAGTCGTTAAGGGAACAGTGTGAAATCAGACGGACTTCCGGCAAACCAATGGTTCCTCTCCTGCTGGAGACGTTTGATCGTAAACGCTCTCGCGGTCGCTTGGTTCTTGTACTCCTGGGCGAGCTTATGAACATAAGAACTGTACCTGTCCCTCCTTTGCCTGTGGGCAGCGGCAGTTGCACGGATCGATCGGTCAGCGGATCGTTCCGCAGCAGCGTATTTGCTATCCTCCTGTCGACTCAAAGTGCGAAGAGCCGCCTGCTCTTCATCATAACGTGCACCTGGTGGTGAAAGGTCGTACGTGGAGAGTTGCCAAAAAGTGAGGTAGAATGCAGGACTAGGGCCGAGGTCAAGTCAGAGAAGATTGGGTGGCAGAATGGTATGCCCTGGTCCGGCGTCGGAAGAACTCACCCAATTGCCTCAATTGCGCCTGGAGGCGCGACCTTCTTCACATCATCGAACAGTGCTGCCAGTTGCGGAAGCCATTGAGGTTCCTCCGGCTTCGGGGTAGAAGATTCAACCGAGTCCATGACGACATCTTGGGATTCTTCCACAACGGTGTTCGTATCTTTGGCTGGTTGCTCCGTGGTTGTTCCGGAAACCGCGGGAGAGGCGACACGAGAAGGATTCGCACTAGGCTCTCGTTTAGCCGTCAGCTTGGCTTTGAGACGTCGTTCTTCCTCTTCGCTGGCTGCTCTTTCCTGCTCTGCTTTTGCCAGTGCGGCGTTCTGGGGAATGAGGTACATTAGAAAACAGAAACAACGGGTGAATGAACGAAGAAAGTCATACGAGGAGAGCTTCATTGAGCTTCGGCCGGATGATCTGCATACAAACCGGTGCTGAGATGCCATAGAGCTCACCCAAATCCGCGAGGGAAGGAAGGATCTTGTTGTTATAATCCTCAGCCGAGATCACGTCGGGAGAAGTCAGAAGTTCGAGATATTGAAGCAGAACACCGTGGGTCTACGAAAGGATGGAAAACATCGTCGATAACCTCTCTTCGCCTTCTGAGAAAGGTATGGACCTACCGCATCGTACAGACTAGCTAGAGACTTGAGGTGTGTATCTTGAGCCGTGAACACACAAGATTGTCTCTGCTGCGCGACCTGAATGAGGAGCGGCAACGCCAGGGACGAATCCAACAGCGTCTTTCCGAGCCGCTGGGGACCCCTGAGCGTCACTTCACCCGGATCCAAGCGGGCACCTCGGGTGTTTGAGGCCACAGCTTCGATCCTCAGAGTGGGACCGCCGGCCATAGCGCTGATCTGCGCGTCCGACAAATTGGGCAAAGGTTCGATACCAGCCATCTTCCAGATCAACTCGCGCAACACGATGATTTCCGTCGTTTGCCCATTGTACAACTGATGAACGACATACTTGATCACCGGCGTAAGATCCGCGCTGTACCTCCTGAACAACATTCCCGTGAAGGAGGCAAGACCTATGGATGGAGGGGAACGACTTGTGATGAGAGAGTGGAGTCGAAGCGGAGAACGTTCGAGACAAACTTTGAAGCCAGTCAGAGGTATTGACACCATCATCCTTGACCCTCTCCTTATTCGGGTTGGCCAGCGCATCCAAAATCACGAACACGAGCACATCGAAGCTCATGTTAGTCGAATACTTCAAAACTTGGATGACCACCCCCGCAAGGTTGTCGTACGCCATGATCTGGTTCACCGCATTTCCGAAGAAGATGCACGGACTCGAATGCGCGAGCTTCGCCACTGGTCCGGCGAGACTGTCAATGGTATTATGCGAAAGCCGCCGAAGGATACCCTTGGCTTCTCGGTCGACCTGAACGGCTCGTACGCGGAGTTCGGGGTGCGACTTGTATGTCTTCGTCTTCCACTCGCCGTAAAGCCTCCACCGAACCGTCGTATCGTATTGCCTGATCATATTCCAGACTTCCACAGTACAAACCGCGTTCCCCCGAATTAGGCAAAGCGCAGGAAGCATGTGAAGCCGGAGAACTTTCAACCAGAACTGGCGAGTCGGATTTTCGGGGTCGGGGAGTCCAATAGGTTTCTTTGTCTCTGGATCCATCGGTACCTGTTACATTCACACATTTTTCCAACGTCGGTATTGACATCACGGGTTGAAGAATGACGTTTGTCCCGGGGACTGCTCACCGTGGTCGCAAGGTGGTGACGCCCCAATCGCAAAAACTTGGTGACGAACAATGGGTCGCGGGAGATATGAATCGTGATGAATCGCATGAACGGTTCCACGAAGTCCACTAGGTCAGAGAGTTGCGTGCAGACAGGTACGCGCTCGGTCCATTTGGGGAAGAAATAGACAAAGTCCCAGACACCTGTACTTGGAGGGGTCGGGGCCCAAAAAGTCAAGTGGGGCTTGCGAGCAGGAGCGGGCTGAAGTCCTGCGGCACCGTAGCGAGCCTTTGGCTGTGTAAATCCGGCAGGTCGTTCTTTAGTGACGAGACTTGATTCGTACAAGGATGCAATAGAGTGCTTCATGATGCGGATTATGAGGTCGGCAAGCTGCGGGTTGGCATCCACCATCCAGGGGTACATTGTGATCAGCGAGAGAGCAGGTCGAATGGCACCGATCGAAAGGAGGGCTGATACAATGCCAGCTTTTTGATTGCTCTTTTCCCTGACCTCGGCAGGTTTTTGGACCGAGGGCGTCGTGGCCTTTGGCTTCGAGGCTGAGTTGACGGATTCTAGTGGAGCAGCCATCGCCAATTGGCTGATCTTTGCCCCGGCGATACGGGACTCGACCTTCGAGAGATAGTCCTTGTGGGCTTGCTCCATCCCTTCGTTATCGGGAGCAAGCTAGATTAGCCGGATCAGTGTTGGTCGAGCTGAAAAAGTAAAAAGGGATCCTTACGTGAGGGAATAAAGCTTCAAGGCCCACATAACCCCCTCGGATGAGGAGTGCCGCAAGGAAGTAGAGGTTCATCGGTGTGCTATCGCTCGTCTCCGGGTGCTATGAGAGTCGTTAGCTATTTCAACGAAATCGTGGTCGAGTCGCTCACATTATAGTGAGCGAATTTAAACCCCAAGACTTGGGCAAGAACACCATTCGGTTTATTCAAGTCCGACGGAGCGCCATCTGATAGAATTTCCGCGTTCGCAAGAACATCATCGAAACGGGTGCCACCTAGGCTTGGAGGCGGTGTTTCGGAGGACATACTAGGAGCCCAAGGTGACAATGAAAGCAAAGCCAAGAAAAAGGCATAATGGGTCGCCAGATGAGTTGCAAATATGTCCAAGAAGACGTCAAGTGCACGGTTGGGATCGAGGTCAAAGTGGCCGATGAGGCTGACAACTCGACCCCATACGGATGAGGCCCGTTCGTGAATCGTCTCAGTAGATTCGATAGGCAAACCTGTAGCGGGTGAGTGCGGTGGGCCAACGCTGCTGGTGATTTCTGTGACCAGTTTGCTGTATCCTTCCGTTTGTTCTCGCAGGAGGTTAACTTTGTTTTGCTTGTAGCTGACGAGAGCATGTCAGTGTGATTAGACGTGGAGTGTTGGATCGAACTAACAAAAGACTCGTCCTCGTTCGGACCTCGCGCTTGTCCCAATACGATTTGTCGAAACTAAGACCGGCAGCGAAAACCAGGCTACTATCGAGCCTTTCTCTACAAGGACCCGGTTGAATAATTCCGGCAGCCTGCAAAGGAACTGCTTAGTGTCATGGACGAAGCTACTAGTCACCACACACACCAAAAGTTTCTTCACTAGATCTGCCACTACCTGTTTGTCCTTCTCACCGCCCTCTCGGCGCTCATTCCCAGGCATGCATTCGCTAGATTTCAATTCCACTACCAATTCATCGAGCTCCATGTCAATCGACCAAATCATGTCCACAAGTGAGCTTCCCAGCCACGCCAAACCCGAAGGTCCCGTGGTAGAGGAGGACGTCGACGGGAGGCCAGAAAGCACGGAGTGAACAAAGGTTACAAAGGTGGCGGATGTCAAACACTTGTGCTTTGACCATGACGAAAGTGTGGCTGTAAGAAGGGTGTTGTAGGCCGTGCAAAGGTCGTCGCTGCCTTGTCCGTTTGGACTGGCAGAGTGTAACTTGAGGAGAAGCTGTCGGCTGGGGAGGCGTGCGACACGCTCGTGAATGTGGCAATCATAATACCGAGAAAACACGCGTACCAGGAAGTCTCTCCACCATTAGTCCACCCGGATATGTGCTCTCGAACCGACTTTACGATGTCCATCATCGGTGGGGTTGGGATCCGTCCACCCGTGTTCTAAACACCTGAGGGGTCCTGGCCGTTGGAAAACGTGGACGAGAACTGGCAGCCGGTCCGGCGAGAGGAGGGGTATCCGAGAGTCAGTGTGTGACGGACGGATTGTGGTCGACAGCGGACGCGGAAAGGAGCGCGAGATTGAGGTTGTTGTGAGAGTTAGACAAGGCCAGAGGCGCAAGAGTCGATGACTTCTAAAAACGTGTCGCGGGCGCCTGTTACCGAGGAGAGGTCGGCGATCGTCCTCCATCTGTCCCAGGCGTGGTGAGCCCGATATCCTGTGCGACTTGTTACTTTTATATGGTCAGGATCGTGTCTGCTTCGAGGCTTTACTTTTTGAAACGCCATAATCATCAGATGAGACCAGCTGACGTTTCGTACGTCTTGCACCTGACGGACGGACATGTGGTCGTACACCACAACCGGAAACTGGGAGATCCTTTCCAACACCGACTGTACGCCAAGACTGGGCCTGGCGTTTTTACGCTCTTCCTCTTTCACCCTCCCCTCCTTGCGTTATATATTGACCCAAGAGACCTGTCGTGAGGTTGGTCGCTTCTGAGTGCTTGGAACAGCTTCTCCAGACCTGTTTCTCGTGTGTTTGGAGTATTTGGGGTGGCCATGGACGGCTCTCGCCAACGCCGTGCCAAAGTCGTCTCTCAACGTTCATGCATCATGGACTGCCTTCCATGCTCACCTCTCCTTTCTGCCAGATCTGCAGCCGACACGTGGAGCGTTGTCAAGTGCCCCCCCCTCTCCCCCTCTCCCGCTTCCCCATACGCGGCCACCTTTCGTTTGTTTCGTTTGTTTTCCGTTGATCTGGTCGTGTTCCCCCGGTGTGTCCCACTGCTCACTCCATTTGTTTCCCCACTTCCCCGCCGAACTCCGCCTCGTGTTACAAGTATTTCCCTATAGCCCAACTGTGTGTTAGACAAGGCAGCCGCTCCTGTACCCATGTACGTAGTTAGCGTAGATAGAAATTTGAATAATAATAAAACACTCCTTCCGGCCGAAAGATCTCGTCCGAGTGGGAACAACGGACCCTGACAGACACCGGATGTGCATTCATTCTCGCCATGATTGTTTCCTAGTTCCTCCTTGGTTCCCTCAGATTCTTGAGAAGAGTGCCACAAAAATTTTCCCCTATGGCACTTAACTTTTTCCTGGTACTCCAGTGGACCCCCTTTACTATCAAATAACGGCACATGTAATCGTCCCACGACATGTTAAACGCACTTCAACTCGTCCACCGGCCAACACGGTACCCTTAAAAATCCAAGATGAATATAGTAGCTAGTCGTAACATGTAGCTATGTGCCATAGAGGTTTGGACATCAGAAAGTCAATGTGTGTATTGTGTAGCGTGACTTCACAGGGGGATGTCGACGACACCCGTTTTTCACTTTCAGCGTGGCCTCAATGGGGTCTTGGCAGGTTTTTCACATCTCAGGCTCCCGTTCATTCTGCAACACTAACCTGTGGAGGCGAACATGGCGGGCGGTATGAGGGATACAGGGCATTCTCGAGGAGAGTGACTTTCCTGCTGCCCATGACTGATGTGACCGGAAAGTTAACATGTTGTGGGAAAAGGCACTCCTCGCCTTTGTGGCCGTCTCGAGAGCGAAGGCCATTCCCTACAATTATATATAAATTCAAGTGCAAGTCTGAGATGCTACACTAATGGTTTGTGTGATATTCTCCACGCAAGAGACAACAACGCGGGCAGACTGTTGACGAGGGAGCAAACAAATTACATGTGCCGTTATTTGATAGTATGTCCTTGATACCCATCACCAAATACGGATTGGTGGGTGTGCTAAGAGTTTCTCACGATGCAGGATGCCGGTCGTGGCTTGGGAGAAGCAAGCGCTTGGCGGAACGAGGGTGATCCTGGGTGATCATGATCACCAAAAAATCGCCACCATTTGGCAAAGCACGGATGTAGATTCGAAGCTCTGGTATCATGGACAACCTCCTAAAAGTTTTATCCCTCAACGACTTTAGCGAGACCCGGGAATCCCGCCGTGTGATTTTCTTGGAAGTCCAAGCCGAACTCCTGATCTTAGCCATGCAACGTGCCTCATGCCGACCGCCTCCACTAGCCTCCACTTCATGATAAAAGCGTCCATTTCCGTTAGCCAGATCGCTTTCTCCGCCCCCGCTCCTCCACTCCTTTGTATACTATGCGGAACCCCTTTTTCACGGTCGTTTCCTTGCTTGCTGCTATCACAAGCACATCTGCTCGACCATATGCCCGTGCTCCTATCGACGAGGCTACCCTCACCAAGGTCAGGGCTAATGCGATCACGAGTTCTCAAAAGAGGTGCGTGTTCTCCCCATTCTTCACCCACCCCCTTTCCTAACCTACCATCGGATCTCAGCTGGGAATTGGGCACCCTGGCGGAAGCTCTCCTCGAGTATTCATGGCCTCAGCTCTCCGTCTTTAATGGCATTTCCATTCCGCCCGCAAGGCAACTTTTCACCTCCGACTATCCTGACGATGTCGTCAAGATCGCCACAGAGTGCGTACTCTTTAACATGGTCACCAGGCCTAACCAGTGACGCCTGTCGCTCCACAGTGTTGTTGCAAGTAAACCCAGCAACAGCCTGGCCCTGATGCAGGACGGGGCCGTTGGTGACCCCGCAAGTGTGTAACTCCACTTCCGTTGCAAATCAAACGATTCGTTGATCGCTCCGCTTTAGGTATCGGCCCCGCCGTCCTCTTGGCCAACTGGACCCGGAAAGATACCAGCGACAGCCGGTTTTCGGCTGCTGCTGGCTCACAACTCAACTACGTCTTCGACCAATCCCCCCGCACCGATGACGGCGCCATTTCCCACCGAACCGAAGAGGTTCAGCTTTGGTATGGCGAATCACCCCGTATGGTTGATTGTGTATCCTGACGATCCCGCGATAGGTCTGACTTCGTATACATGGTTCCCCCATTCATTGCATACTTCGGTGCCTACGAAAAGGGCGATACCAAGAACTGGCTCCTTCAATCCGCCTATGACCAATGCCGATTATACCGCAAGTACCTCCAAGATTCCGCGACCAAGTTGTGGAAGCACGTCGAACTTGGTTCTTGGCAAGACGAGAAGCTATGGGCAACTGGTAATGGCTGGGCTGCCGCTGGAATGCTCAGGGTCCTTCAAACAATACGTAATTCCGATGTCAGCGAGCGTTTCCTCGATCACCAACACGATCTTCTTTACTGGATTGAAGAGATTGTGAAGGCTTCGTGGAGCTATCAGGTACGTGCCATTTCGAGCGATCGTATTGCACCGGATTTTCGATCGCTGATGTCCACCAATAGACCCCTGCTGGCGCTCTCCGCAACGCCATAAACGAGCCCGACTCGTTCGTGGACGCCGCTTCGACCGCTTTGATCGCCTCCGTCACCTTCCGCTTGGCCGTTCTCAAGGGAGACAACTCGACGTACATCCCTAACGCCATCGCTGCTTACGATTTCGTTCATCGCAACATCGACAATGGCGGCTGGCTTAGAAATACGGTCGACCCTATGACCTTCCACACTCCGGCGGGTCCCGACCAGCCGAGCCCTGAAGGTCAATCGTTCGTCTTACTACTGGAAGCCGCTCGACGTGATTTCCAAGACTGGGTTGAATCTGAAGCTACCCTGCCCTCTGGTGGTATGGCAGGCAATCACCTTGTATCCATAGGATCTAAGTAGATAAACACACCTGTTATACCTATTTTATACGCTCTCGCACACGCTTTCGTACGCTCTTTCGGTCGTTGTTTCACAGTTTGTTAATTATTCCCTGCCTAGCCAGAACCTTTAGCGCGGGTACGCTCCCCTCGATAGAATACACCCCTCGTTGTTTGTATTACAACCTTTCTGAGTTTATGCGCTTGGAACGTGCATGATATATTTTGCACAACGAATACCTTCGCGCGTACGGGGTGATCCCATCTCGGTGGGACGATTTGGTGTTATTTATGCTCACGTGGCCGTCGGTTCTTCAATCCCCCAATCAACACTGGCCAGCTGCGGGCGATTTCTCAACAGTTCCTGTCCTTCTTGCTGACCAACTCCCGGTCCCCCTCGACTTTGTCGAGCCCGTCAACGACGGTGCCCCCATCCCCCCCCCCCTCCAAGCGCGACGACAGAGAGATAACATCTCACCCTTCTTTCTCCTCGTCAAATGGACTTCATGGAGGTGTGGTGGCTGTCGGTCCCTTTCGCTGTCGTGCTTTGTCTCGTCCTCTCGTGGCTGTCGACCTGGGACGACGACGTCAACATTCACGAATCCAGCATGATGCGGGTCTCGCTACGTACGTTCCCCACCCTCCAATCTGCTCGCGTCTGGAGGTTTCTCAAGATACGACTTCGCCTCGTTCTTTTTTCTTTTTCCACACAGGCAATCCAGTGCGCGAGAGTGGCCCACCTGCCTGTATGGCTAAATTAATCATGATGAGGCACAGGGTACGAGGGACCCCGCCGCCATCGCGTTGGAAGGAACACTACGTTGACGCTCTCTTCTTTCAGATAAACCAGGTGAACTCCAAGAAAAAGGGCGGACACGCCCCAACACGGCACCGCTCGCATCCCCCATCGCCCGCCCACAAACTCACACCACCACCTTTCCTGCCGTTCCAAACCAAGTCTCGAAACCTTACTTGGTTACGGTTCAATCGGCGCTCGGGAAAGCATTTCCACTAACCTGTGTTTTCCCTTTTCTTTCGTCCGGTTGGTTACTTGGTGGGCGCATGGTGGGCGCATGATGACGTATGACTTTGTGTAAAATGGGAGATTTTTGCACTACTTTGGGCTTCCTCACGACTACTTGATTCTCTCTTACTTCCCTCGTGGATGCCTTTATACCATTTCCCTTATCGGCTCTGGGGATCAATCTCTTTGTATACCCCCAATTTGAAACCATCTAGCTTACATTTACACCTCTTACACCCTTTCCCTTTCGTTTCACGTGATTTACATTCGCCAGAGTAAGCAGACGGGGTGGGATGAAGAATAGAAACCAGAAGTATAAAGATTACAACCGATAGGACCGTGCTCGAGAATGAGGCAAACGGTATATACGATAGGACGGGCATTGCAAAACAAGCAAGTCCAGATCAACGATACAGAGTCTATGCGGGGTAACGGGTAACGTGTCGGGAGGGCATTACGAAACGGTATATGAAAGGACGGAGATAAGGAACTGGATCAACACGCTTTACCCTTTCTCAAGGCGCTCACGAGCATACTCGCTTCTTTCACAGGCTTTCGACGTTCTTCCCTGTGGTTCGAAGGCTTGGGAGCCATCCTAGACGATCTACCCTTCGCACGTGCACCGGCAGCGGTAACCGCGCCACCAGAGGGTCCTTGATAAAGTCCGGAGCCGCCAGAAGACCCAAGTTTCTTCACCCACGATTGCTCTTGGGACCGCTGGCCGTCCTCGAGGCATGGCTGGAAGCACTGGAAGTTCGGGCAGGTCAGTTCCTGGGATGCGGATAGAGGGAAGTAGGGCAGAATCGTACCATAGGATCGACAGCGTCGCGCGTCCGTTTCACTTTCGGAGATCTCCTTCCAACTTCGCGCGTGCGCAAGGGGGGCTCGTCATCATCCGATTCTCTATCCATAAAACTGGTATCCGAAGGATCAAATGAATTGACGTCTTCGTATTTCTGGAAACAGGTCAGGTCGGCTACCATCCATCGTCGCGCTAGGCAGAAGCTCGAAACATTACCTTCTCCTTCACAGCCCTGCGGACCTGAGCTTCGATCTCTCGTGCGGATATCGTTTCCCTAAGCTCTCCTTCGTCGTCCTCTTCCTCCTCATCGTCGCGCTCGGCCATCTGCGAGTCTTCGTCCACAGGGAAGAGAGGCTCGGTGTCTTCTAGGTTGCTGTTGTATGCCTTTAAGAAGGCACTGGGATCGACATCTCCGCCTGGGGGCAACTTGTCAACGGGAAGCGCAATGAAGTGGAGATAACGATGAACGAACCGATTCCCTCGAGCTTTCCATCATCAAACCTGGGCTTCTTGATACTCTTCCTCCTCCGGCGGTCTGCATCCTCATCCTCAGAACCACTCTCGTCAGATCCCAGATCAAAGCCACGTCGCTTCACCCTCTTTTTCCCTTCGACGATATCTCTCGCCTGCTTCTCGAGTTGTGCGTCATCTTGCTCTTGGTGCTCCCTGGGAAGAATCAGGTTAATGAAGCCTCGTGCGTTACGCCCATAATTCCACTCACTTGTATTTCTCCTGGACAAGCTTCCCCGCCAACGCAGCCTCATCCATTACGGCGTCGTCAACCAGACCCTCGACAATCTTATCATCATCAGCATCGCTTTCGCCCTCCTCATCCGCTGCTTTCTTCTTGAATCCAAACCCATCGTCTTCGTCAGACTCCTGAGCCTCCGCCTCGACGAACTCAGACTTCTTTAACGGCTTCTTCTCTTTCGTCTTTTGGGCACCGACCGCCAGAATCTCAAAAGCGTTGCGTTTTGGTGGGAGTGTTGATAGGGGTCTTCCATTCTCCACTCCACCACCTGGCGCCGAGGAATCGCTACCACGCCTTCGTAGCCGCCTTGCCGGTTTTAACGGGCTTGGGCTCCCGGGCTCGTCTGGGTCCGAAAATATAAACGGCGATTCTGCGACAGCGAGGGTACCCAAAGGTTTTCTCGCGGTCAGCGGCGTCGCTTGTGTGGTGGGGTAATAGGCCTGGGGATTTGTACCAGGCGGTCGACTCTGGGTGAGGAACCTATAGTGCGGGATACTTTTAGAATCTGCGGAGAAACGTTATAGCACAACGCGTACCCATTTTCGTCGATGTACAACTGAGGCTTCTTTGGCTTGGCCATGTCTTGTGCAGCTTGCATGATCATCTCTTGCTCGCCCTGGAAGATATCATCGGCCCTCCTAAGAGCCGTTGAACTAACCTCCAACGCAGGCTGAAGTTTGGCGTTAAGGGATAACGAAAGCCCGAATTCGTTGTCTCCTTTACGGAAAGCATCAAATCCCCCCTTCTGTCGACGAACGATCAGGTGAGCAAGGAAATGTCGAGCCATCAGACTCACCTTGGGTGATTTCTTCGGGGACTCGCCAAACGTCAATGACCGGCCAGGCACAGTACCGAAGAGTTGAGAGAAACCTTTCCTTATCAATGGAGCCGGTTGAAGATCATCGTCATCGTCGTCCGACCCAGCTGGAGCACCGAACAAGGGAGCAGGCAGAGGCGGAGGCCTAAAACTGCTACTCGGTGCCGTGGGCAATCTTCTGCGAGGGGACGGGCCAAATGCATCCTCGTCCTTGTCTTCGGTACGAAGTTCGCTCAGTGGCGGACGGACGTCGGAAGCCGGTCGCTCAAACATTTGGAGCTGCCGTGTCGGCGTGGGGGAAGCAGGGGCCTTCCAGACTCGCGGGGACGTAAACGCGGAGAACGCAGATCGAGAACTGGAGAGGACAGCGGCATTCTCTTTGTTGTCATCGACGTTCTCCTTGTCGGTCTCCCCATCTGCCGGAGTAAGAGACTGTCTATCCTGTCCCCCGCGGATCGGAGTGGGTGACTTCATATCGTGTTCTCGGATATCCAGAGTAGACGTGGACGGGACCAGAACCCTGGAACTGTTTCCACCTCCCTCTTCGTCGTCGGAATCGTTAATACGCCCCCTGTTCGCTATAGTCCTGGTGGCGCGTGGATTCCAAGTGGGGGGCACGTTTTCGTCGTGCTCTTCTGTGTCATCTCCGGACTCGACTGTGCTCTCGGGAATAGGGATGAACGGCGGAGGGGGATTATTCTCCGCGTCTTCGTCGGAGGGTGACCCAGAGCGAGGGGACTGGTGGCCCTGACCCGGGTGGTACTCTTCATCGCTCTCGTCTTCGTCATCTTCGGCCTGCTGTTGCTGGACAGCACTCTCGATCCGCCCGAGGTACTCTCCCAAGCTTGCTCTGTTATCCCCTAGCGGTTTGGAGATTATTCCTCCCTTCTCCTTCCACGCCGACTCCTTCTTCTGAATGATTTTCGACTTTTGGTCGTTGTGTCGGGTTAGGAGGATCTGATTGACCTGGCGTTTGTAGACCCCCACGTCCTTTGGTCGTTGCCCTGGTATCCGGACTTTGCGAGGGGACTGCTTCCGATTCAAGGGCAACTTGGGTTCATGTTGAGGCTCTTCGACTCCCGGGGGCAGGATTTCGAGGCCGATTTCGTCATCAATATCCGCGGGAGGCGGGGCAGACTTTCGCTTGGACGGTGGAATCACCTGCTTGATTGGAGAAGACCACTCCTGAATGTCCTCGGGCTCTGAACTGTGGTTTGGCAGTGGCGGTTTCTGCACAGCCGCTGACATCCCTGTCCTGTAAAAGAACTGGTTCAGTTGGGCATTCGTGTGGATAAAATGAGCTTACTGAAAGCTGTTGACGAAGGCACTGATATGATATTGGTTTGAGGGTTGTTTGGCGGCGGGAAACTCGACATGACGTTCTGCATCAATGCGAGCCTGGCTCTTCTTAATCGCTTCTTCCTCCTGCCGCCTCACCTTTGTTGGAGTGTCAATAAGAGCCGATGGAATGCAGATAATGAGGATTGACCTTTGCCGTAGGCTTTCTACCATTAGCGGCTTTGCGTTTCCGCTTTGGTGGGTCTGGAGATGTACAATCGTTTGCATCCAAATCCACCGAATTCAATCTACTGCCTCGTGATTTGGACGACGAAGCACGGGGTTCCTCTGATTCTGAATCCTCGACCACGACTGCATCAGCCGTCCGACCAGAAGTACGCCGTTTTTGCTTTGGGGGTGAGGGAGAAGGAGAACGGCCTTCGTCACTGCCACTAGCCTTGGGCTCTGCAGACACCCTTGCAGATGCACTGGAGTCGGAGCGGATCGTTGTCAATGGAAGGCGTTGAAATTTCTTCGGGGAAGTGGATAGATACTTCCCCTTGTATTTAGCACCCCGACCGAGTGAAGTTAGAGGAGAGGGGGCAACGTCCACATCAGCTGAACTTCGAAGAATGGGAAGCGCAGGGGTCAGTTCAGCCTCGTCGTCGGACCCAGCTAGCTCCTTCAGCGCCGCCATCCATGACCATTGATGTTTCGGTTGCTTGGGGGAACCATCGTTCTCCCCGTCATCATCGTCGTCCACTTTGGTGTCTTGGGAAGACACCACATTGTCGTCGATTCCACATGAGCGTGCCGGAGGTGAGAGTGAGATCGAAATGTCGCCGTCAACAAGCGTGCTAAATGATCTGTCCGCGTCGGGGGACTCATCGGAAGGTGGTGCTTCTACCCGCTTGGAACCGTATGTCCGTGCAACGCGTTTCTTTGTGGCAAGCATGGGAGATGATAGGAGGGGTGGTGAGGAAGTGGGTGGCGCGGTGTTTGGCGAGTTGTTCAAAGAAGTCATTGGAAATGTGCCGTTCTAAGTGTCCGTTGGGTGCTTTGGAACGCTCTGGGCGAAGCTTTCGGTTGCCTTACGATCGTTGATGCCCACTCGCGTGTGTCACGGCGACGTGACATATTTCACGTGATCGCGTTCACATCGGCGTTGAACTCTCCTTCAGCAACCTCCAGCGAGTTTGTTCGCATCTGGAGACCAAAAAAACTGTAACAAGGATCCTCTGCGTGACTCCCCATTTGCGGTTCTGGCGTTGAAACGAAGGAAAATGATCCCCCGACCCTCATGATCACTATCAATATATCTCGTTCACGTGTCCCGGGCAAAATAAAAAGAATCCCAGTTTCTATTCCGTGTGCTCCCTCCGACCTGTTGACGCGTTTCAATCCGTCAATCTCGCGGTTGCGCCCTCTCAGTTCGCCAAAACCCATCGGGCAATGAAACTCAGGGAAATACCACAAATGGAAGTGATCGAGCTTATGTAAGAACTGTACAGTGGACGATTGTGGCTTAGACGCAATCATCCCTCCGGACGGAAGGTTCAATCATCGACGAAGCTTCAAAATGAGGTGAGTACTGTGGGCCCATAACACCAGAGCCTTTGCTGACGCAGTTGATAGTCACCGTAAGGTTTGTCGGACAGATTTGGCGCAAGAACGAAGAATGGATCATTGACGAAGGTTGCGATCTGCAGTACGAAGCTCCCCGCCACGGATCCTTGGGTTTCCTTCCAAGGAAGCGCGCCGCTCGCCATAGGGGAAAGGTCAAGTCCTTCCCAAAGGTTCGGGCTTTAAGATTGTACTCGTGGCCAGAAGCGTCGCTAATCCGTGTACTCAGGACGACCCTAAAAAGTCGGTGCAATTGACCGCCTTCATGGGTTACAAGGCTGGTATGACCCACGTCGTTCGTGACCTCGACAGGCCAGGATCCAGTACGTGATGTAGACTCGTTGCTTGGGATCGTTTCTTATTTTCTCCAGAAATGAATAAACGTGAGGTCGTTGAGGCTGTCACCATCGTGGAGACACCCCCCATCGTTGTTGTCGGCGTTGTCGGATACGTCGAGACTCCTCGCGGCCTCCGCACCCTCACCACTGTCTGGGCTTCTCACCTCGGCGAGGAGCTCAGGCGAAGGTTCTACAAGAATTGGTACCGATCGAAGAAGAAGGCCTTCACCCGTTATGCCAAGAAGCACGCTGAGGACGGTGGCAAGTCGACAGATCGCGAGCTTGAGCGCATCCGCAAATACTGCACTGTTGTCCGCGTTCTTGCCCACACTCAAATCCGCAAGACTGGTTTAAGCCAGAAGAAGGCTCACCTCATGGAAATCCAACTGAACGGTGGATCCGTTGCCGACAAGGTTAACTACGCTCACGGTCTCTTTGAGAAGACCGTTGATGTCTCCGCCGTCTTTGAGCAAAACGAAAATATCGATATCATTGCTGTTACCAAGGGCCACGGTTTCGAGGGTGTTACTCACCGTTGGGGAACCAAGAAGCTCCCACGAAAAACCCATAAGGGTCTCCGAAAGGTTGCTTGCATCGGTGCCTGGCATCCTTCGAAGGTCATGTTCTCCGTCGCCCGCGCTGGTCAAAGTACGTCCATCTTATCCCGTGTTGAATTCATCTACACAATGCCTCCGCTCCACAGATGGTTACCACCACCGAACGGAGATCAACAAGAAGATCTACCGTGTTGGCCTCGGCGGCGCGGACGACAATGCCTCTACTGAGCACGACGTTAGCAAGAAGACGATCACTCCCTTGGGTGGTTTCCCCCACTACGGTATCGTTAAGAACGACTTCCTCCTCCTCAAGGGTTCTATCCCTGGAACCAAGAAGCGTATCATTACCCTCCGCAAATCCCTCATGGTCCACACTTCTCGTCGTGATCTTGAACAGGTGCAACTCAAGTTTATCGACACCTCATCGAAATTCGGCGTAAGTCTTGACCTCGCTGTGCCACCCGCGCTGCTCACACACGCCCCTTACAGCACGGTGCATTCCAATCTGTGGAAGAGAAGAAAACCTGGGTCGGGACCCTCAAGGTCCGGCCCACGGATTGATCATCTGTACCTGGTTCACTGTAGCTCTTTCATGTTTTACTACTGCTTTCCGATATGCACCACTGTATGCATCATCCCCGCGAGAGGCGAGAAGGAACTGAAAACAATGAGCTTGAGAACTAATCATAATCGTCCTCCTCAACAAGCTTGCGTTTGACACCATTGGCAGCGACATCTTCCATTGCCTCGTCGCCGCTTTCCTCTTCTTCTTCGCCAAACAACCCGTCTGCATCATCGTTATCGCTGCCTTCGTCCCCTCCTGTTCCACCCATATCCACGTCGGCTGGAGTTTGGGCAACTAGCGGCTGCCCTGAGTCGACGTCGTGCTGCGGTTGGGTCAAAGAAGCCATTGGTGCTCCTTGCCAGTGTGGAACAGACGGAATGTCTGCAGCTTCCATCTCATCCTCGTCCGATTCTGACTCTTCCACCTCTTCGATCTCTTCGTCATACTGTTTTACTTCTGGAGGCGGTTTGTTCGGTATCAGATCAAAGTCAACCGCGGTCAGGCACTCAGATGGTGTAGGCAGCCGAACTCCGAACACCTCTGGAACCGCAGGTAGGGGCGTCGCGTTCGTTTGAGCTGCGAGAGAGAGGATGTACTGTCGCAAGGCAATCAACTATTCGTCAACATTTTCTTCAACGTGGTGTGGTCAAAGAAACGGGGTGTACATCTTTCGGAACCCTCCCGCCGAACTCCCATCCTACTCTGGCCTGGACGGCAAGCGTGATGTCATCCATCTCGACCTTACCGGGTCGCCCGGCGTGTTCGGCGTACACCAGAGCATCAGAAAGGACTTGCGCGGTGTAGCGATGCGAGAATTCGAGTAATTGGTGTAACACCCCGGGTTGCGCGTCGTGTACGGTTGGGGTTGAAGATAGGAGGAGGGCGATGGCACGCGCCGTTGGTGGGATCGCCTCAGAACGCGACATCTTCGGTGGACACTGGTTTCTGAATAAGGAAGGCGCAACCTTTCTCCCGCTGGTGCTCACGCGTGGAACAGGTGGAACCTCAATGTTAAATCCCCTTCGTTCCCAGCGTGGCTCCATTGTTTCACGAGTCCATCCCAAAGGGAGACACGTTTACAATAAGTGGTGAGTCGATATAATATTACACTGCGACTTGTACAAAACAGGAGTCTTTGAATGGACGATTTGCGTTTATCTCAAACCACTCCGACGTCGTTGGTGGTTATCAGACGATCACGACAATTCGTTGATCTTGAACCTCACAGCCTCCGAGGCGGACTTCACCTCGAGAGGCTTCACGGTCGGATGACCGACGGCCTTGGCGATCCTATCGGATAGATCCTGATCAACGGCGGCGAACACGCGCACTGAAAGTAGACATTCGCTCAGCCTCTATATCGTGGGGACTGCAGGGAGGGGACCTTACATTGTCTCTCAAGGATTGCCTTGTTCTTCACACCCTTGATGTGCCCAGAGACGTTGCTGACATAGTGCTCCCTGTCCGTGTCGCTAAAGACCTTCTGCCACAAAACGCGTGGCTGTTCAAAGTCCACTGCGAGGGGCCGGGTCGGATGCCAAACAAAGGAGAATGGTTAAATAGGACCTACATTCGGTAACCTCGCTCAAATCAAGGTTGGCATAGCCCAGCCACTGCTCATGCTTTAACCATTTAGTCTCGTACGGCCGCTGCTTATACTGAAGGGGAGAGATCGTGCTCGGGTAGTTGGGTCGGGAACCTTGGTTGTCGTGGTTCGCAGGGCCGTCCCTCTGGAAGTTGGCGACGGGAACAATAGGCTTGTTGACTGGGAGCTGCTGGTAGTTCACACCGAGGCGATGACGGTGGGTATCGGGGTAAGAGAACAAACGGGATTGTAAGACGGGGTCTGCTGATGGCTCGATACCGGCAACAATATGAGAAGGCGAGAAAGCAGCTTGTTCGATCTCGGCGAAGTAATTCTTGGGATTTTCATTAAGGACAATCTTCCCAAACTCACGGAGGGGGAAGTCCTTGTGCGGCCAGACCTTAGTGAGGTCTAGGATGTTGTAACGGAACTGCTCGGCCTGCTCTGGCGTCATGGTTTGCTGGGAGATGGAAATACGGTAAGCAAGCGAAACACCGTTTTTTGATGGTCACAGAACACTTACAATGTAGACGGTCCAGCTTGGGTATTGCTGATTCTCAATCGCCTCAAAGAGGCTCTGGGTTCCGTACTCAGGGTTTGAGCCGGCGAGTCCACCAGCTTTCTGGCCGTCCAAGACCTTGAATCCCTTATCGGCCCTGACGTGAATTTGGGTGTAAACGTAGCTTCCGTCCGCTTTGACGTATTTGAAGGTATGACCAGAATATCCATGCATGTTATGGTACCCATCGGGGGTTCCGCGGTCGGAGAAGAGGATCAGAACCTGATGGATGGACTCGGGGTTTTGAGACAAGTAATCCTGTTGAAACCCATTCCGTTTCGTCTCAGAAATCTCACAAAATACTAAAACTTCGACATACCCAGAACATATCAGCATCTTTCAAGTGTGTCTGAGGATTTCTCTTCTGAGTATGGATGAAATGGGGGAACTTGGCAGGATCCCGGATGAAAAAGACTGGGGTGTTGTTGAACACCCAATCGAGGTTTCCTTCTTCGGTCTTGAGCTTGATCGCGAATCCCTACACACATAAGAAAAGCGCAGATTCCCGGTCCATTGTCAGACAGCGTTGTACGTGGAATGGTATTAGTAATGTACGTACTCGAGGATCACGGGCGGTATCAGCGGACCCAGACTCACCCCCGACCGTAGAAAACCGGATGGTCAAAGGAACCCTAGTCCCGGCCTCCTGGAACACGTGTGCCGAGGTGATATCCGAGAGTGAATGGGTCAACTCGAAGTATCCGTGAGCGCCTGCTCCTTTTGCATGGACGACACGCTATACGCAAGTTACAGTGCGTGTTACACAGCGTCAAACGTTAGACTTGGAAATAGGCGTGGGAATCGGTTGGGCGGAATGACGAACCTCGGGGATTCTCTCCCGGTCAAAGTGAGACAGGAGGTCGATCAAGTGGAAATCTCAACAAAATGAACTCAGCGGATGTGCCAACGTGCGACGGTGGTCGGTAAAACACACCTTGGAGGAGGAGAGGACCGTTGAAACCAACGCGCTGAGAGGCATAGGGTTCCTTGACGGGTGCACCGTTGGAGGTGGTGTAGACGGCGTTGTCGTTGGTCTGCATGACTTGAGCGGATGGTATTCTTTGGTTTGAAAGACGATAACACTACAGGGAGGAATGGGAGAGGACGAGAGAGAAGGGGGTGGAGTTTGGCCGGGACCCTCAATATTATAAGTACTTATAAATCAACCAAACACTATTTGCCATCACAGCACGAGTTGATTACAGTAAGCGACGGTGGAGGTCACGGCCACTTTTGCGCAGGTGCAATGACGAATCATCTACGCACGGTCCAACAGTCAGCTGCTCAAGCTCGTCATGTCTTTTTGCGCCACAGGGCCTTGGCTTTCTGATCCGGGCTGTCGCTATCCCATCGTCGTTAGCTTATTTACTCGTGCCCCGGGAAATCTCCCTCATCCAGATCCTTAGGCTCCTTGGGCTCCTCGTCCTCGCCGTACTGCATTGTATAGTCGATGTGACTCAGCACGGTCTCGATGGAATCTGGCTGCGTAAGGTCCAACGGCAAGAACGATACGAGAGGATGGTCTTCGATCTGTGGGGGGTCCAATTAATACTGTGGCGAGTTATAGCTCCGGTCAAACAATTGACCCACCAACTGTACAATGGCCTGATTAAGTGCGTGGAATCTTGGGTTCTGGATCCCTCTTTGCGGTTTCTTGTTCCCTCCGTGTGTTGTGGCAAGCAGCAGGGGATCAGGATCAAGGTACCTGTTCAGCAGCGACAACGATGCGCCTCCTTCAGTCGCGCTGTAGATGAGGAGGCACGTAAGAGGAAAGAACGTCACCTGGCGATGTCCTTTTTTGCTCTGATACCGTTCCGACCTCCTGCTGGGTCATCCGGATTCACAGTCACGAGATCCATCTTGGACATGACGTTGATCCATGGAATTTCGAGATTGACCATCGCCGACATCGCCGACAACACACCACTGGAGATGGCGGGTCTCAGAAACAGCTCTTGATAAGTTCCATCACGTAGTGAAACATACCTGAAGAATTTGTATTTATCCTCCATGAACTGCGACTCGACGAGATAGAGCGCGCATACTCGGAGGCCCAGCCGGTTCAAATGCTTGACCAATGATGGAAGAAATGGATGGTGAGTGTACAACTCAATCTGCCCTAGTGTTGTTTCCTTTAGCGGGGCTCCCGGTCGAGAGCAGGGGTGACATACCTGGGCAGTCTATTACCAGGTAATCATCCTCGTACCCACCAAGTTCCTCTTCCAGCCAATCCATGTTCTGCATCAGATACCTAGCGAATCGGAGACATTCGGTTTTGCGTTTTCTCCCGTACGCGGCAGCCATACTCACTCACTCGAAACAATACACCAACCCCCCGTTTGGCCCATACTCCAGCTCATCCATAACGTCCTGCAGGCTAATCAAGTCCTTGATATCGATCGTCGGTTCATACTCGAAGCTGTCCGGAGCAGCAGCAGGGTCGAGGTTCACGAGATGTCCGGTCCGTTTGGACGTGTGGAGATGTGTGATGAGTGCATTTGAGAACGTGGACTTCCCTGCACCTGCCGGGCCAGTTACCAAGACAGCGTATCTCATTTTCAAGTAGTAGAGTTAAAGTCCCAGGGGTGAGGCAACGCCTGCGATGTCGGATCCCTCGCGTGTTAAGTTTTCAAGTTAACACGGATGATGGCGGGCGAGAAGTGAAAAGGAAATCTAATCTCGTTACCGCAACGCCACTCCGACCTCAACCTCATCCTCCTCCCACAACTTGACAATGTCCAAACCACCTCTGCACCCAGATACTGCACCATCCGGCATCTCTCTCGATCCCAGGACCCTCGAACGAGTCATCCCCGAATCGAAACGTTCAGATGGGTCGTACGTCTCCTCATCCGTTCTTCTTTCACACGATGGGATCTCCTTATCTCTAAGACCGCATGGTTTCGCAGACTTCGTAAGGAGATCAAGATAAAACCCGGCTTCACGCCCCAGGAAGATGTCGGAAGGTTCCGGGGGACCAAGCAGCAAGAGATGGATTCTCGTGCGCTCCCGAAGGGTCATATCATCGGTTGGACACCCCCTTCCTCCGCAACGAACAGTACGGCAGGCAAGTCATCGGGGACGATGAGCAAGAGTCAGAAGAAGAACGAGAAGAGGAAGGAGAAGAAGAAGGCAGATATCGTCAAGAAAATTCAGGAGAACTGGGAGGACGACGACGAAGAAGAAGAGTTCAAACCTTCGTCCCAGCCCAAGGCTACAGAGAGCTCGAATAAAACGGGTTCAACGGCGGACGAAGTGGCGAAGAAGTTGGAGAAACTGGAGGTGAATAATTAAGGTGGATTGTACTAAGTATGTCTTACTTGGGTGGTGACAAGGAGTGGGTGGATTAGATCTTTAACTGGATGCGTGTACTATTGGTTTCTCTCATCTGCAGCTTCGAATGGATCCTGGGACTGGGGAGGTGGACTCGAATTCCGATCCCATGATTGGGGTTGGGCTTTCTCGGCCGCCTTCTGTTTCTTCCATCTGGCGACAGCGTTGAACTCCAGACCCACAAGGATGAGGACGAGGAAACACGAAAGAGCGGCTGCGATGATGTCGTTCACGATAACGCATAGATCGGGTGTGTTATTGGGGACTTACCGACTGATTTACGCATGTTGTCCCATTTCGCTTCCTCGACCTCTGTCTTGAGATCACCCAATGACCCCATCGTCCTGTTATACATGGACTGAGGCGTTCGTTAGGACACCGTTGGACATGGGCCGTGGAATAACCTACCTCGATAACGATGTCCTGACGCTTCAGCTCGTTCTTGGCTTCGTTTTTCCGATTGCCCAATTCCATCTGAATTCTGAGGATCCGGGGTGAACATCGAATCACCCACAGGAGCGAACCAAGCACTTACTCGTGTTTCAGATTCGACACGTTCTCATTGATCTGTGTCCCCAGAGCGTCCACCTCTCTCCGGATTGTCGAAGTGACGGTATGGAGTGAAGCGAACTCGTTTCTCGACCGGAGAGTGACCTCGTTCCTCAATTCTGACGATGCGGCGTTAAACAAATAAGCTTGCTATTGAAATATCGGAACTTTGATTAGCACACTAGAGGAGATGGATCTACGACAGAAAAGGCAGAGGGGGGAGACGCACGTTTTCAAGGTCCTTGGTGCTCAGAGCCTCGTTCCGAACGCGGCCTGTCCTGTCCACTAGCAGTGCCCGGGTCGCACGCATCAGACTGCGGGCAGTGGGAGGTTCAAAACTCTTCTCGAGAGCTACGAAGAACTTGTGCGTGTCGAATGGTGGACTCGAGTAGTACGGTGTCCCGGTTTCCGATGAGCCAGACCTAGCATTTCCGGCGCTTTGCAGCTGAGCTGGTACAGGTATAGAGGTTGATGGAGGCGGATTTGGGTCCTTTGGGTGGGGTGAGAAGGAGGCGACTGCCGTGGAATAATGAGAGGAATTAAGCAGCAGCCCCCTGAATTGTCGCGGGAGGTGGCGGTAACAGTTGATGATCATCACCCCTCTTCCTTCTCCTTGGCCTTCACCAATATGTCTCCCTCAAAACACAATGCACAGAACGCACCTCCTCTGCCATCCACCGTGCGCGGACACAAGAAACCTGCGGATGTCGACCCCAGATCACGCAAGTCCTTGAATCCCAGCACAAATAAACCCTCGACGATTACCCCAAATCCCAAAGCCAACCAAAACCATCCACCGGTATACCCACCCCGCCAGGACCAACAACAACAACCCCAACACCCGCCACGACCAATGAAACTCTCTCGGAAATCGAGCAAGCCCATCATAAACTGGTTTCAACGGAAACTGACGGGCACCGGACGACAAAGGAGGGCGTCCGAAACGGATGGCCTCCGAACCCCACGGCACGTATCCCAGCGGAGGCAAAATAGCGGACAAGATAGACAACGTAGACGACCCAATTCACCACCTGTTCAGAACAAACGGCCAATCGTCCCTCCTGTGTCCACCGACTTCGCGAGATCACGAGCCATCTCGCTAAACTCGCAGGATGGGTACGACAGTGCACCCGAGACCACTGGTGATCATCGTTCCGACTACGGGTATGAGGGGTCCTCACTCGCGAGGATATCTACTTGGTCCCCCGCCAGCATTCTCGAAGCGGACGACAATGCTTCATTACGTCCTTTACCCCCAAGCGCTCCCCCGTCTCCCTCTCCCTCACATTCATCCGCTTCCTATCTATCCGACCCAAGGACGTTTAGGAGTATGACTGCCAGCACCAAACCAACAACGATCTTGAGTATAGACATCGCAGGTGGCCTCGCGCACATTGCTCAGGTTCCGACTCCTGTGTCTGCCGGCCCATGGTTCACACCGCATGTCCGCAACTCATCACTGGATGTCCCGATCGGAAGCGGCAACTCTATCACTTTCTCGGCTCTGCCTCCCTCACCCACAGTATCCAGACCTCCCTCTCCATCAAACACCAACTCGGGGGCGACGAGACCTGTCCAGGCTCCCCTGCACACCGCGCATCACCCTCGAAATAACCCCCGACCGTTCTCTCCCCCACTTGACAATGCGTCGATGTTGACACTTGCTTCATCCGCGTTTGGAGTTCCAGGAGCGAGGATCGGGGCGAACGCATTATCCTATGGAGGTGATAGATCCATCCTTGGAGCGGGAGACTCAATCTCGCATATCAGCGGGTTACTCGGCGACGATGAACGAATGTTCAACGACGGAGAGGTGGACCGAGATGTTGATGCTAGTGTGCGAGCCTTGAGACCGAGGAGCTCAAGACGGGGGAGTTGGGAGAGTGGGGCCAGTGGATGGAGCGCCGCCGTCACCGGGAGTGGGTATCCACAAAACAGGAGTCTGTGGACCTCGAACAGCATCAGGACCGGGGACAGGCTCACGATGGATGACTATGGAGATGACGACGACGACGATGACAACGATATGACTAGCGTTGGGGGAAGCGTGAATAATCCCATCCCCGGTACACCCAATCTTTCAGTAGCGGACACCTTGTCTGAGATCACGGACGACGGGAAAACGAGAGACAGGAGCAATACCGTTACCGCCAATGACAACATTACCTCTTCCCCGTTGGTGACACCCACGGAACCTCTACCTTCTGCCCGATTGCCGGACCCTGACCAGACTCCCAAGGTCGACAAGGAGTTGGTCGACACACAGGAAAAGTCGGAGGCTTCCAGAGAGCAGCGTTTATCTGTTGACGAAGGTCTGGCCAGCCCTGAGCGCACCCCCGGTCCTGCGGTAATACCCTTACCAAAAGATACGACAGTCTCCGCTTAGTTCGCGCAAGATTCGACTGTTCCACTCGTGAGTGAGAGAATCACATGAATTCAGATTCTTGGAACTGACCCAATGGATCATCTAGTTCCTCACGATACGATTCTCTCATTAATTCACGATGTATGAAGGGACGATCCATTCTTCTTGGGAATTAAGGGACTTGTGCTCTACATTTTTTTCGGTTTTCTTTTCCTCCCGTCTTGCTCTGTCCCTTCCACGTTATCCCAGGCCTCTCACCACTCGCAACTTGCTCGCCGTTTCTTGTTCCATTCGCCTCCTTTGTATGTATTATTCTATGTACACAAATGGCCTTTACGCTCTCTTGCCCTTTCTCCTCACTCACCATGTCTTGTTGTGATATACGGACGGTATACGGTATACAAATTCGTTAAAATGCTTCCCTCTCGAACATTCTCGGTATATTCCTGTCAGGCATTTCAAGTCTGAGTTCACCCCTGCTGGTCCCTCTATCTACCATGTCGATCTCATGGAATTAGGTTCTAACCGTGTACGGAAAGAGTTCGGTAGTAAGTTACTTAGGAGGTAAGGTTGTTCAAACGGTTGGGGCGGAGAGGTATGGAACGGAGGGTCAGCCGAAGAAACGGTGGATATACGGTATAGTATCGATGTACGAAGGAACAGGAGGGGGGGGACACACAAAGAAACGATTAGTCGCTGTCGCTGTCACTGCTATCACCGCCCTTCTCATCCCCGTCCGTGTCACTGTCATCGTCCTCATCGTCGCTCCCCGCTTGCCTCTTCTTGACGGCGCCACCACGCATGGCGGCCATCTGGCCAGCCAAGCTGTCCTCTTCTGGATCGGAAATCTCGTCTTCAGCACCCTGAGCGTCCTCACCCAGCGCTGACACGTCCTCGACCTCCAACTGGAAATAAACACCCGGATCGTCAGTTCAGGTTCAAACATCCAAGAGAGAAACGCACAGTGATATCCTGATACGTATCATCCCCAACATACGTATCGCCAACCACAAACAGCCTCCACGTGTACGATCCAACGTTTGGCGGAGCCTGGAACTGCATCTTGTACATCCGATAATCCGAACCCGTGTACGGAACGTCCGAAATCTTGAACGGCGGCACAACGACCCTATTCGCTTTGATGTCACCCAAGACGACCCACCACGAAAGCTTCTTCGTCTGTGGCCAATGTGGGGCATGAGCGAAGGTCCTTCCGGTGTTATCCAATGTCACATCTTCCGCGTCTTTCTTGCTCACGAGGAATTCCTGCTCGCGCTTTTCGGCGTCCTTGAGCGGGATAGATGGTTCTTCGTTGGTGGTGGAGTTCCGTGGGATGCGTAGTTTGACGATCATGTTAATAAATGATAACGGAGTCACGATCCTTTCCCCAACGACTACGACCGTACTAGGTCAGCCTCGCAGGGGTGAGAATCGCCACCGGATGACAAACCTTTGAACGCAGAGCCAACGATCTGAACACTGCCCCAGTTCTGAACCGCCTTCTTGACGTCTCCAGCACGAGGATCGTTCGAGCTCTCCAAGTTCTGAATGAGCCGGTCGAAACCATGAATATCCTTGAACTTTTCAACCTCGTCCAAAGCGATATCAGGGAGCTGTGAAAACTTGAGCCAGTCCTTGTTTGACTCTTTGACCGTCTTTGGAGGAGGGGGGACGGCTTGTGTCAAGTGGGCGCTGAGTTGGACAGCCGCCAACGATGGAGCTAACCAGTTCCGCGACAAGCAGATGTTGAGGAGGGAACTCAGGACCTGAGGTGACTGCAACAGAATCGTTGTTTGCTCTAGAGTTAACCAAGTCAGTTCAGTGAACACGCGCTCGAGGTCAGGATTTGGCACACCGTCTCGTAGACTCTGGCTTGTCACAGGAATCCTCAAAAGGTGAGCAGAAACAAGAATGAAGGCTCTCCTCGCATCCTTGTTTTGCCTGACATCAGCAGCGTCCGCTAGAGTTCTCCACTTCTCTCCCAATCCTTCCCGGACCTTGGCTTCAAGCTCCTGCAACTCCTTCGGGGACCCGGAAGGAAGTTCCAATTCCTTCGCGAACCCCTTTCCTAGAACTCCAACGAGCTCATCAATGCCCCACTCCTCTTTTACGCTCAAGAAGAAGGAAGCCGCGGTCTTAGCGTCAACACCGTCCTTGGTCTTCTTTTGGTTACCAAACCACCACTTCCCTACAAGAGCGGGCAAGCCGAAGCCAAATATGAGGCCGTAGAGCCCTAGAACCCAGACGTTGTTCTTGCCCTCGATGAACTGAATGGGGATAGCAATTCCCATAGACATCTCCTGGCGGCCATCAGGGTGACCATACTTCTCGTAATTCCCACGAATGGTCTCGTCGGTGAGCCTGAATTGAGAGATTTGAGCAGAAGGGACATGGCAGGAGAGTAACCAACTGACGATTTGTATGCTTTGGTAATTTCGACGAACTTGGCGGCAACTTCCTCCGCGGTTTGGTTGATGGCAACTTTCACTTTGTCAGGGTGGCTACGTGGCGGGTCAATTATGGTGAACCGTTCCATATACGTCGGACGTACAATTTCAGGGAGAGCTTCTTGTATCGTGATTTGATCTCCTTCTCCGTAATACCCTGGCGGAAAGAGGTGGAATAAATCCATTGACCTGACGAGCTCTGCCAACAGAGCCACGCACCTTTGCAATACCCAGAATTTCATACGGATCGTATATTTTAGAGTCCAGCGTTGGTGAAGAAAACCGTGCGACCAGGAAGGCAAAGAGAGCCCAGCCAACAGTGACAAAGATGGTCCTAAGCAAGACGTTCAACGAACCCGATCTTGAAAGAGTGTCAACAAGCCACGTACAATTTTGATATTTTCGGCCTCAGTAATGAACCTTTCTCGCGTGTGTGTATCCGCGCCCGCTGATCCACACATGGTCCACACTGGCACCCGGAAACCTGTGAGTTCGCTGTGTGATGTGTCACCGATAGGAAGGTTGTGTCAGACCATAAGGATTCTTTCGAGGGGAGGTGAATTCGATGCGGGTGATTAGGACGAACCATTGAGGGAGGACAACAGTGAGTATGTTAAAGGTACGAGGATGATGAAGAGAATGGAGACGAGGAAATAAGCGGCCATGACGCCAGATTCGTCGTAGTGGTAGTTGGCCATGGCGACGACGTCGAATCGCCGATGGCGAGTGGAGAGATAATGGTAGAGGGTGAAGGTGAGCTGGCAGGAGGTTCCGAATTTGGCTCAATGTTGGATCGAGACACGTAGGCGGTCGTGGATCACCTCGGGATCACTTCGTCACCCTAAAACTCTTGTAACAGAAAAAAAAACACCGCTCATCGTAGAAAAAATCGTGGAGGTAACGCAAAAATAATTTCTGAATATCACAACCGTAAGCCATGCTTCGGTCGCGACCCACCGAGGGGGTGGGTCTCGTTAGCATCGATCCCCACAGCTGGTCTCGAGAGTATCACTCCAGGTTAACAGCGAGAAGGAGACCTACAATCCCTCGATATCCTACCGACCGTCCTGATGCTGTCGGGTGGTGCAAGTTCAACTTTCCCACGCAGCCCCGCAAGGTTCGTGTGGACGTCCCTCCTACTACCTCTCCGTACGGGAAACCGCTACTGACACGTTCCCTCACCCAGACACTGGGCGTGGACGCCTTCACCACCAGAATGTCCACCCTTGCCTCTTTTTTGCTTGGGGGTCGATGCTCCTGTTCCAAGGCGCCAATGTTGTATCCCGTGACTGCCATCGTCCCGCGAATGAATTGTCGGGCTCCTTTATCCCGTACTCTTCCCTGAGCGCTGAGCATCCGCCACACTTTGCCATGGGGAAAAACAAGAAGAGAAACATTCATTGCACTGTATGTGGCAAACGGTACCATAGCCCCATTTCAGCCGAGGAAGTGCGTACCTGTGTGACCACCGTTCGCTTTCTTGCGAAGCGGTTTCTGATATCTCGCAGCATCTGCGGAAACACCCCAATACTAGCGCTCAACAGTCCCTCATGCTGGTCGTACCTGTGGGAGCCCAGCCGAAGAAGAGCCAAATCGAGGCAAATGCCAGCGGTACGGTCTACCCTCCGTCATCTTCACAAAACGCGCCGCCTGACCCAGCCTTACATTCGGGCCCCAACGCTACAGCCATCGCTTTCGGAATCCCTCAGGCGACCGCCCCTCCCAAAATACAGCCGAGAACTCTGAACAATCTAAAACCTTGCCGGTATTGCCCCGGCGTGTTTGTGACCAATTCAGAGCTAAAGAATGTACCGTGACTTGTATTCTCTTTATGACCGATAAGCTACTAAACCTTCTATCCAGCACCTTCGATCGCACACGGTGTGGTACAAGGTAGTAGCTCCTAAAAGAGATTTGCGTTTCTCAAGCTGACCCGTCGACGCGAGATAGGTTTGGGATCGTCATTCTGAAGCAAGGGAATCGGGGTATCCTCAATACAAATCGTCTAGTGTACGGCGTGTTCGGGCGAGTTCACCTACAGGGGGTTGTGGAACGTGAGCCCCACCCGACCTCCCACTCACGTTCCCGCCTAACATTACCATAGCACACGATGAAAGCACACGGCATCCCCTTCAAGTCCATGAAGAGATCCGTCAAGAAACGCGTAACAAATGCCAAAGCCAAGAGGCGAACTGCCCCGGGTCCTTCGGAATCGTCGTCTGATGTGCCCCTTTCGCTCTTTGGGATATTTTGAATGCAAACTAAAAATCGCTTAGGACGAGGGGCAACTATCATCTGAAGACGAAGGGGACCTGTCCTCCGACGACAAAGAGCGCCTGTCGCTCGAAGATGAAGGACAGCCGTCCTATGAAATTGAACGGCGATCCCCTCTCCTCGGGGGCTCGGGGGAACAGCCCGCTCGAGATGACCGGCAATATCTCAGCTGCAACTTGTGTCCGGAAACCTTTCTAACCGTAGAAACACTTACAATGGTGACTCCTCTACGAGTTGGCTATCGAACTCACCCATAGCTCACCTCCGAACAGCATGCGAAATTTGTCCACTGCTGGAGGTGTGGATACTGTCGAAACCTACCTCCGTTCCCCAACATATCACTCTGGCGAGAGGTGGGTGTACGAACGTTGAGTCGCCTCTGGCATTGCGTGACGCAGAAACTTTTACAGCACCGTGTAAGGGTCCATGGGCTTAGTTGGAAACTACGGGAAGTGCCGGAATGACTCT
>Ga0307517_10000585_pt1 | contig 62162 bp, 27 predicted proteins | sample 23_EM_MG_FD_194515 | JGI IMG/M metagenome (GOLD analysis project Ga0307517, IMG submission 194515) | Populus trichocarpa ectomycorrhiza microbial communities from riparian zone in the Pacific Northwest, United States - 23_EM | ecosystem: Host-associated > Plants > Roots > Unclassified | place...
TTGAAATTTTGAGAGCAGCGGGGATTTTGAATTTTTTATTTCTTTTAATAAGAAGCTTGCGGGAGAATGAACTTGGAGGCCGGGGCTAAAAAGGGCAAGTTTTGGGATTAGAATGAATAGGTGACGTGGTAGGTTTTAATTGGTAGCCTGGTTTGAATATTGTGATAAGTCCAGGATTTTAATGGATGATTTTAGATTTCGAGGGTAGGGTTGGTGGGGGATTTCGTTTTTTATTGGTGAATTGCTTGCGAGTTGTGGTGCCACGTATTACGAAATTTGGCTTGGCTCAACGGATCAATTTAGATCCGGTTTAATATCAGATTTAACCCGTGCTAATTTTAAAAATTAATTTGGTTAAATTTTTAGAATTAGATAAGTTAAATCAAGATTGGATAAATTTGTCAAAACTTGATTTGATTTAAAAAAAATAAAAAATATATTATTTTTTAAATTTAATAACTTTGCTAATAAATCCAGATATGATGAAGGGTATAATGGGTATTTGGGCAAATTATTGTGAGATTCACATAACTAGAATGAAATTGTTATTTTTGGGGTTCATGAAAATGGAGATTAAATAACAAAGATGGTTTAAAATTGAATGTCAGGGATTTGAAAGGGAAAGGGTGGATTTGCAAAACTATATAACGGTATTATCTTTCATTATATAATAATTAAATAAATTAAAATTATTAAAACTTGAATTTTTTTAGCAAATAAAAAGTTATCTCGATTATTCCTCCTTGTGATTTACTTATGTTTCCATTCTGAAAAAAATTCTTAATTTAAACAAGTTTTATTTTGCTTTCTGCCTGGAAAAAGAAATGCTTTCAAGACTGTGTTTGTTTTCCAGAAACTAGTTTGTGGAAAACAACTTTCCAAACTTTCTTGTGTTTATTTATTATTAAAAAAGTTGGTCAACCAAAAATACTTTCCAGTCAAAGAAAAATTTGGTTTGGTTTCCAGGAAAGTGTTTTTCTTTTACTTTGAGTGGAAAACACTTTCCGGAAGTTTTGAAAAATTTAGAAATGTCATATTATTTGTTGATTATATCAAATTTGGTCCTCAAACTTTTGATTGCTATATATATTTTGTTTTGAATATTTTTTTTTCAATTTCATCATTTAGAATTTAATTTTTATATTAGTTTTGGTCCTTATTTTTATAATTGTTACTTGCTTTTTCCTTATCATTTTTTAATTGAAATTTTTTATCTATCAAACTTGGTCCTCATTCTTTTGATTATTACTTATTTTATTTGAAATAATTTATGAAATGTTAATTATTATTATTTTAATTTCTTCATCTTTCAATTTTTTTATTTTTTTAGATTTGATTATTATTTATTTTATTTGAGATAATTTATAAAATTATATTTTTTTTCAATTTCATTCCCATTCAACTTTTTAATTTGTAATATTTGTTTCTCATTATTTTAATAAGCTTGAAAAAAATAAAAGATTAATAAGTTATTTTCCAGCTCATTTTCCATGACATAACCAAACACTGGAAAATGTTTTTCAACTTAGTTTTCATTACACTACCAAATATTGGAAAATAATTCACTTTTCCGGAATTCACTTTTAAAAACAAAACTACTTTCCAGCAAACAAATAGGGTCCAAGTTCAGACCAAAGTCCCTACACACGACCTAGAACTGTAATTATAGGTTGGGTTTGGTTTGGAAATAAGATATTGGAGATGCGATAGTCAAAAACTCGGAATGATACAGTAGGAGACAAGATTAATTTGTATTTGATATGATGGATGAAATAGAAACTCTTGTTTCTCTTCGTGTTTGACAATAAAATTCGAGGTAGAAAAGTGTAGTCAATTTTTTGCCTTAGGTTAAATGGCTTTTTTAAAAAATAAATCAAATTGATATATTATTTTTAAATATCAAGATGATAATATATTGAATTGAACCACGTATTTTGGGTTAATTTTTTAAACTCGTTGCATAAATCATGAACTCCATTCGGTTTCATCATATTTTTTTATTCAATTATCTAATAAAAAATAAAAATTAATTTAAAATTAACCAAATATTTAAGGATGAATTTAAAGAAAAAAACAAGAAAAAATTCAATAAAAAACCAATATAAAAAAGGTCACCTTAGGCACGTAAACCTGGATGGGTTAAGACATGTGTCTGAAAAAAAAACCTAGGCACATGAATATGGGACAAGCCCTCTTGTCTTGGCCATTTTTTTTAAAGGATAAACCACTTGTTATCCACCTTTTATTATTATTTTTTAAAACAAAAAGGAAACATGCAATGTATTATTTGCTTTGATAGACGATGAGCCACTTGATTGTGCCGAACCTGGAATCGAACCACTACTATGGTAGCTATAAAATCAAGATTGTTTTTTGGTTGAAAATCTATTTTTCAATCTATTTTAACCTAACAACACTATAAAAATCAATATAAACCACCTAACAACCCCAAAATGATTTAAAAAACAAAAATTAAATGAATAAAAAAAAAATCAAAATCGAACTCAATCTATTTGTCCAACCATGTTTAGAGGGGAAAACCACTGCCCTCAAACTTTTTTCATCGAATGAAACTCTTTGTCATCAAACTTAGTTATTTTGGTTGCCGAAACGTGAAAACCACTCATTTTCTCCCTCATTTGTTGTTTTTCAGCGAGTTTCTCTATCTTTCTAACCCAAAAACTAATAAATAAATAAAATAATTTTTTGTACCAAAATACAAATTATTACAAAACTAGGGTTAGCCATATAATTTTCTTCATGTTTTACTTTGCAATCTTCAAACTTTTACTTTGGTAGTTCTATTATAATTATAAACCTAATTATATCTAATTAGGCAAGGAGAAAAGCTATTGAAAGATGAAATTGAAAAAAAAATTAGAAAAAAAATAAAGAAGCTTCACAGTTTATATGAACAATGAAGATTCATGAAATTCTTTCCCTTAGTGTTTCAGAAGTATATATTATGTAAAACTTTTTCTTAACTATATTTTATTAATAATTTTTAGATTGATATGTGTTAAAAAATTAAATAAAAAATTCTTTCTAGTAACTTTTCCAATGAATACATGGAATCCATCATTTACACTAAACCAGGAGCATAATTGGTTCATTTTAAAAAATATTGTTTAGCTTATATGTTAACCGAGAATAAATACCCATATTAATCTAGTAGTATATTGAGAAGAATTTAATAAATTTATCTGCGTAGTAGCCTCAGCATAGATTACCATCAAGCCAACCAATCGAGATTAATTCCTTTCCTGAATGATCTTAAAGACACACCCCCGTACCAGCTTGGTGAATTCAAAAGAATTTAATAAGTGTTTATGAGTGCAATTCTCGAGATTTAAACCCAAAAAGTTAAGAAATAAACATATATTTTTAACCATCAGGTAACCTATTGAGATTGGTCCATCATTTACATTTAACTAGATGATTTAATACATTAAGCATGAATTAATAAACAATACCATACATCATTTTCCAATCATACATTCACTTGATACAAGACATTATTCCCTAATAAACTAAAATGTTGAGTTTGGTTAGGGTAATAGAATAAAAAAACAGATATAAAAAAGATACAAACATATCTAATTAGAAAGAGAAAGATAAAGTATTTGAAATAATTTTTAAGTAAATTTTTATCATTTCAAAATAATAGGTACGAGGGACATGTCTTCTCTGTTTTTATTGTCTACATCTCTTTTGCTTCGAGACAATAACCAATCACTAACAAATATATAAGTAAAATATAGTTCATTCTCTCACAATTCACTATCCATATCATTGTTGATTGGTCATTTTCCTTTTTAAATCCTGCAAACTTTTGGTTACTTCTGTTTTGATCATTCAACTTTTTTTTTTTTTAATTTGATCCTCAAAAGCTATGTTGTCATGGTTTTATACTTTGAGATTTGTTTTAATTTGCATGCTATTGCATTTGTGAAATGTTAGAAAATATTATGACGTTAAATGAGAATCGATTTCAGAAAAAAAAAGTTTTATGTTATTGTTAAAAAATTAAAAGAGAAAGGACCAAAATTAATATAAATAAATACCAGAACCATTTTTTTGTTGCATTGTTGAGAAGTTGCAAAAAACTTTAGTTTGGTAATTCAATTGTTTTTTTTGTTTGTAATTTTAGTCCCTATTCCTTATTTTGTATTACAATCCTAAACTTTATTTTATTCTTGTTTCATCCCCTAATTGTTGAGAGAGGAGACAGAAAGTCATTGAAAAAGAAAAATGAGTGAAAAAGGGTCCATTCAATCATTAAAAGACCGTTCTTGATGTTAATAAAATCATTTTAAATAATAGAGTTTAATTGAGTAGGTGGTTGTTTTTCGAACATGCAGGGAAAAGTAGATCGGGAACTCTATAGTTATTTTTTATTCGGTTGGATTTTTTTATATCTATATTGATTAGAGAGTGGTTTGAGATTGAAAATGAACTTATTAAGATTTATATAATGCAATTTTAGGTATTTTTAGGTGAAAAAAAGTTAAAAATTAAATTTTTAAGGTTTTCGTTAGACAGATGACTCCCCTATTTTTTTGCTGGTAAATACGGGATAGGATCGACTCTAGCAGCTGAACTTCTTTGTCTATTTATCTATGGCTCTTGTGCTAGTGCCCATCAATCTCATTCAATCCACCAATCAACGTGAACTCTAAATATGCTTCTTTGGCTACAGGAGGTGCTTTGGTTTATAATCACTTTTAAGGAAAGGTTTTTTAACTAAAGAATATAAAACTCAAATATCTCTCAACAATATGAACTGAAGTTCTAGATTTGAAAAGAAAATCAAAACATAAAATAAATAAAAAACACTAAAATATAAGATGAGGAAAAGTATGTAAATTTTTTTAAGATTCTTGAATTAAACGCTTCATTCGTCTCTTTTTTTTATAGTAAATCTTGGAAGCTAAAAAGTTGAGGAATTAATAAGAACTAATTCCCAGCATTATCAATATTTAATTAACCACTATAAATCAAGAATTAAATCTAGAATAATCAAGAGTATTTTTTAGTAGGAAAATGAAGGATTATTTGAGATTAATTTTTCATTCATCCATAATTTATTTAATTAAAACAAATTTACAACAAAAAAAAATCCATGCATAATGAAACATAAATCACGTTTTAAAAATCCTTATAGAAAAGAAAAGGAAATAAAAAAAAATAAAAGATTTTATGAAAAACCATTAAATTAAATGGAAAACAATCCTTTTGAATAACTTCAAAAAAAAAAAGGGGGGGGGGGGGTTTGATTACGAAATTTAATGAATTCTCAACAATTGTCCGGACCCTCTGAGGAATATTATTTTAATGAAAAATTTGTGTCCTTAACAGGAAAGGAAACAAAATATATACTTATAATCATGGAGATCCCATAAATTTCCTATTCAATAAAGTTTATTTATGAATAGCTATCCAAATATGCATTGAGTGCGGTAGTGCAGTGGGTTTTTGGAGCTGTCTTGTGAGTTGCCATTGAAGCTAATTAAGGTACTTTCTTCGGTTTCTATACGTATATTTTATGGAAGAAAAAGGCTTTTTTCTTTTCTTTTTTTAATTTCTGCTGTCTTTTCCTTTCTTTGATTTTTCTACATGTTCAAAGTAACATGCAATCCTTTGGTACGTATTAGTTGTTTCCACTTTCCATTGCATAAAAATCTTATTTCTTTTTAAAGTATGAACTTAATTCTTATATTACTAAAAAAGAGAGCCTGCACTAACATGAGCACAGGTCCTAACTGTTGTTTGTTAACATGGATATATGGGTTTTTTAGGTTTTCAATTATTGACTAGAAGCATGTTCGTGTGGATTGTGATTCTTTTTCCTGAGTTAGTGATTTTGGATGAATTTGATACGATGGAATTCATGTTGGGAATAAAATAATGAATTGAGATGTGTTGTTGTGGTTAGACCAGAGACATGCATGCTGCTATACACTCCCTCTGGATCTGCTGAAGTTTTTGCTTGTCGTTTCCTGTGTTAACTCTGGTACAATCTCAATTCTTGGACAAGTTCATTAGCCTTTTTTGATGTTAATAAAGCTTCAGGAAATCTGCACATATCTATCAGTCTTGATGTCTATTGTATTCTCCTTGATGGTAGCTAACTCAGGTTTTTGATTTGGTACTGTATCTTGCTTGCCAGCAATGCTACTATCCCTTCTGTATAATAAGAACCGTTCTGAATTACTGAAATAAAAAGAGAGATGTATATCTTCTAATGGTATGTCCATTTTGCTAGATCAAATAATGGTTAATGAAAGAATCAAAATGGAATCGATAAGGAATGAAAAATCTCGCATGCTTACCTTCAGGAAAAGGAAGACGACTTTGCTAAAAAAGGTTTCAGATTTCTCTATTCTTTGTGGTGTTGATGCATGCGTAATTATCTTTGGGCCAAATCAGAATGATCAACCAGCTGCCACTGCTGAGACCTGGCCTTCAAATTCCGATGAAGTCAGATGTATTATCAACAGGTACAAGGCATGTGATCAGCCAAGAAAATGTTACCGGGGCTCGGACTATTTTACTGCCAAGAAGAAGAAGATAGATGCAGAGTTCGCCAAATTGCACAGGCAAGTTCTTAAAGCTAAATATCCTGCGTGGGATGACCGTCTGAGCAGTTTATCTAGCGATCAACTAAGGGTACTTCTCGGTCAATTGGATACTAAATTAATTGAAACTGCTGATAAAACACTCAGTATATTCAAAGAATATCAGTATGTGATGGATAATGATGCATCATGGATGCAGGCTAGTTCTCACGACGTACAAAAGTGCAGGAAGAGAAACGGTAACAACAATGATAATATGGATTCTACTGATTTCTTGCAGCTTGTTTCGAATTGGAAGTCATTCGAAGCCCAGCCGCCTATCCCTTTCCAGCCTGAGATGAGTTCTCCCATGGCTAAACTTGATGCAAATTCATTGAATCAGAGGACCTATAACAATGGCTATTCAACTCTTTACTCCGAACCAAAGGCATTGAATGTTTTGCCGCCAGTTCATTATGAATCTAAGCAGAGTGCTTATAGGACTCCATCACAAACAAATATAACTGAGGATGCGATGATGAAGATAATGAGCTATCAGAGCCATAACAACTCATTTGGTTGCCAGGCTAGTAGCAGTAACAATCAACACCTCTCATGCAATGGACCTCTTTATGTCAACCCTGCACCTTGGGCGTGGTTTAATAATGCCGATTCTTCAGTGAGATCCGTTGCCTCAACCATGCAGCCGATGCAGCCATACAAGCAATTTCCAATGACAAGTTTTCCTCAACAGTCGCTCTTTTCTGAAATCAATGAATTCAATGGTAATGCTGAATTTGAGAGAAGGGATTAAAGTTAAAACTAGAAGTGGGATTATGAAGATTTAGATTGTTTTCTGATCAGAAAAGGCAGATTCGGTTGGTTTTATAAATTAGTTTTAAATAAGAGTCGGCAAATTTCTTGAACAGTCTGGAGATTAATTTTGCAGGTTTGGACTTCATGTTTTCACTTTTGACACCATGTAACTTTTTTTTTTTCCTTCATATGATCTGATATTCAACATTTAATCTAACCATAATTGCTTAAGTGCAAGATTTTTATATAATTACACAACTTCAATTCTAGATGGGACTAGAGAAGAAGCACCGCAGAACTTCCACAGTTTGTTACAAACTACAGATTCTACGAGCATGCGAGACCAATTTTGAAGAAGTTGAAAAGGGTAGTGATGTGTTTTCATGTACCCGATTGGGTGCGAATTTGTGTTATTTTTAGCGAAGGTGAATTTCAATAAGTGTTTGATTTGGGGATTTTAGAATTTATTAATTAGGGTTTCGATCAACAATTGATTAATCTGAGGATCTTTGTGTTTCTATGAAGGGGTCCTTTTTTAAAGAGTTGTAAAAGTCCCCTTTAAAATATTTACCTTTTCATTTTCGTCCTTCGAGAAATACAATTCAATCTTGGACTGATGAGTGAAGTGACACATGGCATGATTAGGATCATCAGATTTAGTCAACTGATGGATTTTGGTCAAACTAACAGCACTGGTGGAGGAAGTGATTTTTTATCCCAAAATCGAAAGTATAGGGGTTGGTTTGGCCAAATATATTGAGGGTTAATTTGACTAAATTGACATAATAAAAGGGTATGCGGTGATTTTTAGCCCTAAAAAATTTGAAGGGGTGATGTCAGTATCTCAAGAAGAAAGGTCTTTTTGGTCCATGAGGTTTAAGGACTCAGTCACATTAAGCCTTATGACATCATAAAGGGCAATTAGATCCTTGATAATTGGGATTTTCCATCAACTATAATTTTAGACTAGTTTGATTCCCCATGGCGCAGGATGAAGGTTTTTTCTTTTCTCAACCCAAAAAATAGGTGCAAGCGTTGTAATGGTTTTTTACAATCAATAAAAATTTTAGCAGCAAATTAAAAAGTTTATATGCATGTTTAATAAAATAAATAGAGAATTATATAAGCTAATAAATGATAGTAAATATATTGATTTCAACCAAAGATTGAGTTGTGAAGTTGAGATAAAGATACAATTTTTTTAAAAAAAAGATAAATGTTTTTTTTTTGTTTAAAATTGGATCTTTAAAATTTTAATTGGTTTGAATTAATAAAAATATTTTTTTTTGGTCAATTTGAGCATTGACTCAACATTGAAATTTATTTTTAACATTGCAAGAACCTAGATAGAGCCAGTCAAAACAAAACATCAAACCTAATCTCAAATTAACTTAATGTGAAAGGATTAGGTTGAAAATAAAAAAAAAATCAAGTAACCAAAACAATTAAAGAAAAGGAAAAATTGTAAGTAACTAATGCAATCCATAATGGATTGTGTCTTTTCTTCTATGTTGCATTTACATTGTTTTTTTTGTAATATTTTTTCAGTCTCGTATTGTTTTGCATGTTTAAAATTTCAAATATTATTTTATAATTCACAAAGTGTTAATTTTACAAAATCAAACAATAAAAAGCCAAACGACCTAATTACCTTATACTCTAAACCTCTTGGGATATTCACTATGCATTTTTTTTACCATTTATTCTCTCATATTTTATTGTGGAAGGACTATGCAAAAATTTGTATTTTTTCAATTTGATTCTCAAATTTTTTTTTGAGTGATTTAGTCCTATTTAAAGAGCAATTGATTTTGATTTCTTATGAAAGGATGAGATTGAAAGAGGGGAAATCGAAATGAAAAATGCAACAAACATGGGTGGCATACCATAAGTTTTTTAAAAAATGAACTTTGGTCTTCTAACTTAAATAATCAAACAAATTATACAATTTCGGGTTCTCAAAATTGTTCGAATTCCATTTTGGTGCAAAAGTTTATTTTTGTTATTTTTTGTCCCTAATTGAGAGAGGACAGAAAGTGAGATCGTCAGATTCCAGCGGTAGAGAGAAATATATCGTTGACACTGATTTAAGCCACCAAAATAAAAGATATTTGTGTGAAATTGTTTCATTTGATGAGGGGAGTTCATATTAGGTGTTTTTGTACCTTAAAAGTTTGTGAAAAAATAGATATGAGCTCAAGTTAAATTTTGATTTTGGGTTGAGTTCGGTTTTTGGGGCAGTTTTTTGATGCTATAGATAAGTTTATCATGGTTTTATAAGGTGTTTATAGGTGTTTTGGGTCAAAAACAAGTTGAAAAACAAGTTTTTGGGTCAAAAGAATATAAACCCCGATTTTCCGGTCATCGCAGTGGCCAGATTAGAAAAAACAGGTGACGTGTCGGCTGTTTTTTTTTTCAAAAAAAAGGCGGGCGACATATTGTCCACCCTTGGGGCAGAATAAAAAAAAGGGCCCAGTCGTATGGGCTTGCCACCTGCCTTGGCAGCCCAGTCGTGGGCCCTGGTGAAAGGGGCTAGCCTGGCTTGTCAAGCCTAGCAGCGCCTGACTCTTTTTTTTTTTTTTATTTTTTTCAATTAATGCTTATTTTATTATTATGTTTTTTTTAAAAACTTAATTATATTTATATTAACACCCATTCACTCTTTTATTTTATTTAGAGAACCTCTTTTAAATAATGGTGATTTTTTAGTTACGCGTTTAATTTTTGAAGAGATTTTTCTGATTCATCTATGATTCCTTTTCTTTTGTATAAATGAATTATGTTTTTGAAAATAAAAAAATAATTATTTTCAGATGATATTTCTAATATGTGTAGCCTTAGATATTATTATTTTTTTAATTTTTTTATTCAATCAATTTAATATGTTTGTCTATTCCTATTATCGTTTAATTACATAAAAAAATATTTTAATAAAAAAATAGCAAACATGATCAGGTAAATGTCCTATCTTACGAGATTAAATATCTTAATTTATATCTATTTCTTGATTTTTTAAGTTTTGTTTTTAGGTGTCATTAATAATTTTTTATCAGCGCACATAGTTCTTAATTTATTTAATTATATGTGTGCATAAATTCTTTGATTTTTAAAATTTTTTTAACTATAAAAATGCATTGAAAAAATCTGCATATATAATTTTTTTATGAAAAATAAAATATTTGAGCCATGGCGGAGCGCGAGTCATATAACTAATAAAACCTAGAGAAATGCATATGAAAAAAAAAAGTTTAAGTTGGATTTCCACCTCATATTTTTTATAATTGTTCAATTTTTTCCTATAGAAAATTCATATTCTTTAGACATCAATGAAAGGATTAGTTATTAGCAGGGGTGATTATTTTTTGTTTGGTTTGGTTTTTACCCATAAAAACAACCAAACCAAAATTTTATAAAATACAAAAAATAAAATTGAAACCGAATCAAAACCAGTTCCAACTGACCGGTTTTGGTTCGGTTCGGTTTGATTCGACTATTTTATATTAAAAACAAAAAACTATATTGTTTTTTGAGTTTTTTTTTTGGAATTTGTGATGGGATTGGTTTCGATTCGGTTTTCAGTTTGATTCGGTTTATTTTTAACTAAACTGATTAGGTTGAGGTTTTTCGATTTCAAGTTTATGAAACCGAAACCGAACCGAACCAAATATTTTTTTAAATATTCTAATTGATTTAATTGGTTTTTTTTATGTTTCGGTTTTTTCAGATATTTTTTTTTTCAGTTTTCTTATTTTAATCGATTTTTCAATTTTTTTACTCACATCTAGTTATTAAAGCTGCAAGGGATATTAAGGTTGTTTCAAAGTGCGGTGGCGATTACTTTTTAAAATATTTTTTTTGCTTAAAAATATATCAAAATTATATATTTTTTATTTTTTAAAATTTATTTTTGATATCAATATATCAAAATAATTTTAAAAATATATAAAAAATTATTTTAAAAAATATAAATTTTAACTAACTTCGGTTTGGATGATGATTCTAAATAAATATATAAAAAAAGAGAAAACTAGCTTAATTAATGCGTTTCACACTGGTGGATATGACAATCACATAAAAAAAATTAACATAAAAAAAAACCAGAACTTTTTTTTATGGTTATTTACAGAGAAACTTAATCTCCATTAACATGTAAATTGATTCAAAATACATTTATTGTCGAATAAAAAAAATTAAAAACAAAAACTTGACCAGTAGGAAAAAATTGTATGGTATTGTATAATACCCATGCACCTTTAAAATAATAAAATAAGGCGACAAACAAGATGATGTGAATCTGTATGGCATCGTATTAGTGTTCGTGTTTTTTTAAAAACTCATGAATGGCCGTTTGGTTACAAATGTTATCTTAATTAAAACACATAGGTCCCGTCATTTATATGCGGCAGGACCATGATTTTTTACAAACAGTAAAATATTGCTTTTGTACGAGAGTTTCAACCTGTGATAGGCACAATGTTCAGTGAATTGCACTGTTCATGTGAACAGTATTTTTTTTTATTTTTAAGTCTGGTAATTTTTTTAAGAGTTTTTTTTTCTGCAAAAAAACTAGTTTAGAGTAAATTAAATACACTCTCATTGTGATGTGAATAATTTTTTTTTTCAAAAAACTAGTATAGAGTAAATTAAATTCACTCGCACTGTAATATCAATTTTATACCTGATAATATTTTATCTGATTTTATTACATGCTCACAAAATTATGAAAACTGTAGTTCTTATCAGCTGAATTTTATATATAATGGAATTATAAATAGTTTAATAAAATAATAAAAAATATTTTATATCAAGTATTATTTATTTCATGATATAACAGGAGTAGTTAATTCTATAATATTTAAATTTAAAACCATCAATATTAATATAAATATTTTAAAATTATTTTATAACCTCAATTTCAAAAGTATTTTTAACCAAACACATTAAACTACTTTTTTTTCAACCTCAATTTTAACTATAGTTTTAACCAAACATCTATTTTTTCAAATTAAACTCAATTAAAAATATTTTTTATAAAATAACTTTTTTCAAATCATAACCACAATACCTACCTCCTGTAATATTAAATACATTTGAAGGTCGATGTTTGACCGCTACTTTTATTAATCTTATCCTATTCTACCCGCAAATTTCATTCAATAGTCAACACCAGATATGATTCCCTATCTTCTTCCCTTCACATTCTCTCTCTGCCCAGTTCCTAAAGAAAGAGGATAACAGTAGCTCAAAGCGCAGACCTTGAAGTCGTCCATTGTTGAGTTCTGCAGATAATGGCCCAAACATTGTCAGAGAAGGAGCTTTACTCTGTAAGGAGAAGAATGGCCTCTGTTGCCAACCATCTTATGGTACCTTCTCCTCCTACAGCTTCTAGTTCAAAATGTGACTCGGTTGAACTAGTACCCAATGCTGCTTCCATGAATGATAACTACCATAGAGTCCATCGTAATGTTTCTAATAAAGAAGTTGTTTGGAGAAATGTTGCTGCTTCTGATGGCAGTACTAAGGACTTCACTGACATTATTTATCAAAAGGCTGTTGGTGAAGGCATTGCAAAGGTCAGAAGTGCAGTGATATCTTTGATCATGGCTCTTGTGTCTTTCTCTTTTTGTTTGTTTTAATGTCGGTTTTACTGTGTTTGTAGATTGTTATTAACAGGCCAGAGAGAAGAAATGCGTTCCGGCCACGGTCGGTTAAGGAACTAATTGCTGCGTTTAATGATGCTAGGGATGATAGCTCTGTGGGGGTTATCATTCTTACTGGCAAGGTTTTCCTCTTCTTCGTGCCTTTTTCAAGCCTTACGAATTAGTATAGTAGTAATTAATTTGGTTTTGTAGGCAATGTTAAGGATGTAGAACAGCTTAAAGCGTTTGGTAGGTTGGTTCTAAGTTAAGAAGCAAAACTGGTTTTCTTGCAACTTTTCTATCGCATTTTATTCTGCTTGCAAGAAAGTCATGCCATTTTCCTTGGATACGATTGACATGCTTGTTGTTTGCTATTGCAATTTTCAATTTGTATATAAACCTTGAATCGAGCATACTGAGATTCAAGAGTGAAATTTATAAGATTTCGAGATGTTTGTTTCTATAAGGAGGCTTGATTTGATTGTGAAAAAACAATGTTGCTGTAGGGAACCAAGGCCTTTTGTAGCGGTGGCGATCAGGCATTAAGAACCAAGGATGGCTATGCTGATCCTAATGACATGGGCCGCTTGAATGTATTAGACTTGCAGGTGCTAGCAACATTGTAATCTAGTATGAAGATTTTGTAAACTGTACATGCATTGCACCTTTCCAATTGAAATTTGTTGGAAGCTTGCCTAACATACATGCATTCTCATGGTCTGCAACTACAATTCAAAAGATCATTTCCATTTCAATTTCAGTTCAATTTCTTCCATTCAAATTTTAACCTTTCTGATATCTAGTAGCTTTCTTGGGTTCCACTTTCATCGCCATCAGAAATGGCCGAAGTCATATGTAGCAATATATTATCCTAGTCATTATTTTGTGCTTCATACCTTCTACCACATTACAGCTGTTTTCAATTCTTCATTTCAATCATCATGCAGGTACAAATTCGGCGCCTTCCCAAACCAGTAATAGCAATGGTATGGTATTCTTCACTTTTCACAATTGTTCTCTCATGGATATACTTGGTAACTAGATGAGAAGACATGAGTTTGTGGAAGATATGATTAGAACAAAAACATGAAATACTACGTCTCCGTGTCATGCTCTATATTTAATTACTTTGTGAGATTCAGGATTCTTATATCAAAGATCCAAATCCATGAGAGTGTAACTGTTTTATTCATTGCATCTTCCGTGCACATTACATTATCAGGTTGCAGGTTATGCTGTTGGAGGAGGACATATATTGCATATGGTCTGTGATCTCACAATTGCAGCCGATAATGCTATATTTGGCCAGACTGGTCCTAAGGTAGTCTTGTCATCTTCTGTCTCTCTTGTTATTTGCAGACTTAGAGTTTTGATTTGTAGGCTGGATTGGCTCTAGTATGGGATTCAGTTATGATTCAGTTGAGTTGAGCCAAGATTGGCAATGATCCTATAAGGCAAGGTTAATCGTATAATAGTATTGGACGCTTACAAATCACCTCTCACAAGTTCCATTTCTTTTTTGGTCCAAACTGTCTAGATCTGATTAGTGTCTGCTGTATTGTTTCTCTTTGCAGGTTGGAAGCTTTGATGCAGGTTATGGAAGTTCCATCATGTCCCGTTTGGTAAGCAATTGAACATATCTTTGGTTGACTCAATACTTGGCGTCATATCACTTCTTATCTTCTAGTAGGAAATTTTAATATATCATTTGATTCTTCTGAAGACCCCCTCTTCTAGTTTTAAGGCTGCCTCATCAACCACCAATGCTAGAATAAGTAGATGATTTTCTTGATCATTGTCCATTTGATATCTTTTATACCGTGTTGTTTTGCATCTGAAAATTTAACAGGTCGGGCCTAAAAAAGCACGTGAGATGTGGTTTCTGACAAGGTTCTATACAGCTTCTGAAGCAGAGAAAATGGGCCTTGTTAACACTGTTGTACCAGTGAGTTCACTATTCTCTCTATTTTTTTCCAATATATAGCGTAGGATCTGTTGGTATTTTGACTCATTTAAACATTAAACTGTCTCCTTCCAAACTGTATGATTCTCCCATTACCATCATTCTATTTTTGCTGCTAAATATTGCTAACGTTTAAAAACATCTTCTAGTTAGATAATTTAGAACAAGAAACAGTCAAATGGTGTCGAGAGATTCTAAGGAATAGCCCAACTGCGATTCGAGTCCTCAAGTCAGCTCTTAATGCTGTTGATGATGGTCATGCTGGACTCCAGGTACCCTTAGACCATCTACTTGTATTTGTATTCTTCAAGCTACTTTAACTAAATGACCTTATCTTGTTTCTTACTCTTTCATGTGTACTTGTATCATGCAGGAACTTGCTGGGAATACCACACTCATATACTATGGTACTGAGGAAGGCAGCGAGGGGAAGTCGGCATTTATGGAACGTAGACCCCCGGATTTCTCAAAATTTCCACGACGACCTTAATGTCAACTTTCACCTGTGCAGACCCAATTTGTTATCAATCTACCAGATAATTTTTTTCAATAAATCCTTTGTGGCTTCTTTGTTATGTATTCTTGAGATTAAGAATTTTATATTGAGCTCTCTTGGAAGCGACATTATCAGTTGTCAAAAGCATCACCCTCGCTTCATCAAATGAGTTCAGAAGAAATTACTCTCAATTGCCCACGACTCTTTTGGTACCTTCTTTATGTAGATTGCCTAGAAATAGAAAATGTCTTCTTTGGACTTGGAGCTAGGTACTGAATTTAATTGATCAGCAATAAAATCTACATCCTCCCACAAAATGAGGTATTGGTATTGAATTCCAATTTTAGATAAAAATCTTCACTACATAGGAAAACAAACAAAAAGAACAGACAAAGTTAATACTGTTACATCAGTAAAAAGCAATGACGGATTTCGTATTATATCTAGTAGCTTTTCTATGTAAATTACTACTGTCTGGTCTAAGAAGTGGAGGCTTGAGAACTATCTGGGGTTTTAGGAGAGAAGAATTGGTCCCTAAATGCGTAGCTTGTGCTTTCCTGACCTTTTGAATTCCCAGAGAAACTAGCCCTTGCCAACTGCCTTAGTTTCTTTAGTTCACTCTTTTTCTCTAAATTTAGTCCCTGTGAACCTTTTCCTTCCCCAACGCTCTGAGCACTATGAAGGGATGTCTCTGCAGTTGTGTAACTTGTTTCTTGAATAACATCTAGACTTGGCGAACCAGGACTGAGCACAGGAACCACTGTTGCAGATATAGTACTAAGTGCATCACCATGGTGTGTTCTTCTATCTACTGATTCTGGACTTAGAGGAGGGACAGCAGATAGGCCTGTTTTTGGTTGGGAGAAATTTGGAATAACTTTTGACCAGTGCTTCCTTGGTAGGAAAGGCAACACAAGACCTTTAGCGGCAAGCTTCAATCCGAATTTGAAAGAATTCCTCCGAGGCTGAGAAAGTCTTAGAAGGCATTTTACCAATGCATACCATTCATTTACAATATGAACAATGAAGGTTAGGAAGAGGAGAGCCAACATTGTGTATCCGAGTATGCTTTCTTCCATATGATTTGATCTTTCTGTAGCAATAGAAAAACCGAAGATGCCTGCCTCGCATAAGAGAGAGATACTTTCCACCAAATGGACTCTCCTTCTGATGTATGGTTTGAGTGTAAGCAGATAAATGAATTGTATCAATGTGATTGCCAACGCTAAAAGGCTTTGACTTGATTCTGGTGATCTGTATGCTCCGGATAGTATTCCCAAACCGATTCTTCTCACAAGATCCAGAATAACATAGGAAGATCTAGCACACCCCACGAGTCGCCTGGACCAAGGCATTTTAGTTTCTTCATTGCTGTCATCTGAGCTCACAGCTCTCATTCTTCCAATTCCACTTTGACCACTTTCAATCCACGTAGGCAAGGTGTTTGGGTCACAATGATCAACAATGACAAATAATGGAGGACCCCTTAGATTTTCAAAGAGAATTCCAAAGCGTGGAAGGAGAGATGTGGGCAACCCCTCCTTATAAAACCATTTACCAATTACTTGCTTACCAACAAAGACAGACCACAACTTTTTATACCATGGATCCCCTACAGCAATATCCCTGATTTCCTTGTACAGAGCAAAACTCCCAGAGAAGATAGCAATTATGAGAAAAAGGATGGTGAATAAAATAAGTGCTCCTGGGACTACTAGCAACAAAGCCCCGATGATGATTCCTCTAGGTGAGCCCCCTGAAAATGAAGCAGTCTTCATTTCAAGAAAATCTTTGACAGGCCTTAAACTAAATCAGAAAGAATATCGGTAAGTGCTCACCTTTCATAACAAATGCTGAGGACTGAGAGATACAAGGTAACATGAGAATTAGAAGTAGCAGCTCAAACCTGGGAACCGAAAATATCCCATGAGCTGGTGCTCCTGTCCTCCATCTTAGGAAAAGTAATGTTAGCACATGAATTATAAGTAAACTGCCTCCTCCCACACCAAGCCAGAACAAGTTCTTCTCCAAGTCTTGCCACCTATTGAAGAAACAATGTCATCCATGTTTTAACCATGAATATGTGTTAAAAAGCAGCTGCAGTTTTATAACTTGCAGGTATTAAGACTTAATCTTCTGTGTTAGTGGAAGTGATTTTGTTTGAATAAGCAGATCCTAATTTAGAAGTTAAGTGTTGGGCTACCCTTTGCAGTTCTCAGTTTCCTTGATGAGATTGGTAGCAGATGATGGTTCCCCTCTCTGCAAGACAGATGAATACAGCTGATGTAAAATTCTCATGAAATCACAATATACAACTATGCAGGATGGTAAATACCAACCAAGAAATAAGTGAAATATTCTCTGGAATTGAGGGGTAGACCATATGGAGTACTTTTCATGCTTGTACTATATCCATGACGCCAACCAAAGTTTAGGTTGATTTCAGTCTGAAATGGAAGTTGATCTTCCATATTAGAAGAACTATTTAAATTTGTATTAAACCAATTGTGATATTCAAGTGATAAGATTCTGAGATTTTCTTTAGCCAAATAAACATGGTTGGGCCATATAGAAGTGCCACCATCTTTCCATGGAAGCTTTTGACGAGGTATGAGCCACCTCAGACCTTTTGTTGTCTCTGAGTACTCAATTGGATGACTGGCAGAGAGCCAATCAGAGAGAACAAATACTTGAAGGTGTCCAAAAAATCCCTACAATAGAGGAAGTTCATAATTATCAAATAAAATCACAAAACACAACGGTTCTTCAGTAATGACATATGATGTCTAGTACAAAGTTATTGGAAGAACTTGTATGCAGCTTTGGCCATTTCAGTGTTTGAACACTCACATGCAGATTCATAGATGGTTTAGAAGCAAAATTGTCAGTATCTCCGGCTGCAAGAGAGCGTATAGCTCCAAGATTTGCAGTGGACAGTGAAAGTGCAGCAGCTGTCAGCGATGTTGCTATTACTCCAGAAGTCACAAAAGAGTATAATGCCATTGATATTGCCGGGGTTGAATCTATTGTAAGGTTTAGATTTTTAAATTCAGATGCAAAATCAGTAGTTGAGCTCTGGAATAGTGAAACAGTACAATGTTCTTACAGTGTTTCACTTCAAGTAGGTTAGAAGCTAAATTTTGATTTCCTGAAATATCATGTACTTTCCCGGCAGGAATTGTGATGGAGACCACATTCTGAGTAACAGCAAGGACAGTCAGCGAGTATAGAGCTCTTGAAAGTTCCTTAAACCTAGATAAAGAAACACAAGAGTCAGGTAGTATTTAAACTGCTATTTCAAACTGTTTGCAGTTCTTGAAAGTTTGTGCTGTAACACTATGAACCAAGGTTGTTCAAAAAACTACACGGAATACATAGTATAAACTCGAATCATAAAATCGTAAGTAAAATATTTTAACTAATTATATATTAACAATTCCAATCAAGTAGTAATTAACAATATAACACAATAAAAATAAAAATAAAATAAACAATAGAAAAGTCCAAATATCTTTATTTTATTTACATTGATTCCTCTACTTCTTATACAAATCGATCCACTTACTTCGTCATTTACAATAAATGAGTCCCTTTAAATTTTGATAGATCATTTAACATTAATTACTCCAAGAGTTAAGCATGCCAATTTACAACTTTTATTCTATATATTTGCCCGTTAAAACAGAGTAATATATCAATTGATATGTTACTAGTTTACATAAGAAATTGTGAAGAATGAATATGTATTTTAATTTTACGGAAATGAAATCCACAAATAACTTGTATCATTTAAAAAATTATAATAATTATAGTCAAAATTAAGCTCTTGATTATCAAATTGCACAAGTTTTGCAAGATATAAATTTAAAACAATGAAAATATTAAGGTGCAGATTACTAAAATGCACAATTTTATATTTTTTTAAAACTTGTAAAATCGATCCGATTTTACCGAGTTTGAACGAGTTTGACCGATTTTACTAGTTTTTGAGTTTTAATCTGATTTGACATATTAGATACATGTTAACTTATAAAATCATAAGATTTTAAAATTTAACTGGCTTTTTTAACAACATTGCTATCAACTATAACAGTAATAGCTTTCAGAGCAAACTATGCACCTGCCTTGTAACTTTTCCTCCTTCCACTTGTACCATGGAGGCCGCAAAGCCAAACACCGGCTTCGTAAACCCTACTATCACCTTCATGTCAGATGCCTCTGTAACATTTGGTGAGCTGGTGCTCAGTCTCACCTCAGGCTTTGTTGAATCTTAAAAGAAACTGCATGAATTAGTAAATCTATGAAACAGAAATGAAAGAAACTAGTTTGGAAAGCACAAACAATGACAACTGCAGTACCAAAGAGAATTGTCAGTGAGGCCGCTTGTGAAACAGGAGTGCCTGTTCTGCCAACTAATCCAGAATCTAGTTCAACCGTAATGGTTTCAGCTTTCGATGCATTCCTGAGCTACAAATATGAAAATTAGAGTTTTGAAAATACAAATTAGATTTTCGAGTATTATTGAAATTTTCACAGGAAGTGATTATGAACTTAATATTATTATTTATAGTATTGATTTCTTTTGAAAAAAAGATGCCCGTGTCATTTAAAGTCTGCTTACTTCAAAAAAGAACTTGCGATTCCAATGATTTCCAATAAGAACAGGTAAAACATTATCTGAGTTTACGTGCAAGGAATTTAGGACTTCTTCTGTTGAATTTCCAATGGGAATGCTGAAGTCCAAACAAATTTTCATGTCCCCAATTTTGTTAGTTGCCAGAACAGTTCTTGGGACCCCATTGATCTCCATTACATAGGATGGAACTGGCATCCACAAATCTACCAGCACTGGTCTTCTATCTAAGACAGAAATTGAAGTATAAATAACAGAAGGATCCATACGCAAATCTATTCATTTATCTCCGGCAAGTTACAAATGATGAACGATAACTCACCAAAGTGAATAATTAAAGAGGAACTGTTTGTCCTTGTAAAAGAGTTTCCAGCCTTATCTGTACAAAAATTATCTGCCATTCTGACTAAGATGCGGCCACGTAAACTTTTCAAGGAGAGAGTCAAGTCAAGTCTGTATTTTATATTAGGTTTGATGATGTGTAGAGAAGAAGCATGAAGATATGCTGGACCATTCAAAATGACCTGCAGAAGTGAAATGTTACCTGAGTTCACATTAGTAGACCCTTTGATAACAATCTAAGTTCCCTCTAACAATTAATAACACACACAAATGCATGTTTTCTGCAGGGGAACTAAAGAGTAGTTTGGACCTGGAAATGCACTTACATCGCAATTTGATGAGTTCGCACACTTGAATCCACCCAACCCGGTGCAAGCTTCACTGAATGTTACATCAATGGTTATATTTCCAGCATTTGTGTAATTCTGTTCACTAAATATTGTTGCAGTTGGTGGAATTGTGTCTGGACAATGCAATCATGAAACAGACAAGTAAAGTCCCAGCAGATAAAAGTCTTGGAAGAAAAACACTTCAGTGAGTATTCTTCCAAGACCAGACATTGTCTAAGCACTAGACATCTGAAAGAATAGAAAAGGGACAGAGTTACTTACCTATGAACCAAGAATAAGATGATGAGTTTCGCTCTCCATTACGAGTTGTGACACTGAGAAGAAAACTGTGTTTGTGGTTTACAGTTAAGTTCTTGAATACTATTATATCAGCAGGACATGATCTCAAAGTTCGGCCATCGAGCTGTGTTCAAGTCAAATTTTGTAATGATTCAAACAAATTCAAGCTGCCTCGGAAAAAATAAGTGCTACTAATCATATTTTACAAGCAATATACTTTCCAAAGGGGAAATTTATTTACTTGGGGACCTTCTGCAGATCAATATATGAATTTATCAAGAAAGAAAAAAGTCCTGAAAACATTAAATAATCTCAAGAAGAGCAAAAGCAAACTTGCAGCATTACTATTTACAGGAGTTTTACCGGTTCAAATTAAGGAGAAAGAAAGAAAGATGTTTCAACAGGAATGTTACCTCACAGGACATGTGGCAACTGTTATTCTTGCAAGCGTTGCTACCATCTGGAAACTCTGTTGAATACTGGAAAACAGCAGTAGAGATCCTTGATTGTTCAGGAGGAGCTTGATGAAAGTTAACGATAACTATTGACTTAGTTGAGTCTAATGCACACAAAATCATAACTGCAATACACATAACTAGTTTGAGAAGTTGGAGTAAACCAATTGCAGAAGTTGCCATGTACTTCACTTCACATTTAAGCATGAATCAAGAGAGGAATGAGGAGAAGGGAGATAAGCTTTGTTTGCTGCAGAAAGATAATAGCAGTTGAGAGTTTGGATAAAGAGACAGCTTGCATCCAACGTCCATTATAAATGTATGCTGAGAAGCTAGAAAGAGTTGAGGACAACTACCACCAACAATTGTTGTCAGTTTCATTACTTCTTACTTAAAGATGCTCACATTTCCTCATTAATTGCCATCAAACTGGACCAATCCTGATAATCTTTTTCTTCATTTCTTCTTGTACTATTTTCTGTTTTTTTTATTGTCCTTCCGTTTTCCTATACGGGGAAAGTTTATGTCATGAATTGTCACAGCTGGTCAAAACTTTACAGTGCATGGAAAAATATTGGCTAATTGATTGAGTGATTTCAATTTCTACTTTCAAACGTATTTCAATTTCTACGTTCTCCATGGTACATATCTTTGACACAATGAAGAGAAAAATGGATTTACCCTTAATGCAAAAGGACGCAAAACCCTAGGCTGGTGCCCTGATGCCGTGGAAGACAAGCAGAGTATACAGAAACTGGCAATCCCGCGTTATCAAAACAAAATTTATGATAGATGAAGCATGTGGTCCTCCACGTATTAATGCTCCGCTCCTCCTTTAATGTTGAGTGATAAATGTCCATTTAATACTGACTTTCAGAGTGACAAAAATTGAATTGTTTATCAAATGTGGCTATGTTTCTAACAAACATACAATTCAGAAGTTCAAAAACTTTATTGGTGACATGCACAAAAGCATGGCTATGATACAAGGTTCTCTTCTGTACATATGCCGTATCGTTGCACTTGCTATAAATTTACATAGCACAGATGTTTTGTGCTAATTTGTCAGTGGAAGGTGCTAAATATCCAACAATAAACTGAAACTTCAGAGAAGGCAAAAGCAACAATCCAACTTTGAAGAGTTTTGGGATATGATTTTTACTGGGCTGCCTTAAGTAGCAGAAGGTATGAGATCTTCAACATGAAAAGCAGATTCATCGTCATCTTCAGCTACCATCCAGTGTAATTTAGGCCCCTGAACATGATAACCCATGACATCAAATATTGCAACAAAAGCAGCAAGTATAGCATGCCTTGTATATTTTGAGCATAATTACTTCAGAAAATGGAGCATCAAAAACTCTCCAGTGGCACGCATAAAAAAAAGTGGCCAGAAAGTTTGGGAAAATATTTTTTTTAGAACAAAAAAAGAAGAGAAGAGGCAGTCCCAAAAAAGAATCCATGCTTTCTTTGATTAGCATCTGGAAGTTTTTCAGTTACCAGTCATGGAAAAGGAAATAACACTAAAAATGACATTTTCCCACCACGTAGTGTATTTTTTTAATAAACAAAAGCTTTCCAATATCATAAGATATACCATGAAGACTGACTCGAAAATATGGAGAGAGGAAAAAAAAAACCACCATTTACATGTGTGATTACCTTTCCTTGCCGTATAATTTTTGGAGAACTTCCTGTCATGTCAACTACAGTAGATGGATCAGCCACTCTGATACCTCCATTAACAACAAAATCAAGACCCTACAGAAATTGAATCACAGAGAGTTAGAACAGTTTGAAAATTTCCCTAAAGCATAAGGACCCCTGCCCCATTGTAAAAAATGACAATTCAAATTTAAACATTGCTCAATCTTCTTGTGATACAGAAGCAAAAGTACAAAATGTAAAAGAAACTTCGCATTTGCTCAAAGAAAAACAGCATGCACAAGTAAAATTCTGATGGACAAAACCTTGAATGATTTTTTGTTAAGAAAAAAAGGAAGTTGGATTCTACTGTATGATGGTTAGGTGGATGTGTTCTTTGTTATTTACATCAACATGTTATTAAAGTAAAAACTGGGGCCATATGAAGAAAAGGGAATGCATTAGTTAAAACTGACCACCAATTTCAGTCATTTAATTAAATTTTTATCTCTGGTTCCAATATTTACATCAAGCAAAATATGATTTGATGGGTTAAATACTAAGCTGGTGCCACACCATCATTATTTGCAGTATTGTTTTACCCAATTCTTCAATTCCTATTAACAGCATCACTCACTGGAATATTTAAGCAATAGAAATTAACACTGTATCCAGCTTACACCAGACCTATATAGTTCTTTAGTCTTGGAGTACAAAATCGAGCAAGCCTTGTTGATGCAAAAAAAAACATACCTCTGCTCCATATATATCAGCTATTACAACTGGATCAATCATCCACTCGTTTTCCTTTGGCGACCTGACACTGGCACAATGAACAGATATTCAGTCCAAAGTCACTGCAGTCAAACCCATTTCTTTACTGGCACCCACATGAAACAGAAAACGTCTACAAAAATGCACACAAAAACACACCCTTGTTTTTTTCAGCTAGAACAAAACAAAACAAAAACAACCTTGTGGATATAAGCGGCGCATCCATCTTCTCTAGGATTGCTTGACAAATAGCATCATCAGGCATTCGGATACCCACATTTTTCCTTGAAGCATATTTGGCAGTTGTAGTCCCATACCGCACGCACTGTTTTGGTAGTTCTTTGCTTGCAGTTAGGATGAAAGTATACTGTCACATAGAAGCATCATCTTCAATGAAGTATCCACTTAAGAAGAGTGAGGAAACTATATTACCCAAAAAATCCAACACATGAAAAGTTCACTAGCATGGCATACAATGCCAAGCCGAGACTCCTAGAAAGAATGCAAAGCCATAAAAAAAAGGCAGCACTTTGGAACAGAGATATCACACAAGTTGGAGAACTAAAATCATGAGATTAGAATTAATTTCCTCTGAAAATATATTGTTGTGTCTCCATTCACCAAGGAAAGAAAAACAAGATAGTCACATAGAAAGTTGTCCAATGATTCTAACATGTGAGAAAAGCAACTGAATGACTGGTCATGATTCTGGTTATGCTTTCTGCATGTAATGATTCGAGGCTAATATATTAACTCAAGGATGACTCTTATGAGTACCTAGGTTACTTCCTACTAGCAGTAAAATACATCACATAACATCCTTACTGGCCCTGGTAAGCAATGCTTAACGGCTCGAAATATATCTGCATGACCTTGACCATCACCACGTGGGAATCCAGTTGTATATGTATCTATGTCTCTCAGAGAGTGGCACAAGATGCTAAGGGGCTGCGTAAATGAAAAGACAAGTCAGAAAGCAAGAACAATAGGATGCACTTTAAAACATAAACAGAAAATAAAATCAGTGAGGTTGGGTGATATGAATTTGATCAACACAGGAGAATACAGAAGGAAGAAAATAAACATGTATCAGTTAATGTCCAATCCAGTGTCATTCCAAATCCAGAGCTTCTATCAAAGCCGACTATAGTGGTGAGTGAAGAGAAGCCATGTTTCTTGCCTTGGAAGGTTCTATGTTTTTAATTCTGCAATGCAAAACATACAAAACCAATATCACCTTAAGAGTTCAGATTGAGAAACAAAAGATTCAAGCATAAAGCTTTTAAGTTAAGTACAACATGATCTACCTACGAAGACGTTCAATTGCTGAGTTGCTTTTCAAATCACAAACAATCGCATACCTAACAACAACAAAGAAAGTAAATCGAGAAGGATCCAAATTACGAAATGATCACATGCAAAACGTTCACACAGACAAAATTCACAATCAGTGACAATTAAATCACTCAACTTTAAATCTACAATTACTGTAATGAAAAATGCACCAATATTGTACATCTCAAACTTCCCAATTCAATGGAAATAACTTTTAAAATTCAAATTTATACCAATAAAAATATGTAATCATATCCAAATAAATTCAGTTCAACAAGTCTGGGGAAAAAAAGCACACAAGTAACTCCATACAGTTTACTACACCCACGTAGCAAAAAAAAAAAAACAGAGAAGAGATTATTCAAGATAAAAAGCCCACCAAGAAACCACAAAACTTCCATTGATGCTTATATATGTAACAGTCAAGCAAACGGCATACATACACAGTATCAGTAGGAATAACACCAACAGCTCCTTGTTTCAAAAGCTCAATCACAGGTTCCAACTTCCACGTGTCAGATCCTAACTCGTCAGCTTCCACATAAAGCAGTCCGTCCTCCTAACATCGCCATCCTCACAACATAACATTTTTGTAAAAACAATTTAGCATTACCTCAAAAACCCATTATGTAAAATTAAAAAACAAGAAATCCCAGAAAGCGTAAGGAAGGGATAAGTTGATATTGACCTTGGTAAAACGAGGAGCAGAGTACTTGAGTCGTTTTGGGCTTCTTTTAATAGCCATGGATAAGACACGGAGGCGAGGGGGTTTTGGGGTGTTAAAGGAAACAAGGCTTGGAAATGGAGCGACATGTCGTCGTAGAGTTGTTAAAGAGGGTAGAGATGAGAGTGATGGAGTCAGTTTGTAACCGTATAGTTTCGTTTCCGCCATTTTTTTGAGGTTAGTGAAGCGGTGGTCTCTGGAAGTTTGTTTCTGGGAAAGGAAAGAGACCAGCAAAGAGCCTTTTATTTATTGAAAAAAAACATATTGATCAAAACTATCTTGATTTTCTTCTAGATGGCACTATTAATAAATATCATGAATCCAATGGTAGAAATCTTTTAATAAGTAAATTCGACATGGATAAGAACCTTTCAGCAAGATTATCTCATTATAATCATAAAATATAAAGTGAGATTTAAATTTATCTCTCTCATAATAAAACATAATAAATCATGTTCTCAATCTCTCAATTAATTTTGAATTTAACGAGGATTAGATAAGGAAAAAAGAACAAGAAGAGTTTAGTTATTATTCTTATCATGCTCTGAATTATATTCATATTTTTCAATTTAAATTTTATAATTAGATTTAATGAACACAACATAGAAAAAAAAACTTTTTCTACAAATTTGAAATAATTGTTTGAATTTTGTTTTACAAGAATTTTAATCACGTTAAAACCTAACTAGGTCGAATAGACAGATTTTTTTTTTCTAGTTCAACTAAAAGTCTAATTCAAGGCAGGCTCTGAGTCATGAGTTCCTCGTATCAATTCGGCCGACCAAACCCGGGTTTTACAACTGGGTACTAGAGAATGAAATTGAAGTTTAGCGTGCATGTAGCAGGCAAATGCATATCAATATCAAAGACAAGCTTCAGCATATGGCAAATGAAAAAATCAATGTTTTCTCGTTAAAGACGACAACTCTTGCAGCTTATTATCAGTTTACAATGGGAAAACCTCGCTAAGGCTAAAATTAACTAATGTGTGAATGAAAGATGGCATGTTTCCTCAAGAGTCTGCATAGATCAACTCAGAGCTCCGCTAGATGTTTCTGGGAAATGAAGTGCTTATTGTGTAGGAGGAGACGGCATCTGGGATTTTGCAAATCCAATCCAAGCAACAATGCCAACAGCAAGAATAACCCATCCGCATACATCATACGTGAGATCGCTGCTTTTCTTCTTCTTAGAACTCTGAACAAAGGGAGACGGGGCAAGTGCATCAGTATATATATTTTAAACTTAAATAGATGCAATGGCAAACTAGAAAAAATAGTGTGACAAATCTCAAGGATCACATACTGACTGTCAAACACAATAAATTATTCCCATGCATGTCTGTGTATGTCGTAGATAGCCATATTTACATGCAAAAATCAACATGCTATTCATGGTAATTTTGAAAAACTTAAACTATATGAATAGGCTAAATGCAACGTGCAACACCGCATAATTTAAAGAGTGTTTATTGCCAATAGAATCTAATCCAAAACTCATTAACACATATATATCAACCCTTGTTAGAGTAGAAAAATCAATAAGGGTAACTTGTACCTCAAAAGGTCCTCTATTTGTTTTTGCGTTTCAAAAGCGCTTTTGAAAAAATTAAAAAAATTTATTTTTTTTCTTGGCTTCAAATTAGTATTTTTTGGTGTTTTCAGATCATTTTGATGTGCTAATGTCAAAAATGATTTTTAAAAAATAAAAAATATATTACTTTAATATATTATCGAGCAAAAAACACTTTGAAAAGCAACTGATACCACACTCCCAAACACTTTTACACAATGGTTATGATAAAAATTTCCATAAATTTTAACAAATTAGATGCTTGTAGCCATATCAACAAGACATTGCAGCAGCATAAATAGTTCATTATCCAACAAAAACTAGAAAGAGAGGGAAAGAGAGATAAAACAGGCATAGCACAGCAAAAAGGAACAAGAAAAAGGTCACCTTTGCACTTGATGAAGTAGAAGCTGCAGAAGCAGGGGCAGCTCCCATTTCCAGTTGATCTAAGCCACCATGCTTGTGAATCTGTGAGTGCAACTCTGGAGCCTATGAATGCAAAAGATTCAAATGTTAGACCAATCAAAGTATACAAAATATATTACAAAAAACAATAGAACCCAGTCAAAGAAAAACTACAGAAGATATCACTCCTCAATGGACCAATAACTCATTAGTCAAAATTCACATTTCTCATGAAATCAAGGCTCATCATTTACTGGCAACAGCAGACCTTAATAGAACTCAAGCAGATCAAGGTGCATATAGCACACATCTCAGCATGGTTGAATGCTTACTCGGCAATTGCTTAGGGGCTTCTAGTTTTTTTTCACAGCATAATAATGATGGGTCATAATGGTTTACTTAGTTTCAGAATACAAGAACTTAAAAGAAAACAGAACTGTATGCTTTGTTCAAACTTTAAATGACAAAATGGAATTATCAAGTTTTAAAACAACCCAAAAACTCATCACAAACTACTTACTCTTAACATTTTATACCATTTTAACAATGTGAGTAAAATGAGGTTTGGTATAAATATGCCACAGCCTGGGAAAATGAACTCCACAACCCACTTTCAAAACAGCACGAGAGAGAAGATTTACAAGTTCAGTTCAAGTGCTATGCAGATACCTATCCCTTTTATCAAGACACCACACTGCTAATCAGGTAGTGATGGTATCCAGCTCAAAGGTATTGTTTCCCAGCAAAAAGCTTAGTAAATAGATCCCAGAATATATCTAATATGATATTATACAGAAATTACATCTAACATCAGGGTAAAATCCAATGACCAGATATTGATACTAACTAATTCTCTTTTCCCATTTTTCTATTATCACATTAGATTGAGTGATAAAGAAAGAGGTGTACCTTAGAAGACACTTCCAAAGACTTGCGATAAAGTTCATTATCTGGATCCTGCCAAAAACCAACATCACACATTTATAATCATTCAAATAACAAATATACAATACAGCAATGCCCTTGCAGTATGATTTCAGAGGAGAAAGAAAAATACCTCATCAACAGCTTGTTGAAAGTAGACAGCTGCCTTTTCAAAACTCTCATTAGCCACATCTTGATCTGCTGTCAAAAATGCATATGAAGTATGTGCATTTCCCAGGTACCAGATAGCCTCGTGTTTCTTGGGGTTAATCAGCAACGACTCCTCCAGCTTCGTGATTCCATCTGCATATTCAACTCTATCACCCCATCCATATTGACACATTTAACTATAACATTCAAAAAACAAAATCGAATAATCAACTCATTCCATAACCAATTCCTTGTCATGAATGGGATTTAGATTCCATCATTTCTTAGCAGAATTTATAAGCACGGTCTCTTTTAAAGGTAATTCATGCTAAAAAAGATAAATTAGAACCTAACCTAGCATCATCTTCTTTGAATCTGGAACACTCTGAAACTGAGCCAACTCCAATAAAGCTCCTCCCCACTTCAACAAATTCTGTCCAGAAAACCATAAAACTCATAAATTTACAAAAATCCCAAGACCCCAACAATTCTACAAAATCAAAACCACTTGGGTCCTTCCAAAGTTCCAAACTTTATCACTTCTCGATCAATAATAGAAAACTAAGAACAAAAGAAAAGAAAAAATAGATAGATCCAATAAATGAAGCAAGAGATTGAAAAAAATACATCGGCATCAAGAGGGTCTTGAGCATAAGCATCTTCAGCTGTTTTACGTGCGTGCTCGAAGAACAGTAACCTATCAAAGTCGTTTTGCATTTCCATGTCTCCTTCTATCTATCTATCTATCTCTGCAGACAGAAAAATAAAAATAAAAGCAGAGAAAAGATGAACTTTTGAGGTTTTGCTGTGTCTGACGGCCCGTGCTCCGTTTTTCTTCGGGCTTGCCTTTGGAGATTAGCTAACCACAAAGTAGAATGGTCCGACTCTCACGCGCGCTTGATTGGCGTGGATTATAAAATAACATGTCGATTTTGAATTTTGTAATCAGACGATTTGCCGTTAGGGGCTACGGCATGTGGTCTAATCTATCTATATGATATTTCGAGTCTGTTTGGCTGGTATTTATTTTTAATTTTTTTAAAAGTATAGTTTACTTAAAAATATATTAAAATAATATTTTTTATTTTTTAAAATTTATTTTTGATATTATCACAATAAAATAATATAAAAATATATATATTTTAAAGCAAAAAATAAATTCAATTTTAAAAAAAAAACGCTTTCTAACTACAAAAACAAACAAGATCGTAGTATTTATTAGTTATTTGACAGACACTCTGTTATGGGCCGGATATTTTTTTTCCAACAGAAAAAATTAAACATGTTAGCTTTTATGACTTTTTATATAAAAAAAATATCAAGTGTAAATTTAAAAGCTTATGCACGAATCTAATTAAATAGACTAAGAATCGTCTGTATCAACAAATAAAAAAAAAGTCATTAACAATAACAACATATGTATTAGGAAAAGTTGAAAGGTGGATGTAGATTAAGATATTTGATCTCGCAACACGATTTATTTACCTAATTGTATTCATTGTCTCTGTTTATTTAATTTTTAAACGTTTTTTATTTGTTTTCTAAAGTGTATTTTATTTAAAATATATTGAAATAATATTTTTTTATTTTTTAAAAAAATTATTTTTTATATCAACACATCAAAATAATCTAAAAACATTAAAAAAAAACATATTTTGAAGCAAAAAATAAATTCAAATTTTCGCAAAAATGCTTTCCAGCTACAAAAACAAGCGGGGCCTTACTATTTACTAGTTATTTGACCTACGCTCTATCGTGGGCTAGATATTTGTTTTTCAACAAAAAAAAATTAAACATTTTATCTTTTATGACATTTTTATATATATAAAAAATATCAAGTGTAAATTCAAAAGCTTACGCATGAATCTAATTAAATAGACTAAGAACCATCTGTGTCAACAAATAAAAAAAATCATTAACGATAACTAAATATGTAACAGGAAAATCGAGAGATGGATGTAAATTAAGATATTCGATCTTGTAATATGATTCATTTACCCAATTGCATTCACTATCTCTGTTTATTAAAATTATTTTTTTATTTAATAAAAAATAGTAGAAATAGACACGCATAAAATTGATTGAATAAAATCAAAGGAAAAAAACATCTCACAAGGTTGCACTTATTAGAAATACTATCCAAAAATAAATATTTATTTTATTTATAAAAATAAATTTCAATTATATAAAATATATATAAAAAATATAGATGAATTAGAAAAATCTCTTCAAAAATTAAATACATGCAAAATACTTTTAAAAAACAACCACTATTTAAAAAATGCTAAATAAAAAAATAAAAAAATCAGAGAGGGCGGGTATTAATTTAAATATAAAGTAAAAAAAACTATTAAAAAAATACATATAGAAAAAGTAAATTTACCTAAAAAGCAAAAAAAAAAAGAAGCTAGTGTTGGCCCATTTAGGAGGGCCTTTGCGCAAGCCAATTTTTCTAAATATATTTGGGGTAGATGACATGTCACTCACTCCAAATGTTTTTGGAAAAAGAAGTCAGAAGAAACATCATTTGACTTTACCCAGATTCCAGACATTGTGGTGGTTGGAAAATCAAAGCTAGATATTTTTTTGGTCAAAAAACTATTTTTCAACTTTTTTTTGACCCACAACACTTAGAAAACATCATAGACACCTTAATAAATCCATCTATGGCCTTAAAAAAGCCAGAAAAATATCTCAAAATATGAAATCAACCTAAAGCCAAAAATCTTCTCGAGCTCAAATTTGTTGTTTTAAGCGCTTTCAAGGTAAAAACAAATACTTAAGTTGAACTCATCTCATCAAATAGAATCATTTAACACAAAGATCAATTATTTTGGTGGCTAGAATCGGTGCCAATGGTATTTTTCTCTCTCTACCTCTAGAATTTAGCGATCTATCTCTCTCTCTCTCTCTCTCTCCTTTCTTAAATCATGGACTAAAAAATAAGAAAAATAAACTTATGTATCAAAATTGAATTGAAAGAATATTGAGGTACAAAATAGGTATAACATGTGAAGTATGAAGACTAAAGTGAACTTTTTTTTTAAAACTTTGAAACCATCACTCATCTATAGTGCCTTTTCCACTTTGATATTGCTTCTTCCAATTTTATCCCCAGTCAACAAATTTGACTCAATTATCCTTTAATCTAGTAAAAAAATGCAATTGCATGACCAAAATAAAAAAAATTTGAATAGTGAGTTCACAGTAAAATGTGAGAGAGTGAACAGTACATATACGATAAGAACCCACACCATTTGGTGTTTTCTATAACTAGATAGGGGCTCACGCTACACCGTGGGTGGATCTAAATTTTTTTTCAGTGTAAAAAAAAAAAATACTAAGGTGATACAAGTATTTCTAAAATAAAAGGTCATTGACTCGATTATGTTTAATAAGTTTGACTAATTCAATAATACAAACAAAAAAAGAAGAAGCAAAGATGATAAATAAACTGGAAAAAAATTGACAATGTAAAAAAGGCTAGAAAAACCCGACTTCATCCCATCTAGGTTAACATGCCATATCGGTGATGTGGTTGTAATACCGGGATAATCTCGTTGAAAGCAAACTAAATAAAACTATGAAGCTAAATTATCAAACAACTTAATATTGAAAGGCGGAACTGAAAAAGAGAATAATTAAAAAAACAATAATAAAAAAAAGGAGTCAACTCGGGTTAGTTTGCTAACTCCATAGATTCAAATACATAAAGTACAGAGACCAATTCTTAATAATTCAAATATTGAAAGATGAAATTAAAAACATAATTTTAAAAAAGAACCTAAAAAATAACAAAGTAAACTAGTGTTAATCTTCAAAAATCGTTACCTTAATAATGAGCCCGGAACTAACCTCATAAAAGACAAACCCTAAAAATTAATGAAGTAAAATTCCAAATTATCAAAATGCTAAGGTATAAAATTGAGAAAAAAATACAATAAAAAAATAAAAAATAATAATTAAAAGAATTAAAAGAATGTGAAATCAATTTGATATAAAATAATTTGAAATCAAATGTTGCTTTGAAAAAATATCAAGTAGGAAAATGATTAAAAATAAACAAGTATCAGTCAAAAGAACGAGGACTAAGTTTGATATAAAGATTAAATGAAAATGAAATTAAATAATGAGGGGTGAAATTGAATAAAAAATTAATCAAAAAAAGATATAAGAAAATAAAACAAATAGAAATTAAAAGAACGAGGACCAAAATAAAAACGAAAAACAAATTAAATGACACCTTTATATTTTGGCAAGGGGAAGAGAGAGACAAAAGAGAGAAAAGAAGAAAAAAAATCCAACAAAACCCAAACACCTCGCCGTTATGCACACATGCAGCACTAATAGGAAGAAAACACCAAGATGCTTTCAATGTCGCCCCAAAAAGCGACATTTGGAGGTGGGGTGGATGCCTCGCATAGAGTAACAATTTTTTATTAAAAAATATACTAATTGAAAGACCAAACTGCCTCTTTATCAACTTGTTTGTTACAAAAAATATCAATATAAACAAATGAAAAAACTCATGGATGTAAGTTTTACAATTTTTGCTTGTAAGGGTAATATAGTCTTTATAACGTGCTTGTAAAATGTAAAAAGATCTAATTGTCCTCGTGAAATGTTTTAAAGTATTTTTGTTTTTAGATCAATATATTCATTACATCATGCATTTGAAAGATAAAAAGATCGAACTGTCTCCGATCAATCTCATAATGACTAGTACACCCTTAACAAAATCATTCTAACCCCAACAAAAAGGCCATTGATTTTATTTTTTTAAAAAGAAAAAATGGTAATTACATGGTTATGGTGAATAGTAATATATGTTTAAGTGGGCAATGAATTCTCTATCCGTTTTAAGTTTTTTTGTATCTAGCCATTTGACTCACACTTTGCCATGAGCTAAAATTTTTTTTCTGGAAAAAGAATGAATATGCAGGCTTTTTCAATGAGTTTTTTTATATTAATTGCAAAAAAAAGAAGTAAAAGGATGAAGCTGGAAATAAAAATATTCAATTCAAAAAATGGCAAAAAAAGACGCGAGGTAACCGGGGTTAACTTGACAAACTCATGATTTAAGTCTTGTATCCCATTTAATTATACTCCAACCAGGTGCATGTGACTTTTTTTATATAAAAAATTAAATTTATCTTTTTCAAAAAATGAAAATAAAGGTTACACATGGGATTGAAACAAAAAATAGCTCTTATTTTTTAAAAGATTGATAACAAAAGGATGTTTTAAAAAAACATCTTTAAAAAATATGCATTTTTTATTTATTTTGAGGGGTTAAAAATATATTAAATTTTAAAATTTTAAAAACAAATAAATAGGTCAGGTGCGTAGGCCTACCCACGCCCATGACCCATGAAAGAGACTTGGCCTGCAAGCTAGACATATGAAAAAGGCCTAACCCACAAGTTAGGCCTCTATTTTTTTCTAACAGCAAAGGGCAAACTACTTTGATTTATAAAGAAATAGCAAATAACACGTCGTTTGCTTGTTCAATTTCTAGAGATCAATGGTCGATGGAAAATCAGACCCAGTGTATTTTTTATCTAAAAACAATTCAATTTTCAACCTATTTTTAACACAAAATACCTAGAAACCACTCTAGACACCTTAATAAACTCATCAATTGCCTTAAAAAACCTAAAAAATAACACACAATAACCCAAAATCAACCCAAAAACAAAAATCTTTTTAAGCTTAGATCTAGTTATTTAGGTAATTTGAAAGTGAAAAAACACCTATATGAAACTCCCTTCACTTAATAAAATCCATTGACACCAAGACTGACCATTTTTATAGCTAGAATTGGTGTCAACACCGATTGGCTCTCTCAACCACCAGAATTCAATAATTCTCTCTCTTTTCTCCCAAACTAAGAACTTAAAAATAAGAAAAATGAGGTTTTGAACTAAAATTAACTTTAAAAAATAAAAATTGGAGGGAACCAATATTTATAATTTTGAAAGTATGATGTTCATAATAAACATTTCACCCAAAGTTTAAAAAAACCATGAATTTCCTCTGTTTTTGTTTCCTCTCACTTTGGTCTCATGTCTTTTATTCTCTTCCTTTTCTAACAAATTAACTTAAATTGGCCTACAATTTGATTATGTAAGGATAAAAAAAATTTTGGACAGGAAAAAAAACTATGAAGAGTGAACCCACAATATTTTGTAAGAGGATCCATAGTGTAATTTTACACAATAAATCCACTATGCTTTTTAGTGTTTGTTAATAACATAGTTGTTAAACTCAGTTTAGTCTTTCTGAAATGACCCTGAAAATTAAGGATTTGTTGCCTAATTTGGACAGGGTTTATAGTTGATCAGAAGAGACATTGACCAAATGAAACTTAGTTGATATGATAGAGTTTTTAATGATCTGATGGACCTAGCCAAATCTGATTCAAGCCTGGTCGGATCAATACCAAGAAAGAAGGAATAAAATGATGTTTTAATAATAATAATTAACTTAAAGACCTGCAAGTTAACTCGATAATTAACTTAAAGACCTGCAAGTGATCTATGCCTTTTTTTTGGTAAGTCCTAACAACTATGATTTATAATTGATGGACATGTACCCAACTTAGGTTAATTGGGCTTTTCTTATTTAAATACCAATTATTTAATTAAACCGCTTTTCACTGCAAGTCAGAAAAATTTTAGCATAAAAACATGAATACGAAGGCAATGTCAATGTGCTTTTTGATATAAAAAAGTTTAATTGTGAATCAAAAAGCTAATGCATATGTTTAATAAAATAAATTAAGAATCATGTGCGTTAATAAATGCCAAAAATAGTTATAAACTACAACGTGAGTAAGACCTCAAGTAAGTTTTTTAATATAATAGAAGAATGTGTCAATGTTGTAGGTGTGTTTCATTATATTATGAATTTTTTTAATTGAGAAACATAAAGATGTTAGTGACACTTAATGAAATAAATATAAAATATATGAATTGATAAACTAAAAAAGAGTTTCTAATGTTAATTAAATGCTAAAATAAAAAATTAAATTTCCATAAAAGCAAAAGACAAATAAGTATTCAAATATTTAACCCTAATTTTTACTTTCAATTTATGTATTCTTTTTTTTTTATCTTAAATGTTATTTTTTTATCACCAAGAATAAGTCACATCATGAAAATATAATTTATCTATATCAAATATAAAACAAAATATTTAAAAACAAATTAGAATAATCAGTTTGAAATATTATATACATACAAAATAATTAAAAATAATTAATGTTATTTTAAAAAGTGAACTAAACAATTTAAAAATACAAAGAGGCATTGTATTAATTTAAATGTAAATAAAAACATTGATGCAAAATGTGTGTGTGTGTAAACAATTTATTGATTAATATTAAAAAAATCAATTAAGATTAGAAAAAAAAAACACAACAAAGGCTAGGCCCGCGTGCCTAACCCATTAAAACAAGGCCACGCATGTTGGCCTACAGGGGTAGGCTTGCACATTTGGTCTTTTAATTTTTTGTTGGCCAAAAGGGCGGATGAATATTGTTTTTGAAAAAAAAATAAAGGCAGATAATGCACCATCTGCTTTCCAATTTCTAACCACCGAACATGTGATAAAAAATCAGGCTAGGTTTTTTTGACTGAAAAATGCAAGTTTCAACATATTTTCATTTAAAAACATCTAATAAACATCTTTATGATATCAATAAACCAATAAATCAACTCAAAACACCTTAAAATTTGTTTTAAAACATAAAATCAAACCAAGAAAATTTTCTCTCTCAATCTGATCTATTTTATCTAACAAAATGAAAGGAAAAAACATCATAATGGAAATTCTCTCATCAAATGGAACCCATTAACACTAATAATGACCTTTTTTATGGTTGAAATGTAACCAACCAACAACTTTCTTTCTCCTTCATCGTTTTCCAATTACTTTTTGTCTTTTCTTTCAAACTTAAGGATTATGTCAATTAGTATCAAAGATCAATGATTCAAAAGCAAGTTTTAGAATTATCTCATCAATTAACAAAGATGAAGAAGAGAAAACTGGAGGAACATGGAGAGAGTGATCATGAACTTATAGCTAATTTTGAGAACATGTTTCAAAGGTATGGGCATAATAGGTAGCTTCTTGATCGAGATGAATATCACAGAGATTTTGGTAATCCTATTTATATTGAGATAAATGTGGAATGATATTCTCTACTGGTTTATAATGTTTATTTTGATGATATTTATGTTGATAATGGTATCATATACAATGACAATAATGATTGTGATGATATCGTTAACGATATCCTTGTAGATAATTTAAAGGTTAAGTACAAATAAAACATGAAAGATGCTCGACGATTTAAGATATATTGATTCTTATGATTACAATTTTACTATTATCACAAAGATAGATGAATTCAAGGATTATGTGGAAACAACATATATTAATGAAACAAGTTTGAGGTTTGAACTTATTACTCTAGAAGCTAATGAAAACAAATAATTTGTTAATTGTTGTTTCTTATACAAATTTTAAGATGAAGGTATTGAAGTTAATGTCTAAAATTATATACACCCAAGTGAAGAAAGAAAAGGGGTTGGAGAACCTCGATTAGACATCCACAAGATCGAGGCAAGAGTAATTTAAACTCGAGGACAATGATTTTTCAACTCGAGGAGACTGATGCATGACGTTTTTAAGAAAAATATTTTTCCTTAATTATTATTATTTTTTTTAAATTTAGTTGAACAAATTAAATAATATGCTTAATAATTTTATTTTTCCTGGTTTTTTAGGACTTTTATTACTTTTCCTTTATTTTAGGTTTTCTAGTTTGTTTAAGTTGATTTTTTTTGTTTATTCAAGGAGTTGCAAACATATTAAAGAAGCAGAGTATTTGAAGATAAATATTCAATGGTAAAATTATGAATTAGATTTTTGTGTAACAACCTTATTTGGTTTCAATTCTTTTTTTCTAACTTGTTGTCTTCTTGTTTGTATTGTTGTCTACGTTAAGTATTATTAATTCAGCTTGGCCCAATGGATTAACATTGTGACCCACCAGTCTAAAACTTGATCCGGACTGAATTTCATGTCAAAATTGATGGGTGTTGACCTAATCAAGGTCAAAACCAGAATGAGATCCGATTTTAATTTTTTTAAAAAAAAAACATTTTAACTTGTTTTTTTTTTAAACTTAGATCAACCAATGTTGACACACCTAATTTGTGATATGAGGGTTTGGATTAAGTCATGAACTTAATAACTATGTTAATGATGCCACTGAAGTAATTTTACTTGTTAAATCCCTTATTAAAACCAACCAATGTCCAGTGTCATTGCTTACTTTCTCAAGGTTATGGCTATGAACTAGATAAGGTTGCCCATGCGTTGTCACGGGCTATTTCTAGAAATGCGCGCTGCTTTTAATTGTAAGACAATCGAAAGGAAAAAAATGTTTTTTAAACATGCAATCAATAGGTGGTAGCATTAAAAGGTATATGATTTGACTTTCAAGCAACAAATAAGTAACATGGAAAAACTTGATTAAACTATCTCGAATTTCATCTAAGAATCAAATTGTAAAATGTAAAAGAACATCAATCTAACATAGACATTGTTTGAGCAACTAAAAAAAAAAAGGTAGCATGATGAATAAAAAGAGTATGGAAGCCTAACTTTTGAGTAAGAAGTGAAGTCTCAACCAGTGTTAGCAAGTAAAAAGTAACAAATGTTTGTCAACTACTTGTTACTACAAGGACCTGAATAACTTAGTTAAGTGTTTACAAAAATATTTTATGTCCATATATGTGTCTAGACTTAGTGTATAAAATAAGTATAGTACATACCTCAAACACTCGTCTTATAATATAAATTTTCCCCTCAAGAGAAAGCAATCTAAGAGCACCTAAAGCCTTTAAACTTTCTTGGGCAAGCATTGACCAAAAAGTTTCCTCCACCAGATTTTATATATATATATATATATATATATATATATATATATATATATATATATATAAGTAATGAAAAAAAATCATCAACAATAAACAAAAATAAAATTGAGAAAACCAAGCGAAAAATAAAGATCAAGATATCTCATATCGTAACACAGGTAATTTACATGGTCATGTTTAATAAATTCCTCAATCAAAATAAATTTATAATAGAAAAATAAATAAAATTTGTAATAGAAACCGACACACATATAAAATTTATTGAACAATAATTATAAAAAAAAACAATGCAAGGTTGCACATAACACATAAAATTTATTGAACAATAATTAAAAAAAAATGCAAGGCTGCACATATGAAAATTTTATAAAAAAATAATTTAATCTATATAAAATTAAAAAAATCATAAATGAATCATACCTACCAAAACATAAACCAAAAATTTATTTGAAAAAATATACACAAATAATGGATTATTTTTTAAAAACTATAAAACTATATATATATATATATATATATATATATAAACAAGTCAAGTGCTTGTAGGTCTGGTAAGTCAGGCACTTGGGTTTGGCAAACATACCATGCCCATGTTATTTTAAACTTGGCTGACTGCCACGTCCACGCTCTTTGGACTTGGTTGGCACCAAGTCCAGACGCCTAGGGTTTGGTAACCATGTCACACCAACGTTACTTGGGTTTGGCTAACATTGCTGACCCACATTTACTTGGATATGGCAACCATGCCTGACCCCCATTACTTGGGTCTAGCAAGCATGCCAGATCCATGGTGGTTGGGGTCTCGCAAGCTTGTCACACCCAACCAACGTGGGTCTAGCCTACATGCCAAGCCCAAGGAACGTGGGTTTGTCATACTTGTTAGACCCAAGTAACGAGGGTGAGGCATGGTTGACCTGCCAAACCCAACTAACATGGGTCAGGCCTACATGCCAAACCCAAGGAACGTGGATCTAATATGCTTACTAGACCCAACAAAGGTGAGTCTGGCCTAGTTGCCAGATCCCAGAAACATGGGTCTGGTATGCTTTCCAAACCCAACCAACATGGATCTGACATGCTTGTCAGACCCACATTACTTGTCTAGCAACCACGCCTGTTTAAGATTATGGTAGAGATTGTTTTTCAAAGTATTTTTCAATTGGAAATACATCAAAATAATATATTTTTTTTATTTTTGATATCATCATGTTAAAACGATCTAAAAATATAAAACAAAAATATTTTAAAACAAAAAACAAATAATTTTTTTTAAAATGTGATCCAGCTGTACAAATAAATAGCTACTAAACATGTTTTTGTGGCTATGATGACGAAGGCCTTATCCTTATACATGTAACACGCAAAACCAGATTCTCCCCTAAAAGCTTTGCTTCAATGCACAAACATCTTCAATATTTTTTTAAAACAATTATTTTATGCATTAATGAGTGTATTTGCAAGCTAATCTCACCCGATAAATCTAATGGTTGAAATTAAAAAAAAAATCCAATAAAATAACCCATCAATTCAAAAATAATTTTTTGTTCATTTTAATTTTAATAATGAATTATGAGGCATGGCTTTACGTCAAGCTTATTGGAGTGCAAGCTCTATGTCCATACAATCTAGAAGAGCAGTAAAATCTTTCCATCATATGAAAATAATAATAGTAACGGGTCTGGCAAGTATGCCAGACCCGCGTTACTTGGGTCTGGCAACCATGCCAGACTCGCGTTTACTTGAGTCTGGCAAACATGCCTTTTAAGATAGTATATAGATCTGTAAACGTTGTAGCACATAAAATTTCAAAAAACAAACAAACAATTGATAGCTTTAAAACGATTTGTCTTGTATAAGAGAAGCAATGTAAATGTAATGCATAATAGCATCAACGACATTGACCCATATACATGTTTGCAATGGATCTACATTTCAAACACAATACTAATCACAAAAAAAAGTCATTTCCAACAAAATAAAATTAAACTCCAAATATCTTTTAAGACTATGATGAAGTACTAAATAAAAATGTTTGTGTTGGTATGAGCAATGATCAACGCATCTGGACATGTCCCCCATCGAAGTTTAGAAAGCCAACGATTCTGCATTTATTTTTTTTCTTATTGTTAGATTTTGCGCAAAAAACAACTAACTTTGAGTAAGACTGAAGAATTTTTTTTCTTGTAACGCAAAAATCAAATAAATAAATAAATAAATAACGGACTAAATATAATAATATACTATGCTTGAGCCATGTTTAGGAAAGTAAGTAAAACATATATCGAAGGCAATGAGAAATTAAGATGTTGAGCTGCATTGATTAAGTAATAAAACAACATAGTAAATAAGAGTGATAGCATCTTCAAATTTGAGGAGTCAGATATGTGTGTTTTCTTCGCGGGTGAAAGTGCACAACTTGGATTTTGTTGATGATTGTTGTATTCAAAATAAGAAACAATCGATCAACCACTTGAAAGATGATTAATAAACCTTGAAACCAAGCTCACGCACCTTGAACATGGTTGGCGCCAAGCCTAAGACATTACGCGGGTCTGACAAACATGTCTGACTCATGTCATGTGGACTTAGTTGACTTCCAAGCCCACAAACATTGGCAATCGAAACATCCCTAAAAAAATATAAAGCAATTGAAACTCTGATAGATAAGGCATGCAACAAAGAAAAAGAAGCATACCAACACAGTTGCTAGAAAATCCAAAATAGTTGCCTAATCCCATAATAAAAATCATGCATTCCAATCACAAAAACCGACCTCCAAGTTTTTTTTAAATCAAATAAACCAAACAGAAACCAAGCAACGCAACACAACACAAAATGGAAATGCACCTGGTCAGTACAAAGACCCTTGACTAACCAAGAACTGCAACAACCACCAGAGCCCAAGCACACCCTAACACCAAACTGCAAAACAGAAAAACATCAGAAATAGCACCAATAATGTTCGAGAACCCAACCATAACATAGAGATTCCAACACCCTAAAATCTCAAACCACAAAGAACGGAACATACTCACCCAACCCAGACAACCAAACCCTTGGAAAATGCCCCTACAAACAAAACAATTGTTGCCAGCGAAACTATATAAACTTTGTCTGACTCTTCAAAAGAGAGAATGAATTATTAATTAAATATTATATAAACCAGTACATGAAAGAAAAAAACATGACTGCCCCAATCAATTTCAGATGCAAAATCCATTCGCAATTCCTTGAATTCAGCAAAATCTAAAAGAAATAATTAATATAAACAACCTAGTGACCTGACAAAACACTTATACTTGCCTATAATAAAGAGAAACAACAAAGAAACCACTGTCATTCCGTGCAAAATCAACCAAAATCCCATCCAACTGCATCAGACCAGCACTCTCTCAAGAATAGCTACTCAACCAGGTATATCGTAGGTAAGATCTGTATCTAACTACTAGCCCCTCCACACTGAACAAATCAGGAGAATGACAGCCCACCAAACACCCACTAACAACAAACAACCCAACAACTTATAGCACGCTACGCGCACCATAAAAAAATCACAAAAAGCAAACCACTCACAACTTATCGTGAGAACCAACTAATTCCTCCCTGATAAACACTACTCCAATCCATAATGAAAACACTCATAATCTACAGTACATGATTGAGCTCTTTTAGTTTTATTTGTAATGTGTATACGTAATCCTCCGTTTGGATTTCCTTTATTTTTTCTTTTTTGAAGAATGTTGTTGAGATTTTTTCTTTTTTCTATATAATGAAAGAAAACGTTATGAAAAATCAATCAAATACCGTTTGGATTTTTCTTATAATGATAAGTAGAGCTTAATTACTCTTTTTTTTTAAATAAAAAAATTCTCTAATTTACTTTTATGCATCTAAACTAAATCCATGATACTTTGATATCAAATCTTCACCATAAGTCTCATGTGCTTTCCCTAGCACAACAAACTATATTTGTAGCTAATAATCTATAAAAACAAAACAAAGCACATAATTATGCACCAAGAAATATTATGTAAATTTTAATTTTCCCTACTTAGTTTTGAAGAGTTTCTAAGCTTTTATCAAACTTTCAGTTTTTTCCTTCCCTCCATCTGCATCCATTAAACAAACGGAATTGATAACATTGAGCATGCATTCCTTAATCGTATCAACTACCTTGTTCTTTCATATGGAATTGAATTATATTGTTCTTTATCTCATATTTCTCAAGTGTATAAACTCTAAGCATATAAAAATATATATATAGATAAAAATACACCAACTCTAACTACAAAATCTTGCAAATGAAATCATGACTAGCTAATACCAAGCTAACACGGCTTTTTGATTAAAAAAAAAAGAGTTAACATAGCTTATTATCTTCTTTCCATACTCGCGTTCTAAACAAAAATATAAAATATATATAAAAAAGCAGGTTTTAGTTTTGTAAAAATAAAGTTTAATGTAATATAATTATTCATAATACTACACTATATTCTTGTCCAAATCATAATTGTTTTTGTACTTAAACTTTCATTGTAAAGAGAACAAATATAATTGAATTTTTGTTTAGCGATTGTGCTATTTTTTAGATTTAATTTTTCTCAATTGATTTAATATCAAAAACTGAGAGCTACAAAAAAGAGATAATATCTTTTGTTTGAAATTTAAAATGACTATAAACACGGTATCGACTTCACCATATCAGATATAGATTTTTGGAAGTTTGTTTAAAGAGACTAATTAGGCCTCTTCGATTTTCTTCTGTTGGATTTAAGGATATACTCAGGGCTCCCGAGGTCGACGGCTAGCTGCTACCAAATTGCTGTGCCTTTGCTAATTGTTTTTTCTCCTTTCATTTTCGATTTCATGAAGGTCACCTTAAGTCCCTGCAATTCTCTATAAATTTTTCTGTAATAAAGTTGTTGCCTTCTTTCCTCTGATTATCAGTTTTATTTATTCTAATATATGTTGGCAATGTAGTTCATGTTATGATTTATGCAGGAAGGATGTGTAGAAAGAAAATAGATGCCAAAGCTGACTCATCCAATCATGAACAGGAAAGAAAGGTATAGATTAATGGCTCAAACAGATTAGAATTGCTTGATGTTACCTTCTTTTTTTTTTAAAAAAAAAAAAAGAACATAAATGGAACATTTGCATGAGTCGCTGGTGATAAATTTCATGGCAAATGGCTATGCAGGAGTACATTATTTTCATGTCTTCCCATAATTTGACGTCTACCCTCAAAGATATATTACAGAAAGTCACTGGCAGGTTGATGAATGCCCTCTTTCACTCCCATGCAGTTGTAAGCATTTATTTTATGGTACTTAATTAATAGTAATTATTCCTGTGCGATGTCCTCTCAAGCACTGATTCCATAGGTTACTATAAAGTTAAGTTTTGTATCGTCAAGCTTACAGAGGAGGAGGTGAGAAAACTAGCAAGCACGTATGCAGTTTCCATTGTTACCACTAAGCTTCTAGACTACAATGATTTGATAGACAAGTAAGCTAAGAAGAATCCAGTGTTTGTCCAAAATGTGACCAGATTGTAGTGCTAAATCACGAGAATCAGCTCGTGCTTACTTTGCCCTTGATTTTGGCTTTCCAGAACAATTTTGTACAGCTAAAGTCTATATGCACCCTCCCTTCTATTATTCTTTCGAGGGGATTTAATATGATTTGTACGTTTTAGATCGTTTTGATGTGCTGATGTCAAAAATAATTTTTAAAAAATAAAAAAAAATCATTGATATGTATTTTGACACGAAAAGTTATTTGAAAAGCACCCGCAATCACACTACCAAACACGCTCTTAGAAAAGAGAGTTTCAAACTCGACATCTCTTCAAAATGCAAAATATAAATTCTACGTCTCATTGGCTAGATCCATTTCAATGGAGTCATGTTAGTTGGAAAAAATGGTAATGTTTCACGAAAGAAGCATTGCAAATGAATTGAAAATTTAATTTAGGGATGTTGATTCGACACCAGTTTGGTTACATTGCAACCGATTAAGCTGTGCCACCAACTAAATTGAAAATTATATATCACATACCATATCATGTGAAGACGATCACAAGTTGATGTTATTAAAAGGCAGCTCATGAGACATGCCAGGCGGCTTCAGCATTTTTATTTATTTTCTGAAAGCCCTACGAGGAGTTTCTGAATTATTGTGGCGTTATTCTTTATGAAACAATGGATATAGACCCAGTAGCTCCCAAGAAGATGATCTGCCAGCTAATTTTAGGAGGGATTTCAATATGAGTGTTTTACATTATTGCCCACAATTTATTTCGAAATAGCTTCTCTTTTAATGATATGAGGAAAAAAATCAAGAAAAGTTATTCCAAATATTATGTATAAATAAAAATATTTTACCATTAGACAAGCTCACGGGTTCCATTGTGAAGTAAAAATGAATTGAGTCTTGTTGACCCAGGAGTTCATCTCTCGAGTGATAGGTGCCTGCACTACTTAGAGGGTCGGCCCAAAATTTTCCCATCATATAAAATGATAAAGAAGAAGAAAAAAACTGAGACTTTAGTCATTGTTTAATTTTTTACTTAAAATTAATTTTTTTATATTTTTGGATTGTTTTGATGTGCTGATGTTAAAAATAATTTTAAAAAATAAAATAAAAATATTTTTTTAATATATTTTTAAATGAAAAGCAATAACTAGTACACTTTCAAAGAATCTCTTAATAAGTTCATATAATTTTGATAATATAAATAAAAGAATGCAATGACAACAAAGAAACTGACAAAAAACAGTGGTAAAGAAAAACAGGTAAAAAAAATTAGCCCGAGCCCATTCGAGTTACCATGCCAAATATATGACATGGTCATGAATTGAGTTAACCCTGTCAATATTTTTTCAAAAAAAAACAATGAAACTTGATTATCAAATAATCCAATGTCGATGGGAGAAAATAAAAAGAAAATTATTTAAAAAACAATGAAAAAAAGATCTGATTCAACCCGGTTTAACCGGTTGACCCCACAATCATGGATATAGGATTGAGATAACCCTATAAAAAAAAGTAAAAATAAAGCGCAAAGACCAATTCCTAGTAAATCAAATGTTGAAGGAAGAGATTTAAAAAAAATTTATAAAGAACTTAAAAAAAGACTGAAGTTAACCCATATTAATATTTAAAACTCATGATCCTAGCCATAAACCCGAGACTAACACTATAGAAAAACCCTAAAAATAATGAAGTAAAATTCTCAATAATAAAATAATGAGGGATGGATTTAGGAAAAAAAGGCAACAAAAAAAGGATCTAAAACAAAACAAATAGTAATAAAAAGAAAGGGGACAAAACTTGATATAAAAATAAATTGAAATTAAATATTGAGAGACGAAATTGAAAACAAAATTCATTCAGAAAAAATAATAATAAAAAATAACAATTAAAAGAATGAGGATGAAATTTAAAATAAAATAAAATGATAACGAGTAATAAAAAAATAAGGATCAAATTATATATAAAAATAAATAAATGAAAACTTTTGTATTTTACAAAGGAGAAGAAAGAGAAAAAAGAACAGAAAAAGAAAAAAGTTAATCAGAGTCACACTGTCAGTTATCCACCAATACGTACCCTACCATCAACAAGCCTTTGACATGCCACTTCTAAAGCCACTGTAGAAGGCAGTGCTTGGCGAGCAGAGGAGCCTGTAAGTGCTGCTTGAAAGGCACAAGCTCCTCCCATGCATCACCAACATTTTATTCTTAAATATATTTTTATATATGGTAAAAGATCCAATTATCCTTGAGATTATATATATAAACCATAATAAAATGATGAAAACACCATTATAAGCAAGTCAAAGGAAATAAAATACAAGGGTAGTTAGGTAATTATACTATGAAAAAAGATGAAAAATAAAAAAACCCCTTGCCTCCAATTAATTTTTTTATTTAAAGGGTAAATTAGTCATTCTACTGTTCAACAAAAATATAAAGAAACCGACTTACCTCCATTTAATTTGGTTATGCCAATTTGAATCAAGTGAAATGACCACTTTGTCCTTCAATTTTATGTTCTTTGGCTTGCACCGTGAAGGGTAAAAATATCATTACACTGTAACAATTTACAATACAATGATTCTTGCTCCACAATGAATCACCGAACACCCTTAGTTTTTTTGATAATTTCTTATAGCTAAAACCAATTATTAACTATTGTTTTTGAATTAAAGTGTAATTAAAGTGTAATTAATTATTATTATTTTAACAGCTTGTATATATTGATGTTATATTTTTTTAATTTTAAAAACATATTCATCACATTGATCTAATATATTTTGAATATTAATTTCAAAACTTAAACAAGATAAAATTAATTTTTTTAACCATCCAATATATTTTTTAGGTTTGCAATTATACATATAATATACATGGGAATTTATGATCTAAAATTAAAGAAATAAAAAAATTAGGGGATATTGTGGAGGAGAATGAGATCCTGTGCAACTTATAACTAGCTATTAGAGGTAGAGGTGAACATTTTCGGTTCGCTTTGGTTTTCATATAAAAAAATAACCAAACTAATTTTTTTTAAAAAAAAACCGAACCGAAACCGGTTCAAACCGACCTGTTTCGGTTTGGTTTGGTTCGGTTAATTGAAGGGAAAACCGGAAAAAACCAGTTTAATTTTTTTGGCTTTTCTTGGGCTTTTTTGTGCCTTTTGATGGGGTCATTTAAAAGGCTTGTAATTGATATAAAAAACCTATATCCATTGTTTAACTTTCCTTTACTAGAATTCATCTCAAATGACAGGAGAAATATCTTTTAATTTGCACCAAGTGGTTTTCTCAAACCAATCAACTCTAATCAAAATCCAAAATAAAATTATACAGAAATAACATGAAAAATGATTAAGACCTTGAAAACAATGGGCTTAGACCAATAAAACAATGCCTCTGATAAAATTAAAGAAATACAATCTGCAGGAGTCCCTTGAAATTGAAATAAAACACATCAACTGTTTGTGTCCCAGCACCAACAAAAACAAAAGGAAAGGAAAGATGCTGCTATTTTAGTATTATTGTTAACCATATATGCCTTTAACATTTTATTGCTTGTATTTTCTCAAAAACAAAGTGAGAAGAAATTGTAGAGAAAAAAACCAACTATTGAGGCGTGTAAGCATGGACATTAAAACTACATCTAGCTCTCTTGAATAGTTCACCTGAAAAGTTTATCAAAATAGGTTAATATAAACTGACAAAAACTAAAGGAAGAAAAAATAAAGAAGAAAAAACAATTTAGAAAAGAGAATAGGAAGCATCAAATTTCTCATCCAACTTGGAGAGACAGAACTTGAAGGAGCGACTACTAGTTTTGATTTAAAGACAGAAAGATTGAGAGATAAAGATTTGATCGAGAGATTGAACAAGAAGGAGTGGGGGGGTGACTGAGTTTGCTAGAGTTAGAAGAAGAAACTAAAAAGTAGATCTGTAGATAAGAGAGATGAAGATTTGATCGAGAGATTGAACAAGAGGGAGGGGGCGGCGACTGGGTTTGCTAGGGTTAGAAGAAGAAACTAAAAAGTAGATCTGTAAATGGAAGAAATGAAGATTTGATCGAGAGATTAAACAAGAGAGGGGGGGCGATTGAGTTTGTTATTGCTAGGGTTAGAAGAAGAAACTAAAAAATAGATTTGTAAATGGGAGAGAATAGAGATGAAGATTTGATTGAGAGATTGAACAAGAGGGAGTGAGGGGGGAAGGGGGGCGGTTGGGTTTGCTAGGTTAGAAGAAGAGACTAAAAAGTAGATCTGTAGATGGGTTTGGAAGTGTAACACCCCACCCTACTAGCAAGATATTGTCCGCTTTGACCCACAAGCTTCACGGATTTGTTCTTGCCAGCCACACATGCCCCCAAAACGAGTTTTACTAGTCAAGGTGAGCATGCTCATATAAGGTCATCCCCCATCTCCTCACCCGCCGATGTGGGATATTACAATCCACCCCTCTTAAAGAGTCAGACGACCCCGTAGGCACCATCGGACAGCCAGTGAGCCGAACTCTGATACCAAATGTAACACCCCACCCCACCCCACTAACAAGATATTGTCCGCTTTGGCCCACAGGGCTCGCGGATTTGTTCTTGGCAGCCACGTATAGCCCCAAAACGCGTCTTACTAGTCAAGGTGAGCATGCTCATATAAGGTCTTCCCCCAAGTCCTCACCCGCCGATGTGGGATATTACAGGAAGTTATTTATAGTACCAGTTTTTTTATTTTTATTTGAACCGGTTCGGTTCGGTTTATTCAGTTTCATCCTTTTAAAACCGAAAATGAACTGAACCGAATTGTTTTTTAATTTTTCTAATTGGTTTAATCAGGTTTTTTTCACGGTTCGGTTTTTTTGGTTATTTTTTTCTGGTTATCTCGGTTTAATCAGTTTTTTGATTTTTTTTTCTCACCCTTAATTAGAGGTAGTATAGTCTTTTCATAGGGATTCATTAGGCATTACCATATTCATGAGGGATAAATAGGTTTTTTTTGTATTTTTTATGAATAGTAAAATGATTACAATACCTTTATTCTCAATTTTGTTTTAAAAAAACTGATTTCATGGGTGTTTTTGTATTTTCAATTTTTTTAAGTACAATAAAATAACATAAATGTCCTTAAAAATTGAGTTTTTTTTGGCTTACATTAAGAGGCATTTTATTTTAATTGGTTTTATTTTTAGGTTGGCTCAGGAGTAATTTTATAACCTAATTAACATAAACAATTTTAAAAAAAAGTGGTTGACATGTTGGTGGCCTTAATGCTATTCAGGTGGTGCGTGCGTGACTATTCGTTTACTAAACACTGCTTTTCATGACGACATTTGAATTGTCTTAGCGTCCTTTCTGTTATGAGGCGACACATGTGGTTAACAACCATTCGGTTTAGCGCTAATGCTGTTTTTTTTATTATTTATTTTATTTGGAATAATTTATAAATTTTGATTTCTTTTAAAATTTCATCATTTTTGTTTTGATTACTATTCTTTTGAATTGATATAAATTTTTAAATTAATTTTTTTGTTACAATTTCATCATCCTTAAGTTTTTTCCTATCATACTTGATTCCTATTCTTTTTATTTTTAATTTTTTTTACTTTGGCTATATTTTTTTAAAAAAATTGATTTGTTTTGGTTCATCTTTCAGCATTAAATTGTTTGGAATTGAGTTTTATAGGATTTCACTAGTTGTAAATTTTAGAGATGAACTCAAGTTTAAGAGGTTAACTTGAGTTTGATTAATTGTTTTTTCTTTTTTAAGCTCATGTTTTTTTTTTCAGTTTTATCCTTTAGCATTTATTTAATTGGAGATTGAGCCCTATTAATTTCTTTATATTGTTTTTTTGTTGATTTTAAAAATAACCCAGATTATCTCGAGTCTTTTTATTTATTTTTATTTTTTTAATTTAGCTTTTTTTAGAGATATCTTGTTTTTTAATTAAATTAAGTTAATTGATTAAGTGTTTGTTTGATATTGTGGTAGCGGTTGTTTTTTAAAGTGTTTTTCGCTTGTAAATGCATAAAAACAATTTTTTTAAAAAAAAATATTCTTGACATCAACACATCAAAAAAAACCTTGAAAAACTAAAAAAATAATTAATTTGAAGCAAAGAAAAAACAAAAAAATAATTTTTTTTAAAAATATTTTTGAAACGCAAAAACAAATGGGCTCTATGTAAACGTGAAATGCTTACTTTATGATATTTAAAAAAAAAAAATAACAAATACTTTTATCGTACATACATCATTCTATTGTCATGAACAATTATTTGATTAAAGAAAATATTTATTCAAAGAAACAAAATAATTTAACACAACTTGATTCTTGTCCAACAAGTTCAAATATTTTGAATTATATCTATTTTTAATTTTTTTAATTTAATTTTTATTTTTTATATATTTATTGGCATGAATAATAATCAAGTTATTGAATTAGATGTATAATTTTTTTAATTTCTTATTAAAAACTTTTTTATGACCAAAGAAACACATTAAAAAAATCTATATATTTATTTTTTTAACTGAAAAACAAAATTATTCGAACCCGCGACCGGTAAAATAGCTAGAATGAACGTACTTTTGCTTTGATTGTAGCATGATGCTGGAGGACGTAGAAACATCATCCATGACATCACTGTTGCCAGCTGTACAAAATTGGTCTCACCGACAGCACTTAATTTTGTCACTCGTGAATTCAACATTGACAGATGTATATAGTTAAGGTGATGTTTTCTGGTAGCAGTTATTTTAAAAATGTATTTATTTAAAAATATATTAAAAAATATATTTTTTATTTTTTAAAATTTATTTTTTTATATTAATATATCAAAATAACATAAAAATAAATTTATTTTAAACAATTTTTTTAAAAGTTTTTGCAGTTTAGCAATACTCAGGATGCAGAGAATATAAGGAAACACAAATCAACCTATATTTTTAAAAAATTCAATTTGTTTTTGCTAAAATTTAATTTTTTATATGTTTTGAATTGTTTTAATATGTTAATATAAAAAATAATTTTTTAAAAAAATTATTTTGATGCATTTTATAAAATAATTTAAATATTGCTGTATTTTTACATTGCATAGTAACATATAAAGGCATTTTTTTTTAATGTGTAAAGCCAAAATGATTTAATTACTCGTGTATATTTTATTACATTCTGCCAAATTAACTCATTTAAAGAATTTATAAACAAGAATAGAGCTTAATTTTCACTTATTTTATTATATTAAGTGTAGATATAATAAAAGATGCGCACACATGTATATAACTTGTTTATTTCTTTTCATTATAAATTTCACGATATATTTTTTAAGTAAGAAATTAAATAGATAGCTATATTGTTATTAAGCCAACACTTAAATTCATATTCTAATACATCTGAAAATTAAAGATTGAAAAAAAAAAAAAACAACGATTCTTGAAAATTCACTATTATCATTAATCAACAAAATTAAAAAAATCAATGTAATATAATTACATTCTAGACTCATTTTGTTTTAAATTTTCATGAACAAAGCAATTAGAAATTGATGCTCTTAGGTTTTTTTTTTTTTGGGAGTGGTAACTTTTGTTTTTTTGATGACTTTTAAAAGGGTGTTTATTTATTAAAAAAAAAATCAAATGATGTTTTTTTGATTTTGTTATAATAATGTTAAAAATACAAAAAAATTTAAAAAATTATTTTAATATATTTTCAAGAAAAAATATTTTTAAAATGCATATTGCACCAATATAACAAAACACACATTAAAATTCTAATTAAAACTCATTGAAATTTAATTTAAAATTTTAGATAATCTACTTGTTGCGTGAAAGTATTAAGTACCTTCAGAGTAAGATCATGACTACATATTTGTTAAAAAGTGTGGTAAAAAATATGTTTTAAAATAATTTTTATTTAAAAATATATTAAAATAATATATTTTTTAAAATTTATTTTTGATTTTAATTTATTAAAAAAATACCATAAAAAATTTTAAACAAAAAAAAATTCAAATCTTAGACATAATAATTTAACGACACTACAAAGTACAAACACCGCTGGCAACAATTTTCAAACCCGTTCTCACTCTCTCAAAAAATTCAAAATTCCACAGTGGTGCCACCGCAATTACACAAACATGAGAATGGCATTTTTGGAATACCAAGCTATAAATACAAAAATAAAAATCCACTCGACGTCCAGCTCTCTCTCTCCAACACACATTCACTGTATCGTGTCTGGCGGGTTTCACAGTTAAAAGCAGACAAAAGCAAATAAGGTACTGTTTCCCTCTGTCTCTCTCTTTGGATCCTCAAATCTAGGGTTCCTTTTGATCTGCTAACATCTTCATGTAACTATTTACTCTTTAATCAAGCTTCCACTCCTTCATTTCAGCTTCTAAACCAAGCTTGCTTCTCTGGTCTCTATTTTTTATTTTTAAGGGTAAAAATTGAAGCTTTTGACTTAATCTGTGTTTTTAGTTTTTTCTTTGGGTTCCTTGGTTGGTTTTAAAAGTGGGTTTTAGGTTTGTTAAGTAAAGTTGTTTGCTTTTCGTGCTCTTTTGTTTGGTAATTTAATTGATAATGGTCTTGTTTTAGGGTAAAAACTCAAGCTTTTAGTTAGCTTGTGTTTATTTTTTTTTCACTTCTTTTGACTGGATTCTTGGATTGAATGTGGGTTTTGGGTTTTGATTTTGGTTGGTTAAAGTTGTTTCTTTTTTATTTTTTTTAAAGGTAATTTAGTTAATGTTATGGCTAGATTTGGGGCGTGGTATTGGTTATTTATGAGCTAGTTAGTGGTTTTAAAGACTTGAATTAAGGGTTTGGCCTGTACTTCTTGTATTTATTTCCTTTTTTGGGCTCAAGTGCTGTTTGGTTTTGAGAAATGTTGCGGAAAAAGGAAACTGTGTTGTATTTGCTTGTTGGTTGTTATGACTTGTTTTTTTTGTTCTTTTTCTGGGTCAATGTGGTTTTGGTTTTTTTGATGTGCTGTGTTGTTAGAGTTTTTGCCTTGTGAGTTGTGCTGACAGTTGAAAATAATTCATTGAGATTGTCTCAAAATCTAAGCGATTTTTAGTTTGTTCTGTTATAAAGTTGGTTGTCTGCTTTTCCATAACATAGAAGTGATGGGAATTAAATGATTGTGCTTGGTTCTGTTAACAAATACTAGGAATTGAATACCCAGTTGGAATTGTTTAGAATGTTTGTCTGGAATTGCTTTTCTAGAGAAGTGGTTTCTAATCATTTTTCTCAAAAATGACCATTTTACCGGGAATGAAGAAAAGAGGCATGTTCTTTTTTAAGAATTCGTTCACAAAACAATGATTCAAATGAGTTAATTGCAAGTTTTTCACTTAAGTACTGTGGGTTTTGCTTGATAAATACTGCTGGCAACCATTTTTTCTTCATTATTTGGATTAAAAAAGATGAGTTTTTCATTTGGGAGGGGTGGGGGTTTAAAAGATGTGCTTCTTTAGATGTAATACTGGTGGCAGTTATTACTTCTTTCAATAAATGTTATACATGGTTACCTCACAGACGTCTCTTTAGTGTTGGAATTTATCGTAGTCAACTTTGAAATAGAACATGTGTAGAATCAATGGGGTTGGTTTATCCTGTCACATTGGGCTTTGCGAGTTGATAGGGTTGCTTGCTGATGCTCTTCACTTAAATTTAATACTGGTTTGTTTCGTGCAGCAATGGCTTTATTTTATACACTTGGACTTTGATCTAATTCTGTTACCTTTTCCTCTGATCCAGCTTTCTCCTCCTTATATTTCAATATATATTTTCTAACAAGCATCTAGTTTGTGTGACATCTCATCAGGATTTGCAAGATGGAAAGCCTGCACAGCTTCTGGCAACTGGGTGATGAGCTTCGAGGACAATCAAAAGTCTCAGAGGATCATAAGTGGTTGGTGGCTGCGTCTAAATTGGCTGAGCAAACCCAGGCAAAGGGTGAGCGTATGAATAACCTGGACCTTTCAAAGGGCCTTCCAGAAATGCGGCCAAGAGATAAGCTTGGGTTCCAAGAAAATAAATTTGAAAGTTTCAATTTCAACATGATGAACTTGGACTCCAAGATGACAGAAAATGTGAACAAAAGTTCCTTAAGGAACAGTGCTTACAACATGAATGCAGTGTACCGGAAAAACAACATGAACAGCATTGGAGATCTGACTGGTAGCAAGTACAGTGGCAACAGCCTTATTAGCAAAGAGGCCAGTAACCACAGCAATATTAATATTAACAACGACAACAACAATGCAGTTGACAAAAGGTTTAAGACCTTGCCTGCCACAGAGATGCTCCCAAGGAATGAGGTGCTTGGAGGATACATCTTTGTCTGTAACAATGACACCATGCAGGAAGATTTGAAGCGTCAGCTTTTTGGTAATTTCTTACCTTCCACCCCCCCCTCGTTTTCTTGTTAGTTTTCCCTTGATGCTTTAAGTAACTTAAAATTGTTTGATGGCCACAATTCATGCAATATCTTTTCTTATATTGGGAAGTATGAATGCAAATTTTCCTCTAGGTCAAAACATTGAAATGGGAAACCATTATATATGTCACAAGTCTTCACTAGGAGAGATTTTTTTTTTTTTGTTCAAGTTTGACAATGGGATTCCAATCGATGATCATTAAAAAAATGAATGTTTTCAAGCTCTAAAGCTTTCTATTCAACTCTATGAATACTAGTGCCCATATCATCTTGAGGTATGTCATTTTTAACAATATTAGCAAAGTCTTACCTAATGGTTTTTGCACATTGATAGGTTTACCACCAAGATATAGGGATTCTGTCCGGGCAATAACACCTGGCTTACCTCTCTTCCTCTATAATTACACCACTCACCAGCTGCATGGAATTTTTGAGGTATGCTCTCAAACTGTTATTCATTTAATTTGCTATGGTTTTCTCTATGATGCTTTACAGTTTACACTATCAAGAGTGTTCTAGGTCTGATCTGGGTGTTCCTTTTTGCCTTGCCTGTTTGTTTGATAGCCTCTTTGAATCCAGTATTAGTCATCTCTGCATTTATTGCGGTGAAATGGCCAAAGTGTGCTGTACTGATTATTTTACTAATATCGAGAACTTATGTTTCCCAAATTGGTCGTATACAGGCAGCAAGTTTTGGGGGATCCAACATTGACCCAACTGCGTGGGAAGACAAAAAGTGTAAAGGAGAGTCAAGGTTTCCTGCCCAGGTAAAAATTGGATTTCTAATATGGATTTTGAGTAACTTAGTTGATTTATCTGGAATCCTCTTTGTTTCATTTACTTTTCTTTTATTTAATTTCCTTTTGGGTGATTAATAAATAGGTGAGGACCCGAATTAGAAAACTCTACAAGGCATTGGATGAAGATGCTTTTAGGCCAGTTTTGCATCATTATGACGGTCCCAAATTTCGCCTTGAGCTCTCAGTTCCTGAGGTTTGTCCTCTAACCTCTGCTTGAATGTTTCTTTTGACACAAATTGATTTTCAGTTCTCCAATGCTCATGAATTCTATTATGATGTTTTGCAGACTCTGGATCTATTAGACCTTTGTGAACAAGCAGGCTCTCCGGCTTAAGCAAACTTCCATAATATGGAAATGATGTTAGGCTTTGTGGTGAATGTCAGCTTCTGCTTTTCACAGATTTCCCATAGAGCGCAAGCTTGGGGGTTGAAGTCTGGTTGGGTGAAATCTTCTCGGGAAAGGCATGGATGACATGTGAACCTGCTGAATAAATACATTTGTCTTGTGAAGATGGTTGTTTAGCATGGGCGTTGTGTTTATTATGATACTATAACACTATAGACAGACTTGAAGTTGTAGAAGAGAACGATAGCTTTTATTGTAATGGCAAACAGAAGGAGACAACCTTAATGGGTCTTCATTTTCTGTATGTAAACCGAGTGTATGACAGTTGTCTTGTGTGTTGTCCAGCATCTATGTGGAGTTCTTATAAACTTTTTAGATGTTCGAATCCTCCTCTAGGTCTTTGTTACTCCTTGGAAAACGCAGAATATAACTGAACCACCTTACATATAAATTATTCACGCCCTGCTATGTGGTGTTATGTTGATGGTGGGTGTCATGGTGTGAGATAAAAGTGTAGTCCTAGAGTCTCAAAAGTAAAAACGTAACTTGTCTGGCCATCGGCTCTCAGTTGCAGCATGAGGAGGGTGCCTGCTGCAGTTGACCTTCGGAATTTTAAGCTTTCTTTTTAGATTATCATGGGTATCCGATCTCGACTCCACGAGTCATGATACTGAATGGGTCTGGGTTGGTGACATGATAGAAAAACTCAGAATTGAATCAGGCACATATCCAACTCAAGATATTGAATTCCAAATCTTCCTAGCCAAATAGTTTCATTTTGAAAATGGCAGCACAGTATGGCACACAAAAATAACAGAATAGTCGACGTGCAAATATTTATATTGTCAAACATCACAACTACAGAGTAATCTTCGGATCCTATGGTTAAAAGCTATAAGATGATGAGCCTTCATTCAAGCCTGAAGCACAAACTGATATCCCATTCCCTTCGTTTTGCAAAATGCATAGTAAATCTTAGCTGCCTCCACTTTTCAAGAGACCTCGACAAAACAATGATAAACAAAGCTTCCATCCCATTCATCAACTTCAGCTTCCCTACTACTACATAATTTAGGAAATTGGACTGGCGTATCAAACAGCGGCCTGAACGAGAAAAGAACGGATTCTTTGCAACAGCTCGGCCTTTACAGAATCAGGAATTGAGACTGCAGGTATAAAGGAACAAAATTTTCAGACTTGATAAAGAAGATATAAACCAAGAGGTAAAAAAGATATCGATAAAGATGATATAAACCAAGAGGTAAAAAAGAAAAATGAACTAAAACTGTGAAATTCCTAACTGAACTGGGAAAAACAATTCATCAGCACAAAATGTAAGGTGCATTGAACCATAATGAACATGTAGACATGAAAATCAAGTCAAGGCAATCGAATTCCTTTTCAAATTCTAAGCAGTTGCCAAAATTTACATCTGAATTCCAGTAACTATCAGATGAACAAATAAATTATCCAGAGCAGACAACAGAAGATAAACTTCAGAAACAGAAGATCCCACCTCTGCCCTTGGGTGTAATTACATGTACAAGGTCATCCACAGTAACATTGTTCCTTCCTTTCTTCTTTATAAATGCCCTACAACACAATGACATAGAGAGAGATTTAGAATGGAGAAAATGATGCCAAACAATATTGCAAGGAAAATAGGCCAAACTGTCCATAAATAAGGCAAGAAAATGGGCCAGGAAAAAAATTGCGGCTGCCAAAAAGTCTAAACAGGCCTAAAAATTAAGGATTCGAATACAATCTCCTACAGCTAAAGTAAGCATATCTTTCATAATCCCTTCTCTTGTCATGCACTTCCAAAATTCATGGAGGGAGGCGTGTGAGATTAAATTTCGTGAAAGAGAGCTCCACTCATTCAACCAAATACTAGCTGCATCACTATCTAAAGCATTTCCTTGAGGAAGTTTCCAGAGATCAGGAACAAAAATCCTAGCGCTCTAGAAATATCAGAAGTGGCTGGCTCAGCCTTTTACTCATCCAATTCCAACTTTCATATTAGCAAGCCTCAGACAATTACAACAAACCATAGAACCTTAGAAGGAGATGGGAGAACCTCTAGTACACACACTCTGGATCGGCTCCATCATAACTTGGTGAACATGATCTTCCATTGCATCTTATGATTCTTCCATATAGAAGCCCTCATAAAACACCAGGACTTGGACCACATTATTCATAGAAATATTACTAACTGGATTGGATGTCATGAATGCAGTATATTCATCTACCCAAGAACACCAGAGTCTGGAGAATAGGATCCTCCTCTACCAAACTGGCAACCAAACTGATGGGTAATGGTGATACCATCTCAGTTTTTTCCATTAAAAAAAATAAAAGAAAAAAAATCCTTGTTTCACCAAAAGTCACTCTTCAAAATTGCTATATTCTGTAGCTGACAAGTGATTTGCCAAAAGTCACTCCTCCCTATATGTGGAATCGATCCCCGTGCTTGACATGTCAAATATGAACATAATCGCAAGCTTTCTTTACAAGTCCTAACAAGAAGGATTGAGTTCTAGATTTGGACACAAGAAGAAGAATAAACGGTCATCTGTCCCTCAATTAGAATGAAAAGCAGTGTCATTGCATTCATTTTCATTGTATTTCTCCTAGTTTTTCAAAAACTGATATTGCTGTTTTCCCACGAAAGAAATCCCTACTCCATTCTTCACATGAAATATTATATAAATATATATATATATATATATAAAGACAGCAATAAAAGAAAACCCTTATAAAGGCTCTGCCAAATGTTCTTCACATGAAATACTATAAACCAACAAAAAGAAGAAGAGGAAGAAGACACAGATAATTACAACACAAAAAAAAACAAAGAAATTAAAAGAAGAGAGAGAGCAGTGAAAACCTGCAAAGAGCTTTCATTTCATCTTTCCATCCACACTCAATAAGCCTTTCTCTTAAAAGCTCCGTTAATCTTTCCTTCTCTCCACTCTCAATTAACTAACACAACCAATCAAATTAAACCCACGCCATCATCATAAGAAATAAATAAAATACAAAACCCCATTAAGAAAGAAGAACCTTAATATTAATTGTTTCATGAAGGGTCGGTTGTTTCTCCTCCTCCTCCGCTGTATCATCTGGTGTTGGTGGCCGATTCACTGAATTCCTCCTTTAACAACAAAAACTTAAGTATTGAGTGAAATTCTTTGATTTTGTTAAGTACTAATTTAGAGCAGTTTTAGCTTAGATTAAAGACTAAAAGGGAAATAACTAACATTGATTGAGAGCTGATGATAAAATCGAATAATCTTAAAGCAAACTGAGAAACAAGTTCGAGAGTTTTGTCTTGGAGATGAGAAAAGAAGAAAGGTTTTCAGGTTTATGTACTCCTAACCCGACGTCGTCCCTATATATCGTTCTTGTAATTGTGTTTTTTTTTTCCTGATAATTACAAAAACACTCCTCGTCATTCTCTCTCTCTTTTTCTTTTTTCTTTTTATTTATAGCTTATATTCTATTATTTATAAAGTATATATAAAATAGATAACAAAAGATTTAAATTGTTTACAAAACTCTAATTATATTTCAATTAATAATTCAAAAATTATTATATTAAATATTATAATTCAAAAACACTCTTTTTTGTAATTATATTAAATATATAATATTTTTTCTGATAATTACAAAAACACTCGTCATTCTTTCACCCTCTTTTTTTAGAACAATTATAGCTTAATATGTTATTATTTATAAATTATATATAAAATAGATAACAAAAGATTTAAATTGTTTACAAAACTCTAATTATATTTCAATTAATAATTAAAAAATTATTATATTAAATATTATAATTTCATCATCAAAACAAAAAAGACTAGCAATTTGTTGGAACTAAGATTCGGCACAAGGATAATGGCTACTGTTATTTTTCATTTTCTTCGGGTTTGAAGATCTGCATCTTTTTTATTTTTTATTTTTTATTTTTATCAGTCTTGAAGATTTGCTTGAACTACGTCATCGAGGGTCTTTTCTACACCACGCAATACATTAGAGAATTTCTTCAGACCACTTCAGGTCTCTTGAAGAAATCGAAAGGACAATGGCCGCAAAAAGAATTGCAGAAGCTAGCATGATTCCTTTTTCCTTGCTCCTCTTCTGCCAAGATACCAAGAAACCGCCATAAAATTGGCCACAGAAAGCAGATTGGTTATGCTATCTTTCAAATTCAAGTTTCTATAACCAGCAGCTGGGCCAGAGAAGAATTCACTTCCTCCTTTGCTTTGTCAAATTTTGCCCATTAGACAACCAAGATTTCTCGTGCAAAACCAGAAAATCTTGAACAGACCATGTTGTTTTGACATGATACTAAATTGTATCTCTTCCAGACTTCTTTATATATATATATATATAATTCAATCAGCTGGGATTATTTGATAGGGGTAAAATTAATATAAATTGGTATAAATTTTTACATGGAAACCATACTAGCATGTAAAAACAAAATTAACATATTAAAAAAAAAAACTGGTATGTAAAAGCAAATCTAACATAAAATATGAGATTATTGATTCCTGAAGAAGAAAGTTTACATTGAATTAAAGCTGGATGTGTGTTCTTCAAAGAACTCAATTCAACTAAAAAGATCGTGTTTAATTGTATATTGGACCTGGTAAGGTACATGTGAGAAAAAATTAATAATTTTGATAGCTTTGCTAAAAATAAAACATAAAAAAATCAAAGCATAATCAAAACAAACCCATAAAATATATCCAATTAATTAAAAAAACAACATTCACTATAACAAGAAATAAAAAAAAATGGTAAAACTAGTAGATCTAGAAAAAAAATAGCAGAATTATATATATAAAAAAAAACTTCATCAAATTCTTAACAATCATAAAAAAACAAAAGATTTTAAATTTGGATTACTAATTACCTTGTTTTGATAAACAATGAATTAATTAGTAGTTTTGTTTTAACCTTTCCACATTGTTTTGTATTATTATAATTTTTGGTTAGGACTCTAGAGAATAAAGATAGAAAAAGGGTAAAGAAAAGTAATTAAATTGAAAAAGGTTATTTATCTTTTTTTTTTTAACTTATACGGAGAGATAATTTAAAATTAAAAAATAACTAATGAAATAATAATTTATTATTAGAAAATCCATTACTTGTTATATTAAATACTAAATAAAAAAAATTATAAAATGTTTTGCATGGGCGTTTTGCAGGGCCCGACCACTGCTTGCCATCCCTTGGCTCCGCTCCAGGGTACAGGACATCAGCTTTGGAATCGATAAATGTGGCTTTGTCATCGCTGGAAAAATTCCAGATCTATTTTAGGCAAAAATCTTGTGGATTTTTTTTAAAATTTCAAAGATCTCATCCTCAACTATTCAGATGAGGAGTCTTCCTAGTAGACAAATAATTATTTTATCAGTGTTGAATTTGTCTGCAATTTCTATCTTTTAATTGAAACAAGGAAGAGATAAAGGAAGAAAGAAAGGGAAGAGACAGTGTATGTTTGTAAGTAATATTATTTTTTTTAAATGTTTTTTTTTAGAAATATATTAAAATAATATTTTTTTATTTTAAAAAATTATTTTCACATTAGCACATCAAAATAATTAAAAAAATTAATTTTAAAAAAAATCAAATTTCAGAAAAACACTATTTGAAATGCAATTTCAAAATGAATCCTAAAAAAAAAAGTTGAAATGTGGTTTGTGTATTTGGGAATGTGACCCAAATATTGTTCGGCAAAGATTTTATTTTAAAAAAAAATTATTTTTTTTATTTTTAAATAATTTTAATATGCTGATATCAAAAATAAAATTTTAAAAGATAAAATAAAAAATATTATTTTAATACATTTATGAGTAAAACACACTTTAAAAAGTAACAACTACTACAATACCAAACATTACCTATATCATATTTGAGGAGAGTAGATTTATCTTTTTATATTATTTTAAATTTTGAGTTGATAGTGTAAATTTTAATTTTAAAAAAATAAGGGCAAATTTAAACAATACTAAATTATAAAAGAGGTTTTGTA
>Ga0307517_10000586_pt1 | contig 62116 bp, 94 predicted proteins | sample 23_EM_MG_FD_194515 | JGI IMG/M metagenome (GOLD analysis project Ga0307517, IMG submission 194515) | Populus trichocarpa ectomycorrhiza microbial communities from riparian zone in the Pacific Northwest, United States - 23_EM | ecosystem: Host-associated > Plants > Roots > Unclassified | place...
CATCTACGCCGAAGAAGAGGTGAGTGGGTGAGAAGGGGCCAGGATCCCATCGAGAACCTGATGGATCATCTAACCTTGGAGCAGAAATCATGTCTGGGGAAGGAGGAATCTCAGACGTTCTGGCCAACCTTTCCAGACCAAAGACATCTGCGACCTTGACGTTGAGGATAATCAAATCCTTCGAGTACAGGACGGAGAAATCTCTCGTCTTGCATGATGTTGACCTAGAGACCACCACGGTCGGAAGGCTCAAGGAGGTCGCGAAAGAAAGTAATTGCCGCTTTCTCTCTTCGTAAATCGCCGAAGATCTCTATGAACCAGGTCTCTGAACCTCAGCGATCCAAACCCAACCTGGGTGGAAGCCCTATCGAACAGTGAAGCTCGGTACCCCGATTCATTGCATCCCGCCCATCGTAAGGCTCACATCTTTCAAACAGACACAATGAAGTTATACACAAAGGCGCATGGGGCCAAGGCAGGTCCACCCCCACTCCGCGGGTGCATTTCTTCTATGCTGAGGATTTGGTCCAGACAACGAATCTTATAATCAATCTTGATCACGACGACTGGGTGCTTGACGACGATTCCAAACTTTTGGTGGACATCGGTTTTGGTAAATCCCAGCAACCTCGCGAGACCCTTTGCTCACGTATCGCAGAGAACGAAACAGAAGTCAGCTTCTTCAACAGGGAGCTGTACGAAGCGTTCAAAGTCAACCCAGAGGTATGCTCCACCCTCACGTTCCCATCCATTACTGAAATGGGTTTCAGACTCGCTGGTAGCACATGCTCGACGCCTAGGAGGGATAAGGCCACGGTAGATGGCAAATACAGTTCTATCATTATGGCCAAATCTCTGGCGAGAGACAAGGATGTTCTAACAGTAGAGCCGGAAATAGAAAACGGTAGTGATAGGATGCAAGGAAAATGAGAATGAAGGTCCGAAACGATGTGTCGGAGACAATCACTGATTAGAGCACTGAACCCTAGGTTCACCCTCGTCCTCATCCATAGCGTCGTCGGTTGCCCGTTCTCGCTGCCTCTGGTCGGGGGTGTCTAATTCCACCTCCTCCAAGGCGATGGATTTCGGGAACTTCTCCAGCGGGTTCCGTGGCGGCAGAACGGACTCCAGAAGGTGGAGCTTGCTCTGGTCAAGAGAATCTGGGAACTTGACGTGGAACTTGACGTAGAGGTCACCGGGTTCGTGGTGTCGTTGCGAGGGCATACCCTGACCATGAACGACTTTCAAGTCACCTGGAGGGTTCCGTCAGTCGAACGTCGATAGCAACAGGACGTAGACAAGCTTACCGTCGTGGATGGTCTCGCCAGGGAGAATGTTGACAACAAGTGCACGATCGTCCAAATGGCGGATAGCGAAGGCACCACCGGCGAGGGCCGATAGGAGGTCAATCTCGATATCAGTCATCAAGTCGTTCTCCTTCCTTTGGAATCGTTCATGAGGCTTCTCCTCGATCACGATGACGACGTCTCCTGGTGTGACACCTGGGGCTTGGTCGCTCTCGCCACGAAAAGTGATCGTTTGGCCACCCTTCATGCCCTTGTCGATATGCACCTCCAGCATCTTCTTCTCCGATACCGTCTTGCGACCGTTACAAGTCTTACACCTGTCCTTCTGGTTAATGACCTCTCCCGTTCCTGAGCACTCATCGCAGGGCTGTTGGATCTGCTGGATCATAGGACCCATCTGACGGAGTGTGACCCGGATACCCCTTCCGCTACAGGTGGTGCAAGACCTGACTGCACCTTCCTTCCCTCCCTTCCCCGCGCACTTTACACAGATAACGTTCCGTGTAAGAGCAAGCTTGGTGGTCTTGCCCCGGTACAGTTCTTCCAATGTGACGTTGACGCGATGGACGAGATCCTTGCTTTTACGGGGGCCTTGTCGTGATGGGCCTCCCCCGCCGAAGAACCCGCCACCACCAAATAGTTGACTGAAAAGATCCTAGCGACGGGGATGTATCTTCAGTATGGATGCGCTGACCCGAGTGTGGCTGAATAGGGTTACCTGGGGATCCATCCCACCCATTCCGCCGGACTCTGAAAGTCCTGCCTCACCGCGGGCATCGTAGATGCCTCGTTTCTGAGAATCCGACAAAACCTCATATCTGGAGTATCGGTGGGTGAGGACGGTTGTCGAGGCTGGGCCATCAGATAATAGCTTACGCATGAGTAACTTCCTTGAACAACTCGGGGTCGCCACCCTTGTCGGGATGCAATCGCAAGGCCCTGCGATAAAAGGTTTGTTTACAACGGGATGACTTTCAAAGCACGACTGGTACACACTTCTTGCGGTAGGCTTTTTTGAGGTCAGCCTCACTTGCATCAGGCGAAACCTCGAGTAAATCGTAATATTTCCTAAACGATGTGGCAAGCGTTGGTACTGTTAGGGCTACTGCAAAAAGATGGGTAAAAAGGCGTACGTCTCCTTAACCATTGTGAATCAAAAGACGAGAATGAGATGGCAATGGGAGGAGAGGGAAATGGGAGGGGCGAGGTGAAGGTGAGGTCAGGACAAAAAAGGCGATGGGCGAGCGGTGGCTGCAGCTGATGTCCGAAGGCGCTCGAACTTGCTGGAAGGTTCCAACCGTTACTCATCCGCAAATTCCGCAAAATATTCTACACTAAACAGACACATCTGGATACACATCGAACCTCCGCTGTGTCGTCACTGGGATCCCCGCTCTTGCCTCTTCGAACACCTGAGGATCTGGAAGGGGGCCGAATCTCTCAGTCCAAGGCATGTGCGTGCGGCGGGAAAATTATTACCAATGTGAACGTGGATGATCACTTCCTCATGGCCGGCCTCAGCAAGCACAGTCCCCCTGAACAAGGAGATCAGCGAACGTAAGAGTCTCGCTCGGGGATGCGAGTACGTACATTGGGTCTACCATGAGTGAGTGACCCCACTGAATCCAATCGGCTATCGTTAATCCTGTGGAGCGCGGACACTGCAAACAGACTTTTACGCACCGCATGGTAACCTCCACTCAAGTCGCGCGCTGGGCTGCACATCCCAAAGAATACCTGATTGTCAACAGCCCTACAGAAAGTGCGGTCAGTTGATTATCCGTCCGGCCTATCATCTTCGGCTATCTTCTTTACCTTGCCCTTTGAAGAAGCTGCCAATGAAGTGGCCCCGTGGTCATGTTGAAAGCGGCTGGATAGACGAACACTTGACAGCCTGCCCCCGAAGCGTGAGATGTTGACAGCGGGGCAGTCTCCGAAGTGCGGACGGACCTTTTCGTGCACCAATCGCGATCAGTTCAGGGAACCTCACGTCATAACATACCCCCAAGCCGATGCGAGCAAAATCTGCCGAATCAGACGTGAGCGGCGTTATGGTCTGGAGACGGAGAGGTTGCATACCGGTGTCAAAATAATTGAGCGAATCACCGCCCGTCAGTGTTTCGCTTTCCTGCTCATCGGGCGGGGTAAGATCAAACGATGAAAAAAGTGTACATAAACGTGATGCCTCCGGACCTTGAAGGTGATCTTTCCGGGGATGTCAATATCAAACAGATGGATTTTGCGGTGGAGAGCCACCAACTCTCCTGTAGTTGGGTTAACGGCATCGACCAGGCAACAAGATAAACGGAGACAAACCCTGGGGCGAGTACACAGTAGCAGTGTTGTAGATATTGCCCGTGGCCGCCTCTCTCTCCGGGATAGATCCTGCCCCGTCGATTTAGATCTTCTGCAATTGACACGAAACATGGGTGTACGTACCCCCGAGCAGCCATGTACCAGTCTCCTTGGCTACGGCTGAGAGCATCCTGATGGTTTCGCTCTCGCTCTGGACTGGGTCGTAGGGCTCACCGGGCTTGTACCCGATTGTCTCCGCATACGCGGGGAAATGGCTGGCACCATAGGGGGAATTGAAACACTCCTGTCGTCGTCCACCAATGGGTTTTAGTGTCCCTGCCTGATGACGACAGAGATCTCGACACTGACCGGGAGTACAATCAGCTGTGGTTTTGGCCCATCCTCTCGAGATGCAGCCTTGAGAACTTGCTCTCTTGCGTAGGCAATGTTCTTCGTTTTATCCGAGCCAATCTGGCCGAGCTGGATGAGAGCGAGGTTGAATGGCCTCAAGGTAGGCGCAGGTGATGCCATTGCAGAAAAAGCTCGGCGACAGAAAGATTTGGCAGAGCGGCCAAACATGCCCAATCCCAATCAGTCAGCAGCCACCAATATCCAATCCGACAGGTTTGCCCTCCGCTTCCGTTGGCAAGCCGCGTAGGCTGATGATGGTTCTTCGCAGATGGCGCTGGTGATATACAACCCGGTTGGCGGTGATAGTACTGCCAAACAATTTGTAGAGGGCCACGTTCTGCCGCTGTTGGAGATAAGCGATGTCCCCATCTCCAAGATCGTCGCGACAGGACACGCTGGTCACGCGGGGGACGTCGCTTTCGAGTTCGTCGACTCGACAGTCGCTGGGCCGTTGGATATCATCGTTGCCGCTGGCGATGGAACGGTACACGAAATCATATCTACGATCGCCCTCGCCCCATCGTACAAAAACCGCTCTGCCGGCTCTGCCGCTCAAGTGAACCTCGTTCTCGTTCCGTGCGGGACGGCGAATGCATTATATTCCTCTCTCTTCCTACCCAAACCCGATGACGATCCGGTGCAGTACAGGCTCCAGGGAATACACGCCTTTATCAAAAAGGTCAAGCGTGTTCCTTTGACTCTCGCTATCACGGACATTATCGCCCCACCCGCAGGCAAAGGATCAGCCCCAGTTCGAGAAAAGACCACCGTTTCTGCTGTTGTCACTTCCACTGCCTTGCACGCCTCAATTCTACACGATTCCGAAGTACTGAGAGAAGAGATACCCTCGATCGAGAGATTCAAGGTCGCAGCATACCAGAACATCACCAGATGGTATACCGGTTGCGCCAAGCTCCTCCCATCAAAATCCACCGGGGTGGTCGAGATCTGGAACCCCTTCGACAAGGAATTTGTCCCCCATGCCGAATCAGATGAAGACGATCCCTATGTCGACATCGATGGGCCATTCGCCTACTTCCTCTCCACGGTCAATGTAGACCGGTTAGAGCCTGCGTTCCAAATCACACCTCTTGTCACCGCCGAGCCCCGTACAGGAGCCTTTATGGATGTGGTTATCGTACGACCCTACCGCGACACCTCTCTGGGCGGACTCGAGGCTGAGGAGGAGAGGAAACAATTCGCGGAGAAGTCAGGTGAAATGTTGAAAGCGGTCTATCAGAGTGGAAACCACATCAACCTGCGCTACGACTCCACCGGGAAGGTCGTGTCTGAAGGTGAGGGGGAGTTGGTTGTCGAATACTTCCGTTGCGGCGGTTGGGAGTGGATACCAGTGGGTTCTCTTTTACGTCTTCATGGGAAGGCATCTCACTTGCGCTCCAGGACAACGAAGACGAGAAGGCTCACCTTCTGTGCAATGATGGGTTCATTAGCACCATACCAAAAGGTGGAAAAGCGAAGACGATGGCCGCCGCAGCGAGTGGGGATTCCGGTTTCATTGTGTATGTGTAGAAAAGTAAGAACATTCTCCGTAGTCTGCAGTGGTACCTGAGGGCTTAGGTGGTAACGTTTCCGCTGAGCTTGCCAGTGAGGAGCTCTCGGACGACCTTTGCACCCTTCTCGTACACCTCATCGACACTGGGACTACTGTCGATCTCAGCGACCTTGTACAACTTATTGTAATGCTCAATGACCGGCATAGTGGTCTCCTTGTAAACGCCTTCGGGGGACATAAATCATCTGCGGCACACGTAGTAGGACGAACACCACTCACGGAATCGCTTCTTAATGCTCTCCTCGTTATCATCCTCTCTGCCACTGGTCTCAGCTCGCTTCAGGAGCCGCTTAAGCATGACTTCCTCGGTCGTGGTATAGAACAAGACCAGGGAGGATAAACAAACCTATCAAAAGGAAGTCAGCGATACGTCCACATGTTATGCCAAGAATCCGACGTACATCCTCATCGAACTTGAGTGCCTGGTCCATCTTCCGCGGGAAACCGTCAACGAGGAAACGGCCCTTTCCGTCAGTCCAACCTTCGCCAGGTCGGCCTTCCTCGAGGGCAGCCCTCATCGCATTCTCCAAGAGCTTGACAGTAACTTCCATCGGCACGATCTGACCATCCTTGATGTACTGTTTGATCATGGCACCATACTGGGACCCCTCACGGTTCTGTTCGGCGCGGAGAAGGTCACCCGCTGGGGTGTCCGACGGAGATGAGCAGGATTCGATGTGCATGTGCTATTCGTGTTGGCGTACCGGAGAGATGGCAGAAGCCAAACTCTTGAACGAGTTTTTCGCATTGGGTGCCCTTCCCTATAGACTGGCTGTGAGCGATATGCTCGAGGCCGGGTGCGCTCTAAGCTCATACCAGCGCCGGGTCCGCCGAGGACGAAGATGACGGTGATCTTTGAGTTGTCAAGGACCGGCCCCTTCTTCGCGTCCGTCTCCTTAGACTCCGCAGGTTCCTTGGAGGTAGGAGACTTGAGATGGAGCTTTTCCACTACCGTATCGAGGATGGTCATTGGTGTTCGCTGTTCGACTCTTCACGTGACGATGCTGTGAGAGGTGTGCGAGGGTTTTCGGGGCGACGTGGGGTTTGGGAGTATGGCTGGGTGCTCGCTCGGTGTTTTGTAATGAGGACGAAGGAACCGAAGGAGGCGGCTATGAGACCGAGGAACACAAACGGGTTGGGGCCTCTCTGTCCTCCAGGCGGCGGCATACGGGGACAGAGGTAAGTGCACCCAGTCGATCGCTCCTCCTATCCGCGAGCGAGCATGGACATCCGCTGCAACCACGGCTCGCTCATCCACTGTTTACGCGCATCTCACTCCCAAGACGCGCCGGACCTTCTGGCCGTTGGCGGGGAACATTCGATTGCTGTCTTACAAGTCGTGAGCCACTTCAGATCCCGAACTTCGTAATGGTTGCACCAATTCACCGGACCAGTTAGACACCACTGCGACACAAATCGCGACCTTCAACGTGGGGTCTAGGATAACTGCGATAGCTTGGTCGCCGCGCACCGTTTCTCCGTCATTCTCCGATGATTGGTCGATAGAGTCAGTCCATGCAGCAATCCTCGGTGGCTCAGATCTATCCTTACATCACTTTGTGGGACAGGCTTGCTGTTGCGACGGCAGACTTTGGGCTCCACTTGCTTTCCAAGTCTGCCTCAGGTTCTGAGGATATTTTCCCGTTCGGTGGTGGTCTGAGGTGGGTCGTGATGATCTGTTGTAACCGTCTTCGGCTCAGGAACCGTTTCCGGTCAGTGGTCATCACGGAAAAGTGACTGGGATATCCTTCTCCGGAGGAAATGACCAGGATAGCTCACGCTACGTTGCTACCGTCTCAGGTGAGCAATCCTTTAACACAACATCTGTTTCGTCGTCATCTCACATCCCTGGAGATGACAAGATGTTGATGGTATGGGATCTTGAGACCCGCGGCGCTGGCGGATCCCCAAGCACTGGTCCAGATCGCGCAGGGGTCCGTACTTTCCTGGACAGACCCCAGCCGGCAGCCTATGCCATTCCATTCCCTCATCCACTCACTTCGGTCGGCTCTCACCCGTTGAGTAGCAAGGAGTTCCTTGTTTCAGACAACCGCGGGTCGATCTTTCTCACCGACTGGCGTTCAGATCTCGAAGAAGATTCCAGGCATCTGAACGTCATCGAGCTTGTAGAGCCCCGTGCGCTTTCGGACGCCGTCGGCGGGCTCGGTTCCACGGGAGTTGCGGCGTGGAGAGCGGATAACCCCGACGTGTATGTGGCCATAGATAATTCTCCCCCCTTGAACCGGAAGCATCATTCCCCGAGGCACTTATGATTCCCGGAGATGATCATTGCCCCAGCCCGGCGCCCTTGGACCCGCAATGCGTTCGCGGCTAACGTTTCCTTATCCCAGAATCGGCGCCACATACGGATCACGGTATTCCATTTGGGATCTTTCAAATTTGCAAGGAGGAAAACCCAACATCAGTGGTCCTGGTTTTACAGAAGGTGGACACCAATTCAGGTAAGTCGTTGGAAATTTCCAAAGCAGCGTTATTGTTCCTTTCGCCGAGCCGAGCCGCATCGGGTCAGCGGACAGGTGCCGTTGCAGGCGTCTGTGCTCCTTCTTTGATTTCTCATGAGTAGCCTCCCTCATTGCGACTGATTTATTCTGATATGCGTCTTCCTTTCTCACTCCCTGCATTTCAAAATCCAACAAACCAGATGGTGCCCCACGTTTTCGGAATATTTTGCGCTATCCACCAGCAACCCTTCCAAGGGTGCAGTGATACACGTGCACAATACCTCGTACATAAACGCCCAGCCCACGGTGTTCACTTTGGCGCCTCGCCCGCTTCAGGTCCGTGATTTCGACTTCCTCGCCACGTCGGGTATCCCGAGGATCGCCGCTGGGGTTGGTAACGAAGCCGTGATCTTTTACATCGGGGTCGAGTCCTAGGGTTCAGTTCGCCATCACTGCATCCGAGAAGAGCGCCTAATTGGAAACACCGGGTGCACTGGCAAGGATGTATAGTGTATGGCGTTTTAGGAGCTAATGCAATTGCCGCTTACCTCACTGAATTGGAGGGTGAGTTCGTACGTGACTAGTCGCATGTCTCGCCCCTTCCATGAATACCAAGTGGGGTTGTGCCACACCGACAATAGCTGCATGTGAGCTGCTTAGAGAACGATAGAACGATGGGGATACGGGGGCAAAGGTCATCCACCACGTTTTCCGTTAGACCCCCACAGGGCCGTCATCCCTTTTCAAATCAACAAGCGATCCATTCGGAGGTGAACGGAGGTTGCATCATGTTACCGGACCAACATCTTAGCGGGGTGATCTTCCAAAGCAGACGCCCAATAAATGAGAGTGAAGTGGCTTCATGCCTTCAGCCCGGCGTACATAAAAGTCCAATTAGACGCGTGCTCCTCCGCAGGCGAGCCCGGGACTAGGGTGTGTGTTTTATGGATCGGTCAGAGGGGATGATTATCACAGGTTTGAAATTGATAACGGCTATTCCGCGACAACCTGCGAACGGCTTCTACAATCTGGACTAAGCAAGACGTATCATTTGGGGGAAACCTAGGAGAAAGAGGGATGCAGATGGAACAAGAGAAAAAATGGTACAAACTACATTGGATCGAAAGCAAACAGAGCAAACGAGGTTTGAAGGGGAGAAAAGAAAACAGGGTTCACGAGAGTTCAGCTGCAGGGAGGGCAAGGAGGTAGGGTGTGATGGCGGCAAGCTAGGAAAAAAGCGATAGAGACAACGAGGTGGAAGGGGAAAAAATAAAGTAAAAAAAAGAAGAGCGAAAGCGGAAAGCGAGGACAGACGAAACGCGATGGGACAAAGGCATGCGACCGGACAGGGTAACTTGAAAGAAGAGCAGGCGAAAACGAGGAGCGATCGATCAAAGGCGTCAACATAGGATCATTCTCCCACTCCCGTGGGCAAGCCGCGAGGTAGGGAAAAACATCCTTTGTTCCTTCACCTTCCAAACGCGCTGCCGATGGTAGGCGCGTATGGATTAGGCTCAGGGATTGTTGGGTAAATATATCCATCAGATGAGTGCATGACATCCATCGATGGTTCATAACCGAGCGCCTTGAACATGTTTCGCCAGTAGTGAGCGTCAAGATCTGACGACTGCTGCTGTTGTTGCAGGCCTTGTGGAGTCGGCTGGTAACCTGGCATAACATCGCGAGATGAGTCCAAGTAGTAACCGGGTGGGCTCGTTGGCGTTGGAGGAGATCGCATGTGGGGGGAAGTGGGATAATGCTGCACGATCGGCTGTTCCGTCAGGTGAATCATGGATGGGTGCGTGGGCTGAGGCTGCTGGTGCTGCTGTTGCTCCTGGGGGAAGCCAGGCGTCTTGACATTGCGGGTGGGTGGTTGCTGCCTATCCCGAGCAACGAGGCTCCGGAGGAACCTCGAATGATATGAAGCAGACCCCGAGGCAGGAGATAACAGAGAAGCGTCGTGATAAGCCCCAGCAGCCTGCGAGATGACAGAACATATTTTCTGGGTGGCATCAGGTGGCAGCCCGATTTGATCAACGCCGCTCCGCAAAAGCTGGAGAGGGGGTGTGAGCTCACCCGATGAAACAGGGGAGAGGAAAGGATGATCGCACCTTTAGTAAGAACACCGCGCAATAGGCACTCATAATGGTAATCGAGTCCTGTCCGTAGGGCAACACGCTCATGGCGGCAAAGTCCTTGGTGATTATCTGCAGGTTCTCCAAAGCACTCGTGTAGCAAGCGGAGAGAGCAGTGGGACTCGGAGCAAGACCGCTGCCTTTCCTGAGGTAGGGCTGGACACCCAAACTGTTCAGGAACAGACGGACGTAAAGACGGAAGAAGTTGAGGAAAGCGTGATGGAAGGATTGACCAGATGCGCGCTGCATCTGTTGGTGCCAGAACTCTTGCCATTGCGTCAACTTCAAGTTGCAGTTACGAAGGAGAACCTCGTAGTTTACGTCCGACTGTAGTGATGATGACGCTGTTGATTTGTGTAAACAGAACACATCGGTTGTCTCCATAGTTTCGGCCTGGGATAAATGGGAATGAGGACGTGCGGATGATGTGAAGGACAACACTGAACACTCACAGCAATTCGACGGAGTTGGACAAAGGCGGCAAGGATCACATCCTCAGGTCGGATGGGGTTTCCGCCTGCCTCGTGCCACGTCGAGGAAAACTTGACGAGGTCATCCTAAGGGTGATGATGATTGAGCATCGGAAAATCCGACGGAAGAGGTCCGCGGAAATTGAGCCGTACCTCTGGTAACATCCACTGCCGGCCGGTTTGCATACTAAGACTCCGATCGTGCACCCAAAGGACGAGATAGGTTCGCTCCCTATTACGGCGCTCGCGCATGTGAAATTCGGACTCATTCGGGGGCGGCGCGGCGAGGTATCGGTTCAAGCCGAGTTCGACAGCCATGCGGCAGGCCTATCGGAAGAATTGAATAAGGGAGGGAGTTGAGCGTCAACGGCAGACACTTACGTAGCCGATGTATGTCCATGTCCGAGTGTCGTCGGGCTCCCTCCAGTAGACAAGGCAAGCAAACGCCTGGACAACCTCAACCGACTTCCAGTCCTCAGCGAAGGCACGGATAGCGAGGTCATTGGCAAGTTTTTGGCAGGGTCGGTAAATCTCGGGCTTGAAGAACTTGGCGCCAGCCATGAGGAGAGTGGTGAACAGGAGGGGACACCTTGATCGGACATAGTGGACCGAGTGGAGGGCTGGGTCGAAGAGGTTGATGAAGGGGTTCAAGCGCAGGAACACAAGGTCGAAGAGGACGGTGGCTTGATTCTCATCCATGATTCCTGCAGTGATCGGATCTGGTCCCAGAGGCGCTGGGAATGATTTGGAAGACGATTGTGATTGGACGTGCTTATGGTATGGTGATGATGATGGTGGGGTTCGGGACGAGGCTCGGAAGCCTCCCGATGAAAGGCTGGGTACGGCATCTTCGGGATTGTTAAGTATTGTCTTGAAGAAGTTCTCCTTGCGAATCATCTTGGCCGGGTAGATCTCGACCGGGCTCCTTCCCTGGGAATCAGAGTCATCGTCCCCGTCAGAAGACCGTGATGGCGAGGCATAGGAACGATTTTGATAGGCCGAGATATTGAGTGGGGGGAGTTCGTTGCCGGGGAAGTGGGTGGAGCCAGCATCGGAGGAGGCGTGATAGGGCTGGTCCGACGGGGTAGTGTCCGAAGAATTCGCCGCGTTGGCTTGTGACTTGAGTTTGGCTGATGTAAGACCTTTCTCAAGCCTACGCAGCATCTTGGAAGCCTCAGAGAGTCTATTGGATCTGGGATCAGAGTCGTCCGGAGAGAATAGGGGGAGGCTGTATAGCTTACTTTGAGCCCGGCTTCCGGCCACGGCGATGCTTTTCGAATATACACCTGGGATCAACGATCAGATAGATGGCTCTTTGGATGGTTGGGGGTCACGCACTCGACGTTGGCACGTTTGCACCTCTGGCACGGCTTGGTGCCATCTTCAGAGCCAACGCACTTCATCTAGATGGCCGTCAGATCAGATCGCGCTCGAGAGAGCGATGTCTTACCTTGGCTGCGCGACAGACGGTGCATGCCCTAGCACCTCGGACGACTGGCGGTTTCCTGGGGGGACACCGGTCAGCGGAGCAATAGGGTGGAGGCGGGGTGGCGTACTTGGCGGGGATCTCTGGGGTCGAGCGTTGGGATTGGGAGGAGTCCATGGCGGACGGGACGGAGGGGCGGGCGGGGTGTGGTAAGGGGAGGGAGGGAGGGAGGAGGAAGAGGCGAGGTGGGGGAGAGTGGGGACGGAGTTAGATACTTAAAGGTTGTTGGAATAATTTCAAGTGCAGCCGGAGATCAACTTGCCCGCCAGGTTTTCCCTCGGCGTCTTCCCGTCCCTCGAGGATTTTTTACCTGGCGCTCCCTTCCCCGTGATCTCGCAAAAAAGGAACATGCATCTGCCTGCAGGCCGTGTGTCGTGTCGCATGCGCATAAACGAGGATTATTCGAACACTTCACGCAGATTTCACGGATTCCCGAGGTGAAATTAGCCGGTCGACAAAAGCGGCCCAAGTCCCTCACCGCCCGAGCTACAGCATCCGACGGAGAATGCAGTCGGACCGATGCCGACGCCCGATCCGGTTATCAAATGCCATCCAAAAACGGATGGTCCAGACCCGGCAAAATTATCCTCTCCAGGCGCCTCCGTCCCTATCGGCTCGGACCGCTCGCTTGAGCCGACAACAGAGAACCACCGGCTGCATGAGATCACGCCGGCAACCCAGGAAACGGCCAGGTGATATATTGCGAAAGAGCCCGTGGAACCGCAACCACTGAACTCAGTTGCGCCGTCTAAACCACTCTGCGCCTCTAGAGAGGCACGCCGGTAACTACCCGCATGGCCCGCGGAGCTCTCGGGATTTGCATCTCCCCCAAAACAAGACGCAATGGAAACCGGCTCTCCCGACACCGAGCTTGATGAACAAACACGAACCTAGCCTTGTTCCTTGATCGCCTCATCTGACACAAAGCCTGCGGATGTCCCGTCGGATGGACCGAGCGACAACCCTGCCGATGCCATATGAGGATAGGAAGGAAACTACCGAGTTACCGTAAGTCCGTCTTCATCTCATCACTTCCCCGGCGGCATCTTCTCGGCGTCCTAGGCCCCTCCGGTCACCTACCGCGTAACCGTCACGTCACACAGGCCCCCGCCACATCCTCCACGTGACCCTCGCGTGGTCCTCGCGTGGCAGCGCCTCTTCCGTCCCACCATTCTTGTCCACCGCACGCACGGCTGGTGTGTAATGGTTCGCATAATCATCAAAGGAGGTGTGTATCTCTCTTCAGTCCTCCAATTCTTTCGCTCACAACGGTCACTTAGGTGTCTGGAAGGTGACTCGCTCATGTCCGGCTTAACTTCCCGCAGCTACTGACAATCCAACGCTCCAGAATACCGAGGATGAGGTGCTGAAAGCTGCGATCGCTAAGTACGGCAAGAACCAATGGTGAGCCCATATCCTCCCCTCTTACCTTTGGTACGATACTAAGGTCGCTCTAGGGCGCGTATTTCTTCGCTTCTGGTCCGTAAAACACCGAAGCAATGCAAGGCACGATGGTACGAATGGTTGGACCCTTCGATCAAGAAGACAGAGTGGTCAAAGGTACTTGGTCGCACATTTTCAACACCGAATCTTACACATATCCTCAGACCGAAGATGAGAAGCTTCTACATCTTGCAAAGCTAATGCCAACGCAATGGCGTACAATCGCCCCCATCGTCGGTCGGACGGCCACACAGTGTTTGGAACGCTACCAGAAACTCCTCGATGAAGCCGAGGCCAAGGAGAACGAGGAGCTTGGGCTCGCTGGTCCCGGGGACGAAGCTGGACCTAGTTCGGATGACATTAGAAAGCTTCGACCTGGAGAAATTGACCCAGACCCGGAAACAAAACCTGCGCGGCCTGACCCCATCGACATGGACGAAGATGGTGGGTTTGGTTTATCTTTTCGTAGTGGAGGAATGCTCACGGTTCCTGTTGCTCAGAAAAGGAGATGTTGTCCGAAGCTCGCGCCCGCCTTGCTAACACTCAAGGCAAGAAAGCAAAAAGAAAGGCTAGAGAGCGTCAATTGGAGGAAGCACGACGACTTGCGGTCTTGCAGAAGAAGCGAGAACTTAAAGCTGCTGGTATCATGTACGCTATCTCTATTCTTCCTGTATCCTACGTATGCTAACTTTCCCCAGCATGCGACATAAAACTAAGAAAAAGGGGATGGACGTACGTCAAACTTGTGCTCTTTTCCAAATCTCACTTTCTTGACCCTCGCTCGCACAGTACAATTCAGACATTCCCTTTGAGAAGAAGGCTGCCGCCGGTTTCTACGATACTTCCGATGAACAAGCTCGTGTCACTACCGCTCCGGTAGGCCAGAGCCTTCGTCGCTTGGAGAATAAGCGCAAACCGGACGATGAAGAAGCCGAGCGGAGAAAGCGCCAGCGGAAGGGAAAGGATGAGGCACCTCATCAGACCAAATTCGTTCCTGCTCGCGAGGCCCAAATCCAGAAACTGAAGGAAGCTGAGTCTATCGGTCGCCGCAGAAAGTTGGAACTCCCCGCTGCTCAGGTTGGTGAAGCCGAGTTGGAGGATATTGTTAAAATTGGTCAGGCGGGGGAACACGCCAAGTCGCTGGTGGCTGGTGGTGGTGATGCTTCTGGTCGTCTGCTCAGCGACTATGAAGGCCTGGAACGAGCTAAAATGACCCGAACACCCAGAACCGCCCCGCAGCGTAAGTTCTTTCTGCTACCTCTCCGTTTCGATGAGTAGATTCCTGACTGTCATTCCAGAGGACAACGTCATGGCCGAGGCTCGGAATCTCCGAAATATGGTCATCGCTCAGACACCCCTCCTTGGGGACGAGAACACTCCTCTACACCCAACTGGGGCGTCAGGGACTGGCTTCGAAAGTGCTACACCTCAGCATCAGGTCTCTTTCACCCCGAATCCTCTCGCTACTCCGTACCGGGGCGCCGACCCTTCGAACGTCGGAGCAACCCCCCGAGAACCTGGTCAAGTCGGCGCCACACCTCTTCGGACGCCGATGAGGGACAACCTCAGCATCAACCCTGATGATGAGTTCTCAGTGGTCCAGACCCCTCGTGAGAATAGGATGCGAGAATCTGCTTCCAAGCGGGCGTTGCAGGCCGGGTTCATGAACCTCCCGAAGCCTGAGAATAATTTCGAGTTGATGGTTCCGGAAGATGAGGAGGATGACACAGCCCAGGATCTAATGAGGGAGGAAGATGCTGCCGAGGAAGATGCCAAACTCAAGAAGGCTAGAGAAGAGGAAGAACGGAAAGCATTAGCGAGGCGGTCACAGGCGATCAAACTTGGGCTTCCCCGCCCGACAAACGTCGATGTGGAACAGCTTCTCAAGGACCTTCATCTCGATGCCAGGGAACTACCCCCGGACCTCGCCCCCGCTCAAAGACTTGTGGACGCGGAGCTTGTTCAACTACTCCACCACGACTCCCTGACATATCCACTCCCTGGCACTTCGCATCCTGGAGGAACCAAATCACCATATCAAATGCCTCGCGACGAAGACATCGACGGTGCTCGGCTTGCCATTCAACGGGAACTTGCGGGTTCGCTTGGCTTCCCTGACGCGAATGAGGAGCAGACCCGACAGGGTGTGGCGGCACTAACGAAGTCAGAGGAGGTCGACGAGGCCTTGGGTTGGCCTTCCATCCGATCACAGCTAGCATTCGATGCCAAACAACGGCGCTACGTAGATCCTACTTCGCTTTCATCCGAGGATCGGCTTGAGGGCTATACCGCTCTGCTCAACGAGAGTCGCGACCTCATGTCACGGGAGGCCGGCAAAATTGCTAGGGCGGAGAAGAAGCTTAACGTTACCCTTGGAGGATACCAGGTGCGGTCAAAAACGCTCATTCAGAAAGTAACGGATCTCTTCGGGGAGCTTCAACGGTCGCACGTGGATTACGAAAGCTTTTCGAGGTTGAGGATCAACGAGAGCGCTGTTGGCCCTTCCCGAGTCGAGTCGCTGAAGGAGGAGGTCGACAAGCTGGCTCGGAGGGAAAAGATGTTGCAGGACCGGTATGCTGAGCTCATCTCGGAAAGGCGGGATGCAGAAGAGAGGATCACTGCGCAGGAGGAGAGGATAATGATGGAGGCCGAGGCACTGAACGACGCTGCTTTGGCTGAGATGGAGGATAGCGTGTAACACTTAGCTTAGGTCTCGGGTACTTCGGTCTCTAATGCAGCTGTGCCTTCCACCGTTCCGCGCAGGGGAGCAGTTATGAGTCACGTGGGCTTACCACTCCTGTGTCAGGGTCTGACGTCCTCAACGCCTTGTCCGTTTCGATTCAAGTAACTCATCAGGCGACCGCCACCCTCGTCGCCTCGACTTGTCAGACGTTTGCAAACCCCTGCGCCCGGCTTACCAGATCGAAAAATGGGGAACAGCTCGTCTTCAGCCCGAGGCCATCACGATGACACTGTCGATTTTGGATCTCTTGTCCCGCAGGGGGTCTATACGGGGCCGCAAGATTGGAACCAGGCGGTTGTTGCTCAGCTAATCGTCCAGCGCAAGCTTGCCCCCTTCTACCGGCCCTTGGAGGAATACGATGAGAGCTGGGACGACGAACAGATCCTCGCCTCTCGTAAGGAGCTTCTGGAGAATCCAGAAACCACAAACCATAGCGAGGCCACATCTCCTGCCTCGTCTTCAAAACCTGACGTCGGTTCTTCATTCCGGTCCCATGGAAAGCGGCCCAGTGCACAGAAGGAGGTGGCAAGGTTTTCTGAAGCTGCCATATATCGGGGGGCTGTGGAGTGTCCCATCTGCTTCCTCGTGCGTCCGCTTCCGACTGTCATCACTCATAAAACTCATCAACTTTTGTTCGGTTTTTCATTTCCTTCCGGTTATCCCATTTTGGATTCACCGACCCACCGACTCGAACGAAAACCTTCACGGTTCTATTCCCGTCACCACACCCGACTACGCAACCGCGGAACGCGTGTTTTTCGTCTTTGCGGGAGGCTCAGTATTATCCCGTGAACATCAACTATTCGAGGTGTTGCGATCAGGCGATATGCACGGAATGCTTTGTCCAAATCAAGCGGTCCGAACCGACAACCACTCATTTGGTTTCCGAACCTGCGGCTTGTCCTTACTGTGTGCAGGAGCATTTCGGAGTTGTATACGCCCCGCCCCCTTGGAAGACCGGGATTGGTGGCGACGGTTCGGTATGTCTTCTCCCTTAGTCCTTCAGCTTCGGCTTCGGGGTTGCTAATCCCGCATTTGTCAGACGCCTCCGTCATGGCCGGATTCTCCCAAGGGGGCATCCCCATCGTCAGAGGTTGCAGGGACGCGGTCACGTCGCCGTAAGAGTTTCGGCGCTGATAGCCCCGAGGTTGTGACAATCGGTAAGCTTGTCTTGTTGTTCACCTCCCCTGAGGAACCAGGTTGGATGGTTCCACTTATACCGATTAGATCAAATCCGACCCGACTGGGAAGCTAAATTAGCAGCCGTTCGAGCCCAGGCTCAACGACGGGCCAACAGGCGTATTATTATGCGACAGGTCGGAGACAGGCTCATCCCTGTCGGAGTTACGAGCGGAAGGGTTCACGCCTTGACTGAAGACGGCGGTGACGCTGAGGGAAACAGGTCTGGCGGTCGGAGGAGGAGACGTAATCAGGGGCAGAATCCTGCCCTCGATCGATTCCTGGGGCAAGTGGACATTGCGGGTCAGGACCTCGAGGAGGCGAGTCTCACGATACTTCTCCCGATCGGTTCCCCCGGTGTTCTTATCAAATTCTTCGCAGCTTATGGTGATGGAGGCCATGCGGCTTTCTCTACTGGAGCACGAGCAGCAGCAGCAACGTCAACGGGAGGAAGAAGAACGGAATCGGCGAAACGGGGAAACTAGCGAACGTGGGAGATCTACAGAAACTGGGAGCAATGCGGGTCTCGACGCGCCTTCTTCTGGCCAGAGGTCTACTAGCTTGGCTCCGCCCCAGTCAGATGGAGAAAGGGTCGATTACCGACCGTCCTCATCGTTACCGAATAACAACCCTTTGGATGGCTTGCACGCCAGCGATGATTTGCAAAGGAACCCTTCACACTTCTCAACGCTTGCTGCGGCACTCAACGCCGCGAATACAGTGTCGGCTATCTTGTCAACGGAACGTGGCGGACCAATGCCCCCTCCTCTGTCCTCGTCCTCGACGCAGACCGCCGGAACCGAAGGAGATACTACAACCACAAGTTCAGACAGCTCTGGAGTTGGACAGTCTTCTTCACGACTCACCCCCGTTCTTGACGCGGTTGACGGAGATGAGCTAGAAGATGTGAATTATGCCACATTGCCTTCCTCCCCAGAGTCTCCGGACCAGCCGCAATCGATTCCTGCGAATACAGGGGATGGCGAGACGACCGCACGTCCAAGACCAAGGACACCCGAATGATCTCTTTCTCCGACTTTTTCTTTTTCTCTTTTCGAAATGCGACTTTGCGGCATCAAGGTCAGTCTGGGCCACTCGAGGAACACCTGGGTAGACTGTGGCTAAACCTCCCCTCGTAGTTGTGCAATTGTTCTCTATCACCAGGATCCATCGATGTTCTCTGTTTCCATATTTCCCCCTCCTCCCCGCCAATGTACTGCTATCCTTTAGAACTCGCGAGACGACCTTCCAACGTACTTTTTTCCTGGTTCTTATTGCACGACCCCCACATCTCATCTCTTTCTTTCCCGATTCTGCACTCTGTTTTGATCTCTTTTAGTTTTCTTAAAGCCCACTCCTCTCACGCACAATACCTTGTCCGTTTTTATATCTATTCACGAGCCCTGAAAAATATGGTATTATATCATTATAACAGATTTTCAAAACACGTAGCGAAAGCAGAGAAAGGAGTGGTAGTAGTCCAGCAGTCAACACGATGGGGATCAAACTTGCACATGGGAATCAGGAACGCACGAACACGGTACGCACGGGTGCCAAAATAATTAGTAGATGAAGGTAAAGGGCGACACAAGATATCTACGCCTGCTTGAGCTTGATGCGCACAGGGTCAGCGATCATGCCGATGTCGAGAGGAAGAGAGCGGGCCGGTGCTCACCTTGTCGATCTTCTTGTGCAGCATCCTCTTCTTGAGGCGGTTGAACATTCGACCGAACTCTGCCCAGAAGAATATAGTGACGATGACGACCATCATCGGGATCGCGATCTCCCAGAAGAGAAGATCGGAGTGTTCGTTGACGGACCACATCGAGGTGAAGTTCATACCCTGTGCGAACGCTGTCGGTTAGACCTCTGGAAAGAGAGGGAGGAAGGAGACGACGAACGAAGTAACCGGTGAGCAGGGTCAAAGGTACGAACAAGACAGTGACAATAGTCAGCGTCCTCATTACCTCGTTCATCTCGTGCGATGACATCTAAGCATCGACTACGGTTAGAACCAGGCCGGGTGATTTTACGGATGTGAAACACTGGGCTTACGTTGAACGAGAAATTAATCAAGTTTTCCGAAATACCCGCAAACATCTCGATGCTGGTTAAGATGTACTCCATATGATCGTGGACATCAGCGAGGTAAATCTTGGCTTTGCTGGACATGTAACCCTCGAGCCTCTTTGCCCCTTGTTCGCTCGAGTCGTAGAGAGCGACGACTCGGTCGAGATCATATCGACGCATACCATAGACTAGGGTCTTGATCGGACTGAGCGTTCGTTTGTATAAGATGAGGTCGCCCGAAATGATGTGGACTGGTGAAGTGAAGGATTGCGGATCAGACATTAAAACGCCAAGAATTAATGGAAGATAATGCCAAGAGGAAGAAAAACTCACGTTGTCTGACAGCCGTCATCTTGGGTCTCACCAAGATCTGGTGCTCGAGGTCAATGATTTTGCGCTGATACGCGTCCACGATCTCTAGGGTAGAGTCGACAACTAAGGACGGATATAAGAAACCGTCAGTCCACAGGGAAAGGGAATTGTCACGTCGACGAACCAAGATCGAGCAAACTGTGCACCAAAAGCGACGCATCTGCCGTCGACCTTAATACGGTGTCTCTCTGAGTCAATCTCCGTCGGATAGGCTCGGTGAATCTAAGGTCGTTGTCGGGATGGATGGAAATTACAGTGCCTGTTGATTCGGGTCAGCGAGCAGGCCAGGGTGCGACAAAGAAAACAGCCTACCGTCTTTGAAAAGGAAGATGCAAACGGGCTTGATGTTGACATCTACCCTACCACCTTCCTTGAGTTCTTGCATGAGCTTGAGAACAGTCTTATTGGTCGTTTGCCCTTGTTGCTGGATGGAATGAACAAACTTGTGAAAGGGACGAACAAACTTGTGCGTACATGGGTATCATGGAATGAGCCATAGGTGCCGTTCTGGGGGGGCCTGGAGACATTCACGTTTTCGACGTCGTAGCCTCCGGGTTCTAACGTTGCAGACTTGTGGACCGACTTAAACTTGCGCGAAAACTTGGGACTAAATCCGGAAGAGGTGCGGCTGTCGTCTGCCGAGTACTTTGGCAAGCCTTCGATATCGTCCACAGCCCCGAGGGGTTCCGGAGAAGACGAACGGGCGATTTGCTCGAGGATGTTTGGCTCGCCGTGGCCACCTTGGTTGAGGGTGTGACTGAGGACACGGATGAAGAGATGCCTCTTGTAGTAGTCTGCACCGGAACGAGGCCTTCCAGGGACGAGGAGGACATCCTCGAGGGACAGCGGGTGAAGTTCTGGCTCGCAACACGTGAGCCAGGGGCGCATGAAGCGGAAGTAAATCGGCCGTACCGAACTTAAGCGCCAGGGCACGGATTACATCCCAGCTGATTCCACCCACGTTAATCCAGCGAACCTTTACCCAAGCCTCGCGTTCGCTGGCCTTGGGGCTGCTGAGGAGGGTGATGAATTCCTGGTTGGTCATGCGCCCAAAACTGCTGCGAACGCTCGAGTAGTCTGCGATTTCGATGAGACAGTTTTGTCTGATGTGTCCATAGTTGAGGTAGGCAGAGTCACGGCGGACGTCGACACCAGGCTCGGCGCCAGGGCCTTTGCCTGTGAGGCAACTCGAGGTTTTGTTGATGTGCATCACTTTCCGCACGGACATGCGGAAACGCTCGACAGGAGAGAGGGTAGGTTGCACTTCGACCTGGAGGGGTCTAGTGGGTGTCGGTCTGTGCGATAACCTGGACTTGATGGACTTGGTCTTGTGAGACATGACTGGCGACTTTGGTCGGTGCACAGGAAGGATTGGCGACCGTGGAGGGACATTTTCCAGCTCATCTTCGACGTCTGGGGTGAGGGAACGACCCTCGGAGTCGCTGAAGCTGTTCTCTCTTGGCATTGTCGTCCGCGTGTTCGTGGTTGGGGACGGAGCAGGGTGGACAGAAAAAATAGAACCCTCGTGTTCGGTTAACCCCCTTACGACGGTCGTGACAATTGAAGCCGGGCGTTCATCAAAGGCTCAATCTGTTTTGCGGTCGGGGACCGCGCAGGATGGGTGATGAGTCCCAAACGTTAACTACGATAGCTATCCGGGCATTATACTGGTACAAGCGGAAGGTGATGTCCGTGACCGAATGATTCGAGTAGGCAGCGAAACTATGACGTGGGTGGTCGAGAACTCGACCACACAGGCTTTTGAGAATCTGGATCGTTCGCCTGCAGGGGAGGTGGTAAATTCCCGGTGGGAAGTGTTTGTCAAGTTCACGGTGAACTTGCCTGGGCTTGGAGCTGTTCTGCAGTCATATTCTCACGAGCCAGCCTGGCAGCGCGAGCAGCATCAACCTTTTTCTTCAGGTCTGGTGCAAGGGCATCGTAGGTTTGTTCTGGTGTCGGCACAGTAGCTGTGTGAAGAAAATGACGCGTGTCTGGTGAGAGAGGATCCGGGAATCCCAAGTCGACCGAGACGTACCCTTCATGAGTGCGTATCCAAAGGCCATGACTGAGCTTGGATGTGAGCAGCTACCCTGCAATGCTGAAAGATGAACGGCCCGTACTTCCTGTGCTGTACACAATCGTTCGTACGATTGGAAATCCCCCGGACATGGTGGTGGGCAAGCGAGGTGATCGCAGGAAAAGAGAGTCACGCCCTCTGAGTGGTTGACAACGTCAGACCTCTGTCTCTCTCTGACCACTTTGTTCACGTCCCCAAGGCGTCCCTTCCTTCGTTTGAAAATCCTACTCTCATTTTAAATAATGCTACTAGCCACTCTCTTCCTCATCCTCGCCGCCGGATTCGCCTCTGCCGTGGCCCCACACTCACCTGCCAGACGGTCCTCTCGGCACAACGCGCTCCAACCCCTCCAGAAGCGGGCGTCGGGCCAGTTCACATTCTTCGCCGTCGGCATGGGTGCTTGCGGCAAACAGAATTCTGACGACGACTTTGTGAGCATTTCACTTTCGTTTCTATGCGCTCGCTAAAACTTTACCCGTGCCTGTCCAACAGATTGTCGCCCTAAACACCCCAGTAAATCCCTCATCACGGTACTTGATTCCCCTTTTGCTGACGGCGTCGCGTGTGAACAGTCTTGGGCTGGAGGCTCCCATTGTTTCGACACAATTACAATTACCGTCAACGGCAAGACAACTCAAGCCCAGATCGTTGACAGGGTCGGTTTTTTGCCTGGCTCCATTTTACCTCTGTCATTAATGATGACTGCAGTGTGTGAGCTGTGGCTCTGAGGACTTGGATTTCAGTCCCGGCCTTTTCCACTACTTCGGGGGCACTGAGGCCCAAGGTGTATTACACGGAAGCTGGCATTACGGCGGCGAAGAGCCCAAGCCTGACCCTACGCCCACTACGACCAAGGCTCCCAAGCCGAAAACCTCCTCGACGACTATCAGTATCCCTCTAAGCAAGACAAGCACCCCGTCCCTCACCACCTCGGAACCACTCGAAACCAGCAGTCCGAGTCCCTCTCCGTACCCTTCCTCTACCCCCGATGTCACTGCCCCCGCTCCCACCGGAGTTCTCGCTCAGAGTCTGCTTGCGTTGGGCGAGCTCGGCGGATTGGTGGTGGCTGCCGCGACTGCTCAGTGATGGACATGAACAGACTGATGGATTGTTCCTGTAACCATTTCCGGATGTAACCGTTGCTTGGGCAGTAAAATAAATTCACGTGATCAACGACGCTCTTTCTCTTCTCCCCAACCAACCTTACGATCCCTCAACCTACACTCGTTATTCCACCCTCCATTCTTTACTAGAGATGCGTTTCTCGCTCTCTCTGCCGGTCCTCGCTCTCTCCTTCTTCGTCGCAGACGTCGCCGCCAACCCCCACGGAAGCCCTCACGCAGCCCGCCGCGCCCATGATTCTATTGCCCGACGTGCTCCTGGAGACGTTGCTGTCCATCACCACAAACGTTTTAGCAACACCAAGTTTACCTTCTACGATGTCGGATTGTAAGAATCCGGTCAATATTCCCATTTTCCCGGTCGTTCATATGAGATTATTACAGAGGCGCCTGCGGTGAATACAACGTCGCGAGCGACTTTATTGTCGCTTTGAATACCCCCGTGTGTACCCCTTCTGTCCCTACGGTGACTTCTGTAGCCTGACCCTGGTCATTTAGCAATACGGTGGCGGATACCCCGGTCCGAACTGCTTCAAGAAGATCAGCATCTCCTACGGCGGAAAGAGCACCGTTGCCACCATTATGGACCAGTGCCCTGGATGCCCCTACGGTGGCCTCGACTTTTCTCGTGGCCTCTTCAAGTTCTTCGCCTCTGAATCTGTCGGTATCATCTACGGCGAGTGGCATTTCGTTGACGGTAACGATACGCCCGATCCAACCCCCACCCCGGATCCTCCCAAGCCGACTAAGACTACCACCAAGAAGACCCCTACCCCCACCCCTACCCCGGAGCCTACCACTAGTGAGGAAGAGCCGCCCTCCACCAGTAAGACTTCCACTACCGTCAGCCCTCCGTCATATAGCGACCCCCTATCAGTCTCGGTCTCCCTGTCACTAGGCTTGTCCATATCCCCGAGCCCCATCAACTACAGCTCTGGACCCGCTAGCAATCTGGCTGTCCCCACCGGCGTCACCACTCCGGATAACTCCCCTCACAACCTCTTGGCAATGAACCAGGCCATTGTCGCCGTTGGTGGCATCATTGTTGCCGGACAAAGGGCGGAATAGAGGACCGATGCAAAGCAGTGCGGTTGATCCGCCCCGCAATTCTCACGCAGTTACCTCTGAGGATGTACAAAGAACATACGGACTTCACTGGAGGGGTTTGTGACGCTTTTTGGTTTCCGTGATGCCTTTCCTTTCATTCCCACACAAATATACCCTACAATCTTGACCTTGCAGTCATCTTATTCTTCACACCCTTACCCTTATCACTTCTCTCAAGCGTAGCATCTGCAATGGCCAGGTCTTTACTTGCGAGCTCATTCCTGGCGGTTTATCATGGTTGCGTGCAAGTGAATGACGGAGATTTATTGATACTCTTGCCCAGCGAAGAAACGTGGGTTTAGGTGTTAACAGTGAGCTATTGTACAAGAACTTGAGCAAGATAAAAAAGATAAAAACATCGAAACATGCTAAAAGCGACGTGCAGAATGGAGAGGACAAGTTACAAGTAGGTACTACTACATTGGAGGGATTCAAATTCTCGAACACCCGCGGGGGCCCCAACGACAGCTTCAGAGTAGGGAAGGGGCAGAGGAGTGGATCTAGGCACAGTAAACAATGTCAAGGGCGGCAAACAGGGTGATTATCGTTAAAGAGAGGTGAAGGCAAATTATGGCAAGCGCCGTAGAAAGTGAGATGGTGGGTGAAGCAAGACAAAAATATATCCGGTGAGGGAGTACAGGCATAAGTAGTGCGCCGAGGCGCCAGGTAAGAGGCACAAGGGATAAGGTCTTATGAAACAAATACACGGGGACAAATATGGCAGACATCAAACGGAACGAAAGTGGTGGGTGGGCAGTCAAAGTTGGTTGTATGCGTGTGGGGTGACACACCGAGAATGGAGGAAGGGAGCGTCGTCCGGCTCAGAAACAGGTGACGAGGAGGACGTTGAGCCCCCTCTGTTTGACCCAATCCCGCGGGACCCTCGCTTCCTTCTTCCTCAGTTCTGTGACGAGTGATTTCCTCGAAGGGTGCAACACGTTCTGAAGGGCTTCTTGACCTTGTGCCCTGAGCGCAAGGTAATCGCGGACATTCAAGAACACGTGGGACTTGATGAACAATTTGGCGGCCCTCATCGATTGAGGGATATCAGAAATGTCGAACGAGGGGGTCGAGCGCCCCGAATTCGATTTACACTCCGTCCCGTTGGGAGGATTGAAGAAGCCGAGCTCGATGATGAGTGCTTGCAGCAACGCTAGGTCAGCTGCCTTGTGGTCGAGAGACTCAGATAAAAAGCTAAAAACGCGGAAGGGGCGGGTCACGTTAGGCGAGCGCTACCCTTGAGCGGGGGACACAGGGAAGGCGGAGCATACCAGTTGATGTAATGTACGGCCTTATCATAGACAGCCGGTGACAATTCGGATCTTCCGTCCCAGAAGACGGAGTCGTTGTCATCTCCACGTTCGGAGACGTCGTCTACGACGGACCGGGCCCCCAACCCCTTTGTGGGGGAACCTGGAACGGGGGGTGGTGCCGCAATGAGGCCCTTGGGTTTATTTCTGGGCGTGGAGGGATCGTTGTGTTTCTCGGAACGCTTCCTCCTCCTCTTTGGGGACTGGGGTGAGGGTGGAGCCTTGCCGTCGGAAGGCTTTGAGGGGCTTTGAGGGGATGCCCGGCCCCTCGTGGATTGTTGTTGCACATGTGCATTGCAGTTCCTCTTCTTCCTGCTCCTTCGTGAAGGCGATTGGGGTTGCGGAGTTGGAGGCTGACTGAGAATAGGGGGGTTGGAGATCAAGTCGTCCTCGATGAACGGTTGCATGTCCGCAGCGGCCGAGGGTTTGTTGAGGACGACATAATCCTCCGAGCGAGGGGAAAACAAGACTTGGTCACCAAGTGAAAGCGACGAGACGCTCCAGACGATCTCGTCGTCACCGGATGAAGAGAATCCAGAAATGTGGCTCCCGCTCTGCGGAGAGAGCAGTTCGAAAGACTGGGCGGACTCGAGAGATGGCCGACGAGCCATTGTGCTTGCTGGCGAGACTTCGCGAGCTGTGTATATAAAGAAAAGAGAAAACTGCAACGACTACGACTCGCGAATCGAGCGGAAAGCTCTCGGAGGGGGAAAGAGAAAGAAGAGGAGCGATGGCAACGGACAAGAGACAGCACCGTCGGATCCTGTTTTATACTCCCCGCCTATATCACTAACCGCCAATAGACAACACTCGTTTTGCTTCCTGCAACCGCCGTCTGCCCAACCTCGGCCTTGTTCTTCCAGACCTTGCCCTCCAGATCCTTCACCGTGGCCTCGACCTTCTGCAGCAAATACCTGCTCCCATCCGGCCGGTGCAGCGTCACGGCGTTGGCCGTGTTCCCCCTCTTCCCAATCCCCAGCTGGTAGTCATAGTTGGCTCCCCAGACCACAAGGTCTCTTCCTCCGTATGCCCCAGCCGATCCGGCCAACGTCTCAAGGGTGACCAGTACATGACCGGTTGGCGAAATTGATACCGCGTGCGGCCTTATCGGCTGCATGTTCTGCGTGCGTTCGCTATCTGAAGACGTAACGATCAAACAAGTCAGTTCGTCGATCACACCCGTGGGTCAGCCCGTGGATCGGAGAATAACGCCAAAACAAGCAGACTTACACTCGAGTAACCCACTCACCCCCTTCGCTCGTACGGGGTTGCTCTGGGCATTACTGAACACAGAATTCCCAAGTCCTCCCCATTGTCCGTTTCCACACACGAGAACATCGACGGTATCGACGGAGCTTCCGTCCTTACGTTCAACAGTGAACATGCTCAGGTCACCCCCTGTAAAACGCGTAATTGGAAACGAGGACGAGGAGACGAGAGGAGGCCGTCACATACCTGCCTGGATATTTGTGCATGTGGTTCTCGTGCCCCTGCTTGCGTCTCTCCAAAGCACGACTTCAGTAGGAACCGTGATGGTGCTTAAGCTTATGTTCCCGCCCAGTCCAATTTGCCTGAGAAAAAAACGACAAAGAGGGAGGTCGCCTCAGAAGGCCGTTTCAGAAACCGAGATGAGGACGGAAATAACAAACCCAAACTCGTTGGCACCCCAACCCAGGACCCTGCCATCGGACGTCCTGGCAAAACTAGTACGCGAGCCCGTTGCAATCTGGGAGATCCGGACCCCGTTCAGGGCGGGGATCTCAAACAACACGTTACATCCCTCGAGGTCTCTTGACTCGACTACAGTTGGAACCATCTGCCGAGGGGGCGGCGCCCGACCTCGCGGACTAGATAGGGCGTAGGGGTCCTTAACTGCATCAGGAACGAGGTCCATTGCATGCGAGACACCGCCCGTAGGGAATTCTAGATGGCGCATTCCAAGCTGTCCATGCGAGTTCGCCTTGTGAGAGAGTGGGTGTGCGAATGTTCGCCCGGCCGAGGTCAACGCAAGGAGGTGGTATTCTCCAACGGAAACGGAGACGAACCTATGGTAGGTCAATACAACTCGGGTACGTGTAGAGGTAATAGGGCCGACCTCTCTCCTCGTGTGAGGGCATGTCGCGGTTTCAACTCTACAGCACCACCCTTATCTCCGGCGTCCAAGAATTTGAAACTGCTCGAGGAGGGTACCGGCTGAACATTTGTGGCAGGCAACACAAATACATCCCCCGTCTGAGACAAAGCCACGACTTTGTCTCTGTTTATTGCCAATTGTTTGATGTTCTGGATGGATCGTAATGAATGAACCCCAGTTATCTGGCACCAGGAAAGTCCAGACCCTCACCTTTCCCCGGAGTGTCCTAATAGGTTGTGTGGCGAGGCTACCCTGAGTACACACGTTCCCCCATTGATAGACATCTCCATGAGCATCCACACACGCAGCGTGGGTCTCGTGAAGTGCGAGGTCGCGCAGCGCAACACCATCCAGCCACAAAAGAGGCGAAGGTGATTTTAGTGACTCTTCGGGACCATGAAACGCAAGCAACTTGGAACTGTAAGAGCAAGCAGCGTGTCAGTAATGCCGGCGGGGGGTGAGACCGAGGGAGGGAAATTGGGATCACCCGTTTGAACCCCACCCCTCGGACGTGAGTAGCTCCTTTCCCCTATCCCTGTGACTTGTTTTAAGATTCACCTCCCCAGACATGGGGAGGTCCTTGGGCAGAGTATCATTGTGAATGACCGAGTTTTGGAGGTGGAAGTGAGTAGCTGCCGCCCCGGCGAGTGTGCACGCCACCGCAAGCGATACGGCTTGGTAGGATAATTTTCGCGATTTGCGCGTCGCAGCTGTTTGGAATTGGCAAACAAATACCGGAGCCCTCGCAGCTCGTCGGGCACACAACATCTTCGAGCCAGCAGCAGTGGATGTCGGAACCCGCGTCTGGCTCGATCATCCGAAGTCTTTCCGCAAATAGCTCCGGCGTCGATCCGCTGTCCAGTGAGAGGTGCTGGATTAATTCCATCTGTAATGTAATACATAATTATAGCTACAGAGAAACACGTTCTGCATCTCGTCCGTAAGATAAGGCGACCGGGGCCAGTCGGTCCGTTCTGGAGCTGGGACCCGAGTGGTGTGGATGCCACTCGCCTAATGTGAGAACCAACAGCGTTCTCTTCGGGCGTGAGGACATCCAAGGTTTTACGTGTAATGAGCCTGCCTGTAGTGCCATTACTTGAGGACCGGGGAGGCCACCCATTTCGCCTGGATAACAGAGCGTCAGTCAAGACTGGCATCGGAGTCGCACCTCCTGAACCCGGCGTACCGTCTTCAGCACAACCTCAGCACCGTCTTCATCCACCACCGTCCTCATGGTGGTCTCGTCCGGCGTAGGAACATTCACAGTCCTCCCCAATTCCTTCAAAACCCCACCATCCAAGTTGTACTCCCCCGCCAACCTCTCCAGCGTCTGCTCGTCTTTGACCTCATGTAACCGCGTCAAAGCGTCGAATAACGACGGAGCTTGGACGTGGTTTCGTTTCGTTTTCCCCGTCTGAGCTTCGGTTTCGGATTGTTTCTGCGTATTGAGTATCCGGCCCGCGTTCACCCCCGTCAGTTTGAGACCGTGCATGCCGTGGTCGACCTTTACGGGTCCAAGACGCGTCAGGTTTGCCAACAGCTGGGGATCCATCCCATCTTCTCGAATTGCTTATGGTCGTTCCAATTAGACGTGCTGTCTTTGCGTTCGCACAGACAATGTCGCACCTTGACCCTTCGTCTCGCTTGCCAGAGGCGGTTTCTGCTGACCACGTCCTAGAGAATCTAACTGACCGGTTTTTGGCCCAGTGGTCGGCCTGGACTTGGGCAATACCCTCGCGGCTTTGGATGACGATGACCCCATAGAGCCTGGTGGCGTCGATCACAGATCACACCAATCGAAGAGGATGAAAAGGGTTTTATAGATACTAGGATGTTCGAGTTATACCTTTACAACATGCCTCGGCGGAAGAAAACATACACACTAACTACGCTAGTAAGAAATGTTCGTTCCTTCGAAATATACCACGACAAGTGACACCGCGTCCACTTCTTTAGTCATTCTTCCCCATATTTATACAGAAAGGAAACGAGGGAAAATAGAGAATAACAAGTCGCAAAACCAGATGGAACTGAGAGTAACGGAGATTTTCTTCTGTGAGTGGACCTTGATGCCTCCGACTTGTCGGTCGTCTGTCCGGTGGATGAAAATGGATGAAAGCATGGGAAAAGGAGCGTGGCAACGGAAAGAGCAGGACGCACGCCGCGCTGGGGTCGATGAGGGTATACGAGAGCTGGCGGGCGGGAAAAAAAAAACTAGGGAAATGGCGAGGGTTCTGCATGGTTTGCATATGAGCGGAAACGTGAGGTGAGAGCCAGGCATGAGTCGTAAAAGTCATGATATCCGTCCGGTCCCCAGCACGTCCAGCACGTCTATTAGGCATGGAAAGCACCCATCGTGGCCGGATTCTGTTGATACATTTGATACATGTACGCCTGATATAGTTGAGGAGGAACAGACGGAGGCGGCGTATTGTACGGCGCGCCCCCCTGTCCCATACCAAGAACCGCTTGACTGATGTTTGGCGAAGGGGTGTTGTATTGCATGGGAGCGGTGTTGCTGGGTGGCATCACAGGCGGCGAAGCGACGTTGTTACGGCGTTGCTGGTTCGCGTTCCTCCCATTGCCCATATCCGGAGAACGAAGGTTGAATGGGTTGAATCCATCGGTATTCGGAGAGAAGTTTTGTTGTGGTCCATTCCCAGACCGAGTGCGAGTCAGTCCCTGTGGTTGAGGATAGGTGGGATCGATCTGGAGACGAGGGGGGGCGGACGGGTTCTGACCGCCCATCTGGAGGGCAGCCATCATAGACGCCAGTCCCTGGTCGCTCGATGGGTAACCTGCAGGGAGGCCGGGCATCGAAAAATTGTTGGGAGATACTCTCTTGGACGGTTGCGGGATATTGGTCGAATAGGTGGGCTGCAGGTTCGGAACAGGTAATCCGACCTCCTCAATCAACCGCCGATACGCCTGGGTAGCGATGACCTTCAACTCGATGAGTACCCGTTTTGTCGCCTCGATGTATGTCGGCCTCTCCATGGGATCGATAAATGGGCTGGTCAAGATCTTGTGCACGACCGCCACTCCGTTGACTTGATCCCCCAAGACGTCGGTCAGCACGCTATCGTTTGTCGACTGGAAGAGCGCCTCGACAATCTGCTTGGAGGCCTCAGGTTCGACCTTCTGGTTGACAATTCTCAATACGGTCAAGGAAGCCAACTTGTGCGTGCACAGATGGGACAAATGAGGGGTGAATCGAGGCGCGAGCAACATGTATCTCGAGGGGAATCCGGAAGTATCGAGTAACCAGGTCAACAGCAGAGCACCGTTAGGGTTGGTGGCAAGCGGGATCGAGTTAAGGACGACGGCAGTGCCGATTCTGCGTTGCTGATTGATGGTGATGTGAGAGCTTTCCAAGCATGCCCGCATACTTCGAGCGCCAAAACGACCTTGAGCGATCTCCCACAAACGATCAACCATGGCATCGAACAGGAATTCGTTCCCAGGAGATCCGAAGCGGAGACAGCACCTAAGAGACAATCAGAGACGAATAAATAGAGGTAATAGTTCGACTAACTGCACCACATAGTTGCCGAACTGGTCCAGGAGGAGAGGAGGGACATAAGGTCGCAGATACTGTCCGATCAAAGACGCTTCATCGGGACTTTGGACGCATTCGATAATCTTCTGAGCAGCCCAGGTCCCATTCTTGTGAATACCGATCATGGCCAGGTGGGGAGCGATACGCTCAAGCATGGCCAACCTGGGACTAGAAGAGCACTTCTCGAATAACTTCTGAACAACCTGGAGGAGATAGGATTAGGTCCAATGGAGTCCACAGATTTAAGCGAAACTTACAGTATTACCGAGCCAGTCGGACGCAAGATCTACAATTTCTCCATCCAAGAAATCAGCGGCAACGTTGTCAATCTCTTCAATAGAAATGGTGCTCGTGTCCATCCTCTTTCTGAGCTCCCTCAACTTCGAAGCATCCCACCTTCTATTGTGGGGTCGCTCGGAAACCAACGGAATCGTCGTATAGTACATGGTTGGGGGACGGAACTCTGGAGGGGAGATGAGCGCCGTGGGATAATGATTGATGCGCGGGATGGCATACCTGCGAGGACAGCAATATCTGCTTCAGCATCGGGGCTACCACCACTCAATTCCCTCATAATCATTTGCTGTTCCGTCATCAGGGGCGACCAAGTTCCAGGACGGGCTACTCCGTCCAATGTGGAACCGCCAGTGTGCAACCCGGACCCAATCATGCTCAGGAGGAGGTTGGATCTGTAATTTTCCAAGGATCCGCTGAGGACCTGATGGTCAACTGGAATAGTGCCTGCACCCTTGATACCACGAAGAGCGTGGATGGTCGCTCCAACACTCAAGTCGCCAACACCCTGAACATTGACAGGGACTTCGGTCTCTGTGGCCGGTCCTTCCGGATTGCCCTTGGTTGGGACCTTCGCAAATCCAATCCGAATGGCCCCAACATCGCTTCCAAGGACGTCTCGACCGTTGAGTGCCTTCCTTGCCCTCACCGCATCATCTAAACGCTCGAAATTGACTGGGAAGCTTATCAGGACGGAGGGTTAACACGCAGGCGAACACGGCAGACTCACTAAATCCGCAGTTTTTATGAGTAAGGACACGAGCAGACTCGATGGGTCCGAAGGGGCTGAAGACGTTGAGGATTGTGGCCGGGGTAGTTGTGGAGGGAATCGATCCGATCCACAACGCCCTTGTCGGCGTCGACTGCACCTGCGACTCAATCCCTCCGAGACCAGCGTTGTTGGTTGAATTTTTGTTGGTGGGTCCACCAGGTTGCGGGGAGATGGGACTATTCATGTTGGCCCCCTTCGCCGGGGCGACTGGCGCACTATCAGCCTTTCCGAATCCGATGCGAACAGTCTGGCCGTTGGGCATTCCGATGTTTCCACCAAGGCGGTTGAGAACGTCATCTTTAGCGCGGATAGCATCAGCTTGGTCGACGAAGTTTACGAAGCCACACTCCTAGAATGGAGATCGGAAATCAGATCAAAGACCGATGACGTGCTAAAGCCAAACCTTTTCGGGCAGGAGCCTCAAGCTTTCGATGGCGCCGTATGGCGCAAAGACATGGATGAGTTGTTCGCTGGTTACGGAGCTGTCTAGGTTTCCAATCCAGAGCGAACGGGTAGGTGTTTGAAGTTGGCTGCTGGGAGTCTCATTCTTCGGAGATAATCGACCACCTTGGTTGGTACCAGGAGCGGATAGGAAGGGAGAAACTCGAGAGTTGGAAACCTCGCCATTGGGGAAGTGAACAGCGGTAACGTTGCGTTGAGCATTGGTGGGCATCTTGTCTGACTTGAGGATTCCGGTGGGCAACCCGTTGAGACCTGCGTTGGGGTTGTTTAGATCCCCGAGGTAATTTTGGGGGTCTGCAACGGATGCACGACGTTGTGCCAAACGAGTGGATTCGTCCAGGTTGCCGACGGAAATTGCGCGCGGCCTCGACCCGATTCCAGCGCTGAGGTGGTCAGATTGTCTGTAGTTCTGAGGGACGTAAGAGGGTTGTAAAAAGTTGGTCGTCGCGAGGGGATCGTCATATGAGTCTAATTGGTTGGTAAATCCGTTTTCTTCGTAATATTCCTCGTCGTCCTGGGGGTTGGAAGCTTGAAGAAGACCACCGTTGACAAAGGATCGCATACGGTAGGGATTGGAGACCGTACTCGCGCGGAGGCGGGGAGGGTTGGTCAAGTTTCCAGCGATCGCAGCCTGCGCTTGGCTGCGCAACTCCGAGAGGGTAGCGGCGGGGGTACGATGAACGTCGTCCAGGCCAAGGTAGTCGAGGGTATGGACATCAAAGTCGTCACCTCCGGAGTCCATAGAAGCAACCGACCTCAGCTCATCTAACACCGGGAAACCACTCCCTCCGCCTGTGAGCCACGAGGAAGAAAAGAGTGAAGATCCGAAGGCATCAGACATGTTCCCACTCGGAAGGGTCAGGGATCCGGACCTCAACCTGCTGTTCCGATCGGAAAGAATGGACGAGGTGGCGACTGAAGCTGAGTGACGAAGGCTGGGACGGATAGTTGGAGCCGGAGTAGGGTTTGTGTTCTGCTGTTGGAGTTGTTCTGTGAATGATTCGGTACTGCCGTGAGCGCTGGAGAGATTGTTGGACACGGCGGCGAACCGTTGAGCGGCAAGTTGGACGTTGGAAGGCAAGGTCCCGGCCCTTGCCCGCCTAAACCCTGGGGGAAAGTTGGTGGGGGGGAGGACTGGTGTTTCCGTGGAGACGTTCACGGAATCACTCTCTGTGCCTGAGGTGTTTCCGGATCCCAACGTCCCTCGAAGGGCGGGGGGTCGATACCTAGGACCAGTCATCCGCTCCTCAGCCTCCATCTCCCTCTCCCTCGCACTGTGTCGTCATCAAACATGGGCTCAGTATTGAGGCGGAGGATCAACGGAAGAAAGACTTACCGCTTGTGGAAGGCAGCAGAAGGGGCCGGCGGAGGGGTCTTGCCCGAAGGGATTCTGGAGAATGAACCGGTATTGTCTGGAGCAGACAGGGACATTATAAAGAGGTTGGAAAAGATTAGATATTACGAAAAGATGCTGGTAGATGAGTTTTCCGCTTGAGGCCTAGTGTCGTCGTTGGGGGGGAATCCACGGGTCGAAAGGTAGGGCAAAGTCGCAGACCTCGGACGCCAGTCGTCGGGGAGAACGAAAAGAGATCGAGACTGGCGACGTGGAAAGGGGAGGGGGAAGAGGAGCGTATCGACGAGCGAATTAGATCGTAATAGACCGTTTTCTTGGGAGAAAACGAGGAAAGGACCACAAGGGGAATTTTTTGCGGACGTGGGCTGTCCAACTAAGAAAATAGGCAAGTATCGTATAGAGAGAGAGAGGCGGAGACGGCTCGGTACAAGAAAATGTCGCCCAGCAAGCGGGAGGTCACGCCTGTCCAACTTTGATCTCACAGTCACACCGGTTCACATGGGCTCGGATTCGAAAGCAATTGCTTCTTGGTCGTAAATAAGGAATGACACATCAAGGCGAATCATTATCGGTGTTTAGTTTTCGTAACAGCGGCAAACGGGCACTCCGCAAATGCGGGCGTGCAAAGACATCAAGACAAGACGAATAAAAACGACGAATATAATCGATACAGTCTCTAGCAAGGTGCAAAACAAATTCACAAACGGGGAAACAGAAACAGGACATCACCCACATGGTGTTCGTCAGTCGGCCCGGACGCACCCACTCACGTCCGGTTCTTGCCTAGCCGCACCCGAGGACGTGAAGCAAGAGCCTCTGCAACTCTTCTCGATCTCCGTAGAGGCGGAGTCTTGATTGTACGGGGTGGTCGTTCTACCGTACGCGGTCGCTTCTCCGGCTTTGGCTCGGTGACAGGGCCAGGGGGAGAGACATCCCAATCAGGGCATGCGCACAGCGTATGGAAAATCTCTTCCTCCCTCACACTTAGAGGTGTGTCTAGTGTAACCCCTTCGGAGAATGGAGGGCCGGGGGTGTCCAGTTCTGTCCGCCCTGTGGTGTCATCGGGCGATAACGAAGGCTGGCGCTCGACCATGGACCGGAATGGAGGACCGAGTTGGTCAAGCGATCGGAGATAGTCTTGGGACCGATAAAGGTTTCTGATGCTACAAGGGAAATCCTCGTAGAGGGTGTTGGATAGGAATTCCTTGAGGAGGTCAGGAACGAGCGAATGACTTCGCACAAATTTCTGAGCGTAATTCAACGGAACCCAGATGCCGAGAATAGATGAACAGCCTTCCACCAGTTCCCTTCCGGGCAAGTCCGGCCCAAGTAACGAAGGAGCGGCCCCCAGGCATTCGGCAATCCGCGTAAGGTTGACGAAGTCTGTATCGAATCGACGAAGAAGTTGATGAGGGCCTAGAACTAGCTCGTAGACGATGACACCTGTTCGAGCTTGTCGTGAGAACGCGGGCCAAAGTTCAGCATTCGAGTACTCACCATCCAGGTGGATCAAGTATATAGGGTGTTCTGGATGTTCAACGGGAGGGACGGAGGAAGAAAATGTGGACGCCCTTCGGACAGGTGGTGTGGAGTGCCTGCTGGAAGATGTTAAACACTATTCTCACAATGGAAAGAAAATCTCACCTGTCTGGTTTACGATCAAGTTCCGGCAAACCCAAGCGCGGGAGGATAGGCTCAGACTTCGACTGGAGGGAAGTCAGAACATGACCACTAAGGGTAATATATGGTCGGGGGCGATAAGGTGAGAGCCGGACATTGGGCCAATCCCCCTCGTCGAAGTCTTGAAGGCGGAGACTGTCCGGACCCAGCAATTCAACATCCTTCCAGATGTTTGCGCTCTGCTTTCGCTCCTCCAGAAGTGATGGAATATCTGCGGAGCTGGAAGGCTCTACTGCAGATAACGGACCAAGGAGGGTAACGTCGTCGTCATCCTTGTCATCCAACAACATGACGGGAGGATCTACATCTTCGTGCTTGACGAGAAATGCCTCGGGGCTGCTGGGGGGTTGGGATAGGTCTTGGATGCGGAAATCATTGAATCCATTCCAGTTCCATAGATCCAGCTCCTCCTTTTTGAGGTACACTGAGGAAGGGGCGGCTGTCGAACTTTCCCTAACACTAGAGCTGCCATCCCTGCCCTCCCAGTTACCAAGAAGCCCCGCATCGCTGGTCTCCACCTTGATGACCACCCTGTCGTCGTCGGCCGGACTGGAAGGTGATCGAGGGCCCGGACTTTCGTTGCGTGTGTCGCCCTCGAAGTCAAAATCCAGGTCAGTGTCGAAATCGGAATCAAAGTCTGCGTCGTCAGATCGTCGCAAGTTGAAGCCTGATTTACGACGACACATTGGATCGTAGTCGTCGTCATCTGAGTCGGGGGGTGGGGATGCAATGCTGTGGGTGATTGATGAGGAGCGGTGATGGACGGGCATGGGAGTGACGGGGGTGAAGAGCTCGGGGTAGATGTCTTCCAGCGACGGGGTGTAGACAGGGATGGAAATGGAGGGACGAGGGTAGGGTGGGAACATCGGCTCATCCGGTCTTACGGTGCGTTCGCCGCGGCCGTCCGAGGTGGGGTGAGACATCGGACCGTCGTTGACAGCTTCCGAGAGAGCCGATCGGGGACTGGGGTCGGGCGTGACAGCCGTCGACGGAGGGGACACACGGGGTTTCAATCGGAGCAGCAATTTCACCTTTGGGGGTCTTCTCTCAGAGTCACTCGGAAGGCCATCCGAATCTGAACCATCCCTGTCGCCGGCCCGGGCGCGCAAAAGCCGCTTCCGCTTGTGGCCACACTGCTGCTCGTCGAACTTGACGTCCCCCGTGTACTTGTAGTCGCAGAGGCGGATGCCCGCACGGGCAAAGGGGCAGGGGGCACCCGCTGCTCTCGACAGGTACCAGATGACAGTTCCACGCCGGAAGTTTGTCACACGTCGTTCGGTGTCATCAAGAGCGCAATGTGCTCCCCCTGATCGTGAATGGAGGGCAGGGAGGAGGTCGTCGTCGGACGGGGCGCCGGAGAGGGTGTGTTTCAGCAACAGCGGTTGGTCCTGTTCGAGATCGCATCGTTGCATATGATTCCGGATGAATGAAGTGATCGCTTGCCCTGCCGCAGATGCGCTGACAAATGGAGGGGAGAATGGGGTGAGAGTTGTAGGCACGTTGCAGACACGAGGAGGTACCTTTTACAAGATAATCCAAAGTCCATGGACATCTCGGCTAAATCCTTGATTGTCATCGCGCGGTTATCCTAACCCAAAAGAAACGTAAGTGGGGGGGGCATGCGTCTGAAGAGAGATACATACGACTGAAAGAAACGAAAGACCGATGGCCTTGAGGACTTTATTGGCAGCATCCTCAGAATGGAGCATGACCCCGGGCGGCGGGAATATGGGAGCAGTAGAGACCTCCTGGGAAGATGATGATGGATTTGCTTTGGCATTAGAGGATACTAGTTTTAGCTTCCGTAAGGGTGTGTGGGTGTGCGTTTCGGACGGTTGAGGGGGAGGGGGGTTGTGTTTGGAGAAGCCGTTTTTGTGGATGCGTGTACCGTAAGCGGGTTGGGTGTTAGCGGAGTTGGGGTCATGGACATCCCCGCTGCGAAAGACGAGGACGGTGGCGACGGTCATGAGACTTAGGACATTAACTTGAGGGGGGTATGTGTCGAAGACGTCGGCCAGCGAAGGGTTGAGAGCAGGTGGCAGGAAAAGGGAGAATAGAGGTGGAGGGAAGAGAGGAAGATGGAGTGGAGGAGAAGGAGAACAGGCCAAGCAAAGGGGGGGAGATCCCAAATCGGTTGTGATGCCAGTTGAGGTGTTCGTGGGTTCACGTGATCTGTAACGTGCCTAAAAATGATCTTTGTTATCTTTACTCCATCAAAATTGATTCCAGCCTTGCGACCGGAGCAAATCAGCCGGGGAGCAGAATAGACTGCGAGGAAACGCCCCACCGTCCGCTGACGTCTGTTGAGCCCCGGCCGGTCGAGAGGTGGCGGTGCCCAGGGGGGAGAGAGGCGGGCGAGAGGACGAACAGTCACCCTCGTTGAATAATCCAGCTGCGCACTCCAACCACACCCCACATCGGCTGAGGGAGACAAAAGAGCTTGCCGGCTCTCTCCCTCGGCGCCCATCGAACTGTCGGCCACAATTCTTGTTTCTCGAAGCAGCGAATTTGGCCAATTCCAACCCGGTGGCCCCAGCCCCTTAAAGAACACGCTAAACACGCGGGAGCGGGTTTGTGCGCCTAGGGCAGCTCCTGGCGGGCCTGACGGGATCTGGCCCTTGCCGCCGTCTGCGCAATGAGATAAATCAACCAAGTTAACAGTGCAGGCGTGCCTTCGACTTACAGGAACAACCAGGTGGACATTTTGCGCTTACGGAGTGCGACAGCACCTGAAGAATGCCCCCGGGATCCGCAGTCCTCGACTCGAAAACACGGGCCCTCCTTTACCGGGGCGAACGCCACGCCATATGTGCATGGGTTCGCACAAAAGCGACAGTAGTGGCGGTCAATCCCCAAAGGATAGCTTGTGGGACTATGCGGAGCGACGATGTTGTGCAACCCCCAACTCTTACGTGCCCGAGCTTTTTTGGGGGCGTGCTCGAATAAGGATATGTTCTGGGACCGTAAAATGTCATCGTGTGCCTAAAATCGAGAATATGAGGGAGAGAGACGTGGGAGCATACCTCGAGCCATAGCTGAACAGGGTTGGGTCGTTTGCTAATCCACCAGAACCCGGCCCCAGTTCAATCGGCAACCAGAAGCCACTTTTCGTTCAAGCGGTTGCTTGTTATCTGAGCGGGCGTTGCTTCCGAACGGTTCCGGAAGTGGAGGGGATGTGGGATGTTGAGGTGCTCGTGGTGCGCAAGGCAGACTTATTCGGATTGATCGTGCCAGCTATCTCCGAAGCCACAACCCAGCCGTCTGTCGATGCGGCCCCCCACACCCAGGCGACTCTCCCAAGCCACTGCATCACCACCACCCGCGGTGACTCTTCCCGAGCCCACAGGAATCAAGCCATTTTCTATCGACTCATCGGCAATCCGACGTTGCCTCTGCTGCGTTGAGCTCAGATTCGGACATCTCAAATAAAAAACATGACCAGCCGTGTTCAACATCAGATAAAATACAGCACTATGGGAGCGTACAAACAAAGCCTAAATTAGTGGAACATAACACCCGGGACGAACGTAAGAGAGTCTATGCAGTCGGCGAAGGCTATGCCTTTGTCCTGGTCGCTCGCGTCGTCGCAGGTTTGGTCTTCGAGGCAGGCTTCGCCTTTGTCTTAGAAGCAGGGGATTTGGTGGCAGCCTTAACGGCCTTTACAGCAGCAGCCTTGGCGGCAGGCTATCGAAAGAGGTCAGCATTGGTGGGAAGATCAAGGGAGAGTCCATCTTCACCTTCTTAGCCTCGGCCTTCTTGCTCGAAACCTTCTTTGGCCCCGTCGCAGTGGTAGCCTTCTTAGCCGTGGTCGTCTTCTTGGAGGAAACCTTGGGGGTTGCTGTCTTCTTGACTGTGGGTTTTGAAGCAGCCTTCCCGGCAGCCTTCTTGGGTGCGACCGCCCTCTTGGGCTTATCAGTTACGTCCTTGGAAGTGGTCCTCTTTGGATTCTCGGTGGAAGTCCTCTTCACCGCCCTGACTATTGTCTTCTTGGGCTTCTCGCCAGTAGAGGCTGGTTTCTTAGTAGTCGAGCTGGTCTTTCTGGCGGAAGTGGGCTTCTTATTCTGATCTGATTAAAATTCGCCTGGCGGATGGGCGGGCATATGATCCTCACCTCCTTCGTGGTGCTTGATGGCCCCTTGTATAGCTTGACCTTCCCAGACTTGCCCTTAGGGAGAGTGAACAGCTCCCCCTCACCGTTGGAAATGGCACGGCTCAGATGCGCAATGTTTGCCGCGGTGGGCTCGAGGCCATAACGATCTTCGGCGTACTGCCAAAGAGGGGTCAGCCTCACATTGGAAGCAACTCCCATTAACGTACCTTCTTAATAGTGCTCCGAGACACACCAGCTCGAGCTTCATCTGGGTGAGCAGCAATACATTCCTGGGACGCGTCAGCTTGGAGCCTATACTTGCTGTCATAAATGAACGTACTCGGATGATGTCTTTCCAGGACGGATGATCGCCCTTGGTGACTTTCACTGATTTGGCAGGAGCCTTCTTGACCCTGGTCGCAGTTTTCTTCCCCTTCGGAGAGGCAAGCGGGGAGGACAAGTCGGACGACATGGTTATCTTGTAGCGGAAGCGGAAGCGGGGGGAGTTGGACTATAGTAACGGGAGGACAGAGGTGGTCCACCGGGAGCTTAAGGTTCCCCTTTTATCTAGACGCGACATGAGGTCACGTGAGACATGTATGTATCTGTTTGTAGTGGTACTCACGTGATGCAATTCCCACGTTTTCTCCCCCATGTCCCCGTGATGGCGCTTTGGCCTTGTGACACCTTTTCCGGTTTTGGGCCACGCAGATCTTGACCTAGCGTAACCAGTGTGATCATTCGTTACTGTACATCATATCTAGTGACGGGCCCCTCGATCCCTTACTGCTTGCTCTGTGGAACAACCTTGAAACATCCGTTTGGCTGAACCTTTCCACGGTATCCGGTGGGCATCCAATTCTCGCCGTCTTGATCCTTTTCTCCCAGCAACATCCCAACTGGAGGTCCCCTCATATACACTTCTCCAACCGGGTCTTTGCCCTCCTCAATCGCAGCATCTTCAACGCCAACGAGCTTTACCTCCATCGATACAGTGGGAGCACCGACGTGGGCAAGATTTTCGAACTCACCGCCAGCCTCGGGCGAAGGGTGGATTTGCAAATCGTAGGGGTAGGAAGCAAACAAGGGGCCACAAACGAGGTCGCTACTGACCGCATTGACGTATGGGATGGAGAATGCTATGCGCGTTGGTGTCAGGGTCTCAGCTGGGGTGTACCCTGTGAATCGATCGTAAGGGATGAATACAACAGCGCGACATCTCGGAGGGAAGTTTACCCCCAGTTCCAATAAGGGCCCGTAAGGTTCCTGCCCCCTCGCCAAGGACCTTCACTCTTGCGACATCAAACACGAGGCGATCCCACAAGCTCTCCTTTGTGATAAAGCCTTCTGTCGCATGTGCGATCTTGTGTCTCCAGCCCCACCCGGACAGCCACGACCCGGAACGAGAGGCATTCAGGATTGAGGAGGTCAAGGAGATTACGTGCTCTGGCTTGACGAACAGAACGGTCGGAGACGGAACTGGGAAGGCAGATGAAGAGTCGACGTCTTTCAGTGCGCCGGGTGCATCTAGTCGAGCTGTATATTGATTAGGCTGGTATTTGGTGGGTGTGAGAGACCGGTCACTCACTATCCTCATTCCAGGCAAAGATTCGCGTGCTTTCAAGGGTGGCGAGACTCGTGCCATCGTATACTGCGGTATAGGCGATCGCCCTGCCATACGGGGTGCTCAGCGAGAAAGCCGATGCGATCGTATCCAGAGGGGTAAGTGGGGAAGAAACGGGTAGCAGTGACCGAGTGGCAGCTACTCCGGCAGTTAAGTTTTGTTGGGTGAACTGCACGGCCTGAAAACCCGTTCCACCTGGGGGTTTGGAGAAAGCAATGGTAAAGACATGATTTACGTCTGAAGAATGGTCAATTTCATCACCATATAATATATATATGAGGCTCACCGGTCGGCGGCGAAAGATCCATCTGGGTACCTTCACCCTCTTTTTCAATGTCACTGAACTTGAGTAGATTCATCTCCTTCGCCAACTTGGCGCCAATATTACCTGGGTCTCCAACGACGATCACTGTTGTGCGGCTGTGCTGGTTGAGGTCGTATATCTGCTCAACGATGTGAGACAAGAAGTCCGCATCCGCTATTATGGCAGATGGTGGATGTTTGTCCAAAACTTCGGCAAGCAGCTCAGGTGACGAGATTGTCATGGTGGTTATTGACTTCGCCACGAAAGCGAGATCCGCGATTAGGAACTCTACAACGAAAGGGTAAGAATTTTTTGGTAATCTTGCGGAACCAGAGTACTCGCCAAGGCTATCATTGAGTAAGAAAAGGACTTTGGATTCCCCGGCTTGGAACTGGGTAACCTTGTCGAGACCGGAGGCAAAAGCCCTGACTCGCGTGAGCAGCTGAGCATTTGTGATCTATAGACGGGCCCGGGGTTGAGTATCCAACGTTTGTACCACAGACATGTGGCTTACTTTAGTAGACCACAGGGTCCGAGGAGAATCCACGTCAGCTCGGACGAGGTCGATAATCGTTTGGACACCTGGAGCAGGCCTCAGTGGTAACTGGGGGGTCGGTCGTGAGCAGACGTGAGAATCTGGGAATAGTCATACTTACCCGACCCATGGCACTGGTACTGTAGTTCCTGTACACGGCGGATTCGCCCGGGTTTCGCACAGGAGCTACGTCACTCTGCCTGCCCAAGAGAATGGGGTGTACTAGTGGCTGCGGCTTATACAAGTTTTGCAGCAGAAAGAGAGCTGCAGCGCTGAGGCCGAGCAAAACCGTCAAGTCGTCCGTGGCGACATAGTTGGATAGAGGCATGGTTGGATAAGCGGGCGTCTGGGTGCTCGTGGTGTGAATTGCAACGTTGGCAAGGGTGTTTTTTATTCCGTCGCTTCAGAATAAGACGCCGGAGGTGAAGGCGTGCGTTCTGCCTCGAGGCCAGCCGACGAATTCGCTCGGGCTTTTCGAGTTCGAACTTATTCAAGGTGTCTGCAATGATACGGAACCGCAGCAGACCGGTTGTGGGGACGGAGAAATACCGCTGAGTCCAGGTGTGACCTGCCCTCAACAGAGAGTCACCGCAAGTCACTCTTGTTCGCCAACCACTCCCAACAGCCAACACCCATTCTCAAACCTCCCACTTTCAACGACTGCTTTTCACCGACCAGCCAGTCGAAATGACGGCAATGGCCATGGCAGAATCTTTCGACGCTCCAATGATGGATTTTTCTGGTGAAGACATCCCCATGCAAACTTCATCCTCCGTATCCTGGATCCACCCCGAAGCCACTATGGACGACGACTCCAACTTTAACCTGGGCGATGTCGAAATCGACATGGAAAACTACCATCCAGAAACTTTTGAATACGAAATGACGGACGACCCGTCCGCTGAACAGCCAATCGAAGTCCACGATGTGGAGGTCATCGATGTCTCCCAAGCCCAGACACCCGCACTTATCGATACCGTTGTCGAGGATGCAACTGCGGCCTCACCTGCGGTTCCCGAACACGACCTAACAGATGCTCACGACCACTCCCCCCTCGACTCGCCACCGACTCTGGTCATTCAGGTTCCATCGCCAACATCCCAACCGGCTCATGACGAGGAACATCAGAAACCTGCTGTTACAGAATCACTTGAACAGAGCGAGTGGGAACAGGGTCATTCGGAACCTTCAGGTGCTCCTTCACCACTGCATCTCGTCGAGTACCACCAGCTGCAAGACCTACCCGAGCCTGTGAGCCTGGAAGGTGCCACAGAACCCACCCCGACTTGGGGCGTCAGTGCCTCGGTAGAACAACTAGTGCACCTTCGACGACAACCTACGCCAACCCCCGTGGGGCAACTACAGACCGAGTCCATACATAAGGAACCGACGGGCGACCTCGCGGACCGTTGGGGTGAGGAAGAAAACCCTGTCCCCAGCAACGCTAGCTCGGGAGACCCCCACGAGGTATCAGATGGAATATTCATCGATCCACCTCCCCCCGTGCTCTTGTCTCTGGGTGACTCGGCGGAGGAATATTACCTTTTCAACCGTCCTACACGCCGATCTCCCGGTGCTGACGATGAAGGGGTCACAGACCAAGACCTATTCCTACATGATCTTCCAACTCTCTACTATGAACCCCTAGCAAAGGTTTTTCAAGCGCTGCGTTCGGATAACCGCCTCAATCAGCTTTTCGATCTATCCCGGGGAGAACTGGTCGTTGATGCTTATGATCTTGTTGACCTCACCATCTCGGAGGTAAGTTATTTCCTACTGTGAACGAATCGTACGAGCTGACCCTCCGTCAGGATAATTTATACACGAACGAAGTTTCCTTCCACGATCTCAATCTTATACATGATCACGCAGATCTAGCTGGCCCATTACGTATACGCCTCGGTTGCAACCCCCCACGGTTTATCACTAGATATCGTGAATTGAAGTCGAAGCTTGAGCAACTCAACCTAATTGACGAAGCTAGTGTGGACGATGCCCAACTCCGGGAGAAAGGTGAGCAGACGGGCCTCACTCCTCTACAGCCTCCTCATTACTCTGCAGAACCCGTAGATGATCTCACGGAACAACCGGATGCTAACAACGTCCCAGAGTATCTGGCCCAAGAAGAGGAAGGCGACGAGAGCCCCGCGTCAGGGGGACTTGATCAAGCGACAATCGAGCAACAGACGGACGGTGCTGGCTCTGGTGTCCACGCGGTTGATCGCTTCGACGAGGGTGAGTCCTCATACGAAGCGCAACCGGAACAGGGCCAACCAGCAGGCGATGAGGAGTCCACCGCCGACTTGTTATCTGGTGACGAGCATGTTGAACAACCTGTTGGCGTGACAGAAGATGACCGCGAGCGAGGAACCACGGCTTTGACGGCATCAGATGGCGATCACCCTGGGTCCGTAGAGAATTTTGACGCTACAGCTGTTCACGGATACTCCGACGTTCGCAATACGCCACCGTTGGGAGGAAATTCAACCGAGTATGAGGAAGCCGCTACGATAAACGAAGATTACGAGGCGGATTATGACGAAAATGACCAAGGCAGTGAGGCCGGAGAGACGGTCACCATCGAAGGTGAAGCCAGACATGGTGACTGGGAAACAATCGCCTCCGATGCACAACAGACTCGGGACGATCCGGAGCAGCATGAAGATCAACACAACACTACGGGGGTGGACAAACGTGAGCAGGTGGTCCGCATCGCTTTTACCTGTGGTCTAACGCTTCGGTCCACAGATCTCGACACCATAGATCTTACCGATCCAAGCCTTGACGATGGACCTATTGCAGCTCAACAGGGTAAGTGGCTCCTCTGTACTATTGCACGCGCAACGTCTAACTGTATAATAGATACCGACACTGATTCGATTGGACAACAAACGTTGGACGAATTTACAGATACACAAGAAGAATCTCGAGACGATCGTCGCTCCCACGAAGGAGGTGAATCGAACAGTAACACAGGCGAGTGTCTACTCCTTGACTTGTTCTCGCTGAGACTGACCCAATCAATAGACCAATCTAATGAGCTGATACCAGATCTCGACCAGCTCGGAGACGATTTCAACTGGGACGAGGACTTTGGTGGTGACTTCGATGATGGGGAATTCGGTGAATTTGAGGACCAAAGTAATGTGGAGACAAAACCCCTCGGTTCTCAGGAGCCCATATCTGGGAGGAGTTCGAAAAGGGGCTTCGATGAGATAGATTCCGACACGGCGGATGAAGAAGAGGCATCAGGTGACGTGTCACCAAGTAAGTTCCTCCCTGCCCCCCGTGTGTTCTCCGGGACTCATGGATTTCCTTCTAGACTCAAAACGGAAGAAGGTGCTGTAGCCTGAACTCGCGCTGGGCGGACGTCGTTCGAGCGCATGTGGCCCTTGCACCTATTTCCTTCTTTTCACTCTCATTTATTTCCTTCAACAACCGAGCCAAGGTCAAGTATCTCTCCGTGCTCGCATCATAAGCGCTTACTCTCTAGTCGAGTCCTCCGTGGTGAGGATGGATAAGGTATGAAACCCTTGCTGACTTTTATAGGTTCCGACACTACGTGGGACGAGGGTTTGAGTTTCCGGGCATCAGGTGGATCGTTTGCCATGTACACCTTACACTACACGCGTTATTGTAATATTTCTTGAGCTGCGAATTCATCATCCCAAAGTTGCAATGATCGTTCGATCACCCCTTCCGCGCGTCTTTTCCCCCTCCAGAGTCCAGACAACTCCGTCTCCGCCTCATACCACCCATTGCCGCACGACCGTCCCCGGAGGGAGAGTACCTCCAGGTCGCGGCGCTACCCCGGACCCATGGATTATTTCTCAAAGTTCCTCAAACCCGGCAACCAGTCACCAACCAAAGTCATTCATGATCACGCTCTAGAGTTCAGTACATCGTGGGTATACGTGAAGGTACTATCCCATACATGTGGATTCATGCACAACGTTACTGACGGAACAGCCTTAGAGCACACTCTCCCATCCGGATGAGCGACAGCTCGCAAAGGGGATTAAATCCACAGATGTACCAAAGCACCTCAAGAATATGGTCGATCTGCTCGTATCCGAGTCCAATCAGACAGAGGAAGGAGGAACGGGTGTTTGTCTCGAGTATCTGCTCAAGGACGGTACGCCGTTTGCCAGTCTCAGTGTTGCACTTGCTAGATCCTTGTTTTGTTCGTATAGACATCCTGGGAAACCTCGTCAGACTGAGCGAACCGGACCGACCATTCGGTATTCAGGCAGAAGTCCTACGTTCAGTTCAAAACATGGTCGTCCTTCTTGACGAACAATTCCTCGTTCACTCTGCCGTGCACAAAGCCGTTTTGCGGCTGTTGCGCAATTGCGTTGGCGAAGATTTACAGGAACATCTCGACGGTCGGAACAGGGTAATGGGTGCCGCGGGGGTTTCGACAAGAGGGTCTCCTTCGGAGTACGAGGAAGACCGTAAGTTAATCTGCGTCATCGTCGCATCCGTGATAGCTTAATTTTGTGTGGACAGTCGTCAATCTGTTGTGCATCTTGTGTAGTCGCATCAGGACCTACCGTGAACTTCTCATCATCTTCTTTCACGACAAAGACAGACTTTGGTACCGATCGGAACCCTTGTTCGCTCTGGAGGAAGAAGACGAAGAAGAAATTGACGACCAGGATGCGGAGGAGGCAGAAGAGCAGAATGTCGATGGAGAGCCGTTCCCTCGTCAACCATCCCCGGCCCCCTCTCACAGTACTGTTACGAGTGCTCTTCCAAAGCGCCCCGAGTACGAATTCCTACTTTTCAACTACCTCCTCCAGTTCGCCCACCGCGACGGCCAGATCGGAGACTTTGCGAGAGCCGGCGTGTTGTTTCTCATGGACGTCGCAATGTCCCCTCATGAGCCAATAAACCGGTTGGCAAGGGAAAACAGTAACCCTCCACCACCGGATAGCCCTACAGAAGAACTAGAGTCGGACCCCATTACCATGGCCGCGGTTGCATTGGCCGACTACATTGTCGACGGCGACTTCTCTGAGGTCCTTGCCGCTGGCTTGGCAGCTGTCTACTCGACCCTTCCCTCCAAACTCCAGGTCAAGCCGCCCACTTCCGCACGGCCAAATGGAAACTCCATGGTTTTGGGATCTGCTCCCGAGAGTGGAGCAGAGGTGGAGAAGAGGGAAGAAGGCATTGGAGTTGGGAACTCGTCCGATCCGGACTTCAAAGCGCACCTAGAGCACTTCCTCGGACTCCTCGAGTTTTTGCAAGATATTGTCCGGCGGGACGAGAAACGTGGGGGTGGATCTGTTGGAGACGCGGTGGCGCAATCCATCCTTGATGCTGTCCGGAGAGTTTTCTTCGAGAACGTCCTGTATCCCTCAATATTGGAGTGCTCAGATAGCGATGGGAGTGCAGTCGCGGTGATGTCTTACATCGAAATCATGCTCCGCACCCTCAACAATGGACAACTGGGTGACCTCCTCGTTCGGTTCCTACTGAGCGAAGATGATGACGACATCGCGCGTAAGCGTCAGCGGTCGAATCCGCCACAGAGGGTCACCCAACCAAAGAGGCACCGAAGGAAGAGTACTGCGATGGCCATCCTGGAGATCGAAGCACCGGATGCTCGCCGCCCATCGGACTATATCACTTCTACGGGGAGATTCACCCTCAAAGATCTCCTTATGACGAATCTGCGATCCACCGACCATCCCACCGCAACCGCCGCCCTCCAGCTTTTCAAAACGCTACTCCGATTGCACTCAGAATTGTGTACTGAAAAACTACTCTTGGTGATCCATGACCCCAAGTCCACTAGTTACCCCTCCCCTTACCTGTGCACCCCACTTCCACCCCTACCAATCGAGCCGCCCTCTCATGGTGGAGATATTGGACCACCTGCGGACCCCTCACTTTTCGCGACATACGCAGATCCCGAGACAACTTTCACGACGAGTGAACGGGAGACCAGTCTTTACCTTGCCCTCATCTCACGCGTAGACCCGTCTCATACTCAAGACGCATTCAGCACGGGATATGATAACTATCTTTGCGACGCTGTGCTCTCTCTCAAAGAGAGAAATGCGGAGCTTCGAAATCTGGATCCCGACGCAATGCTGAAGCACAAACACCGACTAATGCAAAACGATCCAGTGCTCACACTCGTCCTTCTCGCCCTTCGGAAGTTCTTCTCAAACTCGCCGGAGCTCAATATGGCATTAACTGGGGTTCTTTCGGCTCTCGCGCAGGACCCGTGTCGGTCCTTGGCCGGATGGTTGACGCTTGCTTCCCCCGACAGAGATTGTTCTCCTCATGCCCGTGAGCTCTCGAAAGAATACGAAGCGGATGGGGATGACCGTTCCATCGACTATCGGATAAACGAAGATCTCACGTACGAAACCCTGTCGTTGCCCGCCATTAGCATGGACGAAAAATCACGACCGCTCATATATGCAATTTTCCACGGTCTTGTCACCCAGCTGGAACGGTATCGACACTCCGTGGAGAAATTCGACCGATATTTGTTGGAAAGACGACAAGGTCTACTTTTCTCAGAAAACCTGACGGACGCCCTCAACCTTGCACTTGACTTCGACAGTACCACACCAATACCTACTTCTCCACGTCCGAAAGCCACTCCGACCACTGTAGAACCTACTCCAAAACCTAAACCCAGATCATCCTTCGTTTCGTTCCTTACGCCCAGGAAATCCAAACCTAAGCCAACCACAGTACCCGTTGTTCCGTCCAGCCCTCCAAAGCCTGGAAGGAAGAGCGTCGATGCTAGTCCTTTTGGTTCTCATTACCAGAAGACGGGTTCAATCGAGGTCGAGCCGTATGCGGCACCAACACCCTTCACCGGGCCGTGGGCACCAACAAAACCAAAGAAATGGATGGATGATGACGACCTATTCTCTTCTGGGTGGGGAGAAGGGAGGAACATTTCTCAGCATCGCGAACAGGACGATGATGAAGTCAGTGGAACGAAGGTCCAGGTGATCACTTTGTCCATGTTGTTGGACAATGTGGTAATCCTAGAGGAGGCCATGAAGGAACTTCTGGCAATCATTCATGCACGTCGCGCCCTTGGAATCGATTCCATCCGCTATATCTAATCCCCCATCTCCTACATCCCGTCATCGCTTCCAAATATCCTGCTCATTCAGTAGAATAGTTATCTTACAATGTACAGAAGTCATAATCTAAATGTCCTGATCCCACCCAAGACATCACCGTTTCGTCTTCCTCCTAGTCTCACCCTTCGAAGTAGACCGGGGTTTTGGTGAAGTAGGCGTCTTCTTCGTCATCAACGACTCCTGGATCTTCGCAAATTCGTCGTCGTCGATATCAGGGGGTGGTGGGACGGCCTTGGACTTCTTTGGTGGCGGACCCTCACCGACGTCGGCTTTCCTCTTCTTTCCTCGACTCCCGCCAGAACGAGCAGAAGGCTCTGGCTCCGCATATTTGGCCGCGAGGTCGTCAAAGAACCCGTCCATGTTCTTCTTGCGTTTCAGGATCAACGCTTGAAGCGCAGAGACATCTTCCTCGTCGCCTGTATCCGCTTTCCGTTTCCCCCTCTGTTTCTTGGTTGCTTTGTCCATGGGCTTACCACCACCGTAGAATTCGTCCCACACACCGAGCTCCTTCGCCAACACTTCCGCCTCTTCGGCTTCCTTGGCACTCTTCTTCTTTCTCTTCAAACGTGCCGTCTCGTCCCTAACACTCCTCTCCCAGGTGGGCGTAGAGTTCAAGTCACCGGACTTGATGAGGTTGGTGATTAGTCGGACAAAACGAGGTTCATCCTCGATCGTGGAATGGGGTATATGGTTCATGATTTCGTCTAGAGATCCGTCGGTATCGGTGTACGCGCGCTTCAAGTCTTCCAGCTCCTCGGCAGAATCTAATTATTCCGTGAGACCCATGGAAAAAGAACAGAGAGGTTGTTGAGACGCACCCTGATACTCCCCCTTGAGTTCATCGAGCTTGCCCTTGGTGACCTGGTCAAACAGCTCCCCAAAGTAGGTCTCCCAGGACCCAGATTCACCCGGTCCAAACTCCACACCCCCATCGTCTGTCCTGCCCGTACGATCGTATCTCGAGCGTCGTTTCTCGTCGGATAGAACAGCGTATGCGAATCCAATCTGTTGGAACTTGCGAGACGCATCGTCCTTTGCATCCTGGGTCGCGGATGCCTGTTTGTCGGGGTGGTAAACGAGAGCGAGACGGCGGTAGGCTTTCTTGATATCCTCCGCTTTCGCATCGCGTCCTAGCGACAGAACCGCGTACAGGTCGACGTCCTCTTCACCGGGGAAGAAGGTGGCGATTGGGTCGTCGGTGTCCATTATAAAGGGACGCGTCGATCACGTGTCAACGTGAGTCTAACTTTCCTTCCGGTTCCGACAAGGATGAGCGACAAGATAGTGGGAATTCTGGGTAAAAGTGCGTCTTCCCGAACACATTTCCTGCGCCCTCTCAACACTTTGCGAACAGATCTACCTCGTTATCGGAACAACCCGTAATTCTTTCTGATGAAAACATAGGTGGGGGCCAACTTGGCCGGATGCTGGCCGCCTCTGCGTCTCTGCTCAACATAAAAGTCGTAATCCTGGATGTCGGCGAACATGCCCCCGCGAAGCAGATAATCGCTCCCACGAAGCCAGAACTCGCGCATATCGACGGATCCTTTGTAGACCCCCAGAAGATCGTGGAGTTATCCGAGAAAGTGGATATCCTTACTGTGGAAATTGAACACGTCGACGTAAGTGTGTTGGATAGGGTCGCACAGGCGCGAAAGGTCCAGATACATCCTAGCCCATCGACAATCAGGCTCATCCAGGACAAGTACAATCAAAAGAAACATCTACAAAAGGCTGGTATCGTTGTCGCGCAGTTCCTCGAGATCCAAGAACCTACCCCAGATGCCGTCCACGCTGCCATAGACAAGTTAGGACTCCCTCTAATGATCAAGAGCCGCACTCTCGCTTATGACGGGCGAGGAAACTTCGTTCTCCGTCATGCGTCTCAAATCGAAGAGGCTCTTGCAGCCCTGAAAGGTCGCCCCCTGTATGCGGAGAAGTGGGTGAACTTTGAAAGAGAGATTGCCGTCATGGTTGTGCGAACGGTCAACGGGACCGTTGCCTCGTATCCAGCAGTCGAGACCGTTCACAAGGATAACATCTGTCTACTCACATTCGCTCCCCTGAGGTCTGCTAACTCGGCGACGTTAGCCAACGCTCAAAGCCTTGCAGAATCTGCCGTCTTGGCCTTTGAAGGCGCTGGTATCTTTGGTGTCGAGATGTTCCAGCTCCCAGACGGTAGCGACTACCAACCACCTTTGGTATTGGGCTAATCTAACTTTATCATAGGGACCCTCTATGTCAACGAGATCGCTCCTCGACCTCACAACTCCGGTCACTACACGATCGAGGCTTGCGAGACCTCACAATTCGAGAATCACCTCCGTGCCATCCTCGATCTTCCTCTGGGGTCCACCTCACTAAAGGTTCCTTCATCCGTCATGCTGAACCTTATTGGGGGCTCAGGCGACATGCTTCAACTCACTTCATTTGTGAACAACGCTCTTAACGTCCCCGGAGCCGCGATCCACATGTACGGGAAATCCGAATGTCGAAAAGGTCGTAAAATGGGTCACCTCACCATTGTGGGCGACTCCGACGCGCAAGTCAAGGACCGTCTCCGTCCACTCTTACCCCAACTGCCAATTCCCATGACCCACAACGAGATTAGGAAGTATGCTCCACACCCACCTGACAGCGGGGCTCGGCATGACCACCCGAATCCCTTAGTCGGTGTTATTATGGGTTCAGATTCTGATCTCGGAGTGATGATACCAGCAGCAAAAATCTTGGACCAGTTCGATATCCCGTATGAACTCACGATCGTCTCTGCCCACCGAACACCGGACAGGATGATCCAGTATGCACGGTCAGCGGCGGCGAGGGGCCTGAGGGTAATCATCGCTGGGGCAGGGGGTGCGGCGCATCTGCCGGGTATGGTTGCTGCGATGACGGCTTTGCCAGTCATCGGAGTACCCGTCAAGGGTAGCTCTTTGGATGGGGTAGATTCCCTTCACAGTATCGTGCAGATGCCGGTAGGACCCGAGTTATTTGTTCCAACTTCCGACGTTGTTTGATCCAATTTTAGCGGGGAATTCCTGTGGCTACGGTCGCGATAAACAACGGCATGAATGCCGGTCTCCTTGCCGTTCGAATCCTCTCCGCGGGTATCCCAAGACTTATTGAGGCTATGGAAATTTTCTTGCGCGAACAAGAAAAGGAGGTGCTGGGCAAGGTATCCAAACTCGAGAAACTTGGATGGGAGGACTACGAGAAACAGAGAACTGGGTCTAAGTGAAAAGCAGACTGGGGACGGAGGCTTAGTATTGGTTGGACCGCGTAGTTGCGAGGACACCGTGAGATAATATGCGATAACATTACCGAAAGGAAATCGTGGTTGCGGAAAGTGTCTGTTAGAAGAACGGGTGGTCGGAAAATGAATATTTAATACGTAAGATGAGGTATATTCGTGTAAAGCGAGTTATATGAGAAATCAAGTTGAGGGGAAGGGGGGAGGGGGCGAAAGAAAGATCATACACGACAACACAAGCGAATCCTAAGAAAGCCGTCCAGCAGTACTTCATTCAATCGAAATCCTTGATGATAATGGTGCTCCTCCGGTATAACCCCCATTGGTCTTGGCCTCGGAATTGTGTCCTGGTGATTGGGGTGTTGAATTGATATCTGTGTGCCAAGTGAGAAGGAAGAATATTCACCAATTAAGTTGATCTTCTCCGGGGTTTGGACAGGTAACAAGGACTGACCATGGACTTTCGAAGGCTTCAGACCCTTGTCGAAGTCCCCGAAACAACGAAGCCCGACAATAAATGTCGCGAAAAGAATCAGGAACGCACAGATAGCTGACCGTGCGCGGTGAACAGATGGTGGGAAAGGAAAGGATGCAGATACGCACTGAAAAGCGCGAGGGTTGACCTCGTAGTATCGTAAGTCGCCCTAGAGCTGGGCGAGAAGAATCGAACGAGCTTGTACACTAAAATCGTATTTGAGGGGAACCAGTGAATTCGGAATGTCAGTCGACGTACCAACTGTCCATCAGTAGGATGTTTATCAGCAAGGGAGTGGTTTCTAATAATCGTGATCACGCACAGTATGTCTCCGAAGCCAACATCAGAACGAGTGAAATAGACATGAGCCACCTGATCTCCCGTTGCACCGCGATTGCAGCAAAGGATAGAAGGACCAGGACGATCGGAATCGCAGTGATTGTAATACCGAACTCAGCAGAGTTTTGGGAGACAACGAGAATCAAAAGCTAGATTGGATCAGACTTTAGATGGAGGTTGTAAGAGGAAGGCTGAGCTTCAATGACCTGCATGGTGACACCAACGAAGAAGAAGAAATCAAATTTCAATAGACAGATGATAACTTGATACCATCTGTACATTGCTGCGGAGGAGTTGCATCAGGTTCTGTGGAGATAGGCGTAGAGGAGATAGTGTACTCTTCATGGCAGGGTTCGCACCGACGATGTGGAAGATGGCCCAGCTGCCAGATGACCTAGTTGTGAGAAATCGTCACCTAGGTGAAGAGTGTACGGACAACATACCCGAATTCAGCAAATAACGCCTTGGTCCACCATAGGAGGCTCAGCCAAGCAGCAGCAATGACACACGGTGCTGCAACCAACAACGGGCGCACTTTCGCAAAAAGGGTTCCCGCGCCGGAACATCCCTGAAGGAGCCGGCGTCAACATGCGACGAGATTTAGGAGGAAATCGACCGACAGTGTAGGAGCTCTGGGTTCCGTCGTAGTCACAGCTCCCTGACATCGAGAGCGCCTTTCTAGTTTCGTGTACCTGAGCGGCAGCAAAGATGATGAGGCAGCCGTGGAAAACTACCAAGGACTTTTAATCGGATTTGCCACCTCAAACTTTGGGAACGCACTGGTGACTCCGGCCAGCTGGATAATGTTACGCGCACGTAGGCCATCCACGGCCATTAATATCTCGAAAATCCTGTGGGAGGGACGTGTGAGGGGTCGGTAAAGACGACAAGAAGGTGGGAGAACTTGCTCTCCAAAGGCGAAGAGGGCGAGATAGCACGGTATGGTCTGGGTTTAAAGTGAGGCTCAGTGGTGAAGGGCAAACGGGTTTCAGCGGACCTTGTAGATTGATTGGCCGAAGTCCACCCATGCATCTACCTGTGGTCAGAAGGAATTGATGAAGCGGAGGTGGCCAGAGGAACAACTCGACCGTACCCAGTTGAATACCAGTCCTACGAGGGTGAGAACAACAATTGCTTCTGCGGGGGCAAGTGAGCGGCGAGCTGGCGGGGGGGAGGGAGGCGGATACTGACGAATAACAACTACTCGGTGGTCAGTGGTTGGAATTATGAACAAGGCTGGGATTGTACGCACTGGTTCCGATATAAGCACGTTGAGCGGTTGTGCGCAGGAAGGCTTCGACGGCCATGGTTGGTGGTAAGCGTATGCTGCCGGGTTTGCTGAAGTGCAGCAGACGTGGGAAGAAGAGCGAGGGAACAGGCGACCGGCGAACAACCGAAAATAACACGATCACCGCACTGGTCGGTGTGCACAGGTGCAAGGTCAGAGTGTGGACATGGTTATTAAATCGTCATGTGTATTGTACGATAGTGTCTAGTGATTACCCCCCGCAGTCCATACGATATCCCCTCACCGGTCCTGCACAACCCCAACCTTGGCTGCCCTCAGCACCCGGTCCTTGATCGTGTACCCTATTTTCTGGCAATCGAACACCGTCCCCGGCTCCTTGTCAGGTATCGGAACTTGAAACATCGCCTCATGCTTGTTGGGGTCAAATTTTTCTCCCGTCGGGTCATACGGCTTTACGTGGTATTTGAACAGCGTCTGCAGGAGCAGCCGGTGCGTCATCTCCACACCCGTGTGCAGCTCCGTCAGATATGCCTGGGCAGGTTTTCCTTCCGCTGTTGGCGTCGGTTCCGGAGGTGGAGGTTGTTTAAGCGCTTCGGGGGGAACGGATTTGAGAGCAAGTGACAGCACATCCGCGGTCTCGAGCAAGTCCGAGGCGAACTTGCTGATGGCGTAGTCTTTTGTCTGTTCCTTTTCCCTCGCAGAGTTACGCTGCAGGTTGATGAAGTCGGCCTGGAGGTACCGTAGCCGACTCTGGGACAAATGTCAGCAACTGAATGCCACCGATCACGAAGGAAAAGACAGACCTTGAGGTCGGCAACCTCCTCCTCCTTGGCCGCGAGTTGTTTGGAGAACTCGGACTCGCCCCTGGAGGTACCCGCATCTTTTGCCTCCCCCTCACCCTTCTGCTCCGAGGGTTTTGCGTCTTCGGAGTAGAACCGCCGGGAGCCGATGGCCAGGAGCTGTGTGCGTGGGGAATTGGCAACAGTTCGTCTAGCCAAATGCCGGACGGTCAGCGAACCGGAGCACGAACGAATCAAATTTCTCGTTGGGTTCATGGCTGAGGGTTGGCTGCCAGACAGCGTTATGAAGAGGGAGTGAGAGGAAGGATGCGGGAGGAAAGCGCAAGAGGGACGCGGTTGCACGTGACGTCGGCAGGCGGGAAACGGGTGAGCGGCCAGCGACGTTTCTCAACCTTGCTCTCGTATTTCTTGTCCGAATTGTCTGGCAAGCATGACCTGGTCTTTACTATGATTTTCTTCCTGTCCTCGACGACGGCAGACCCGACCCCGCCCACTTCCCCAGCCCATTCTGCCGCCAATTGCACCCATATTCAAGTCCGATCAGGTGATGCTGTTGGTCCTGAGAGCAGGGCTGCACATCCCTCGACGCTCTCTTCTCGCTCGTCCGATGTCTGCAACCGCACAAATCATCGACGGAACACGCATCGCAAAGTAATCTCCCAAAAACCTTCCTGTCCTCTGCTCACCTTCTCCCTTCTCACCCCAGGTCTCTCCGTGACGATGTCGCGGAGCGGATTAGATCGTGGAAATCCAAATACTCGAGATTCCAGCCCCAACTAACTATAATCCAAGCCGGATCCCGTCCAGATTCCTCCCTCTATGTCCGTATGAAAGCAAAGGCCGCCGAGGAGGTTGGGATCGACTTCAACCACATCACTCTTCCAGAGTCCGCGACTGTAGAGGAGGTCGTCTCCATAGTCAAGGGGCTCAACGACGATCCATCCGTCAGCGCTATCCTCGTCCAGCTTCCTCTCGGACCGCATGTCGGTCCCGACGGTGAACGAACTGTCACTGAGGCCGTTAGCCCCGAAAAGGACGTCGATGGGTGAGCTGTCACTTTCGGCTGCGATCGCCATCTCCATCTAACTAGCCGGCCCGCAAAGCTTTCACGCATACAACATTGGACACCTCTCCTCGCGCGCTTGTGTCCCCTTGTTTGCCCCGTGCACACCAGCCGGTGTCATCCGGTTGCTCGAGTCCACTGGAGTCCCGATCGAAGGTCTGCGTGCTGTCGTTCTGGGAAGGAGCGACATCGTCGGAAGTCCCGTCGCGGCCATGCTCAGGAACAAAGATGCCACTGTGACCCAGTGCCACAGCAAAACTAAGAACCTCCCAGAAATTGTACGTCTACGTTCGGCCCAAATCGCTGGGTTACTTACAACTCCCAAGGTTAAAGAAGCAGACGTCCTCGTCGCTGCCATCGGAAAGCCCGAGTTCGTTCAGGGCTCCTGGCTCAAGCCTGGCGTTGTTGTCATCGATGTTGGTACAAATTACATTCCAGGTCTGTCAACACACAAACTGTCTTTTCAAAAACCGACTGTCCTCTAGACCCGACCAGGAAGTCGGGACAGCGTTTGGTTGGGGACGTGGAGTTCACCTCCGCTTCACAAACTGCTTCCTACATCACTCCCGTCCCAGGTGGCGTTGGACCGATGACTGTTGCCATGCTTATGCATAACACCCTCAAGTCTGCCGAGCGTCTATGGGAACAAACTCGTGCGATCAAGGTAACCCGTCTACCCTTGAATATAAAAGAGAAGGTACCTTCCGACATAGAGATCGCCATGGCCCAAACTCCAAAAAACATCACCACATTGGCTCGCGAGATCGGCTTGCTCCAGACCGAGGTCGAGAACTATGGGAAGTACAAAGCCAAGGTCGAGCTCAGCGTCCTGGATCGTTTGAACCACCGAAAAGATGGAAAATATATTGTGATCTCTGGGTTCGTGCTTCTCGTCTCCGACATCCTTCGCGTTGCTGACTGATACACGTAGCATCACGCCGACGCCTCTTGGCGAGGGTAAATCCACCATGACTATCGGTCTTTCCCAGGCTCTTGGTGCCCATTTTGGGCGACCCACCTTCGCGTGCGTGAGACAGCCCAGCCAGGGGCCCACGTTTGGTATAAAGGGTGGAGCTGCCGGTGGTGGTTACAGTCAAGTTATTCCCATGGATGAGGTGATTAGCCTACTTTTTCAATCGAGTGATGGTACTGATGTACTCTCAGTTCAATTTGCACCTGACCGGAGATATCCATGCTGTTACCGCCGCGAACAATTTGCTGGGTATGTCTTGCCCATGGTGAAGGTTCTCCTCTGATCTCTACACTGCTAGCTGCTGCTCTGGACGCTCGAATGTTCCACGAGGCTACACAATCCGATAAGGTCAGTTCGGCAGGATTGTGATTCCTAGTGGTCGACTCACTTTATTATCAGGCGTTGTACAGTCGTCTTGTCCCCACAAAGAAGGGCAAGCGAGTATTCGCCCCTCTTATGTTGAAGCGCCTTCAGAAACTCGGGATTGACAAGACAGATCCTAACGAGCTCTCTCCAGAGGAGATAAACCGATTCGCTCGTCTGGATGTTGACGCTGCTACGATAACATGGAACCGCGTTCTTGATGTGAACGACAGATTCTTACGCAAGATCACCATCGGCCAAAACCCCACCGAACAGGGCCACGAGCGGGTCACTGGATTTGATATAGCCGTCGCCAGTGAGGTCATGGCCGTGTTGGCACTTGCTACGAGCCTGGAGGACATGCAAACCAGGCTGGGCAAGATGGTTGTCGCAACGAGCAAACGAGGAGACCCGATCACTGCGGATGACATCGGTGTCAGTGGTGCCCTCGCCGTGCTTATGAAGGATGCCATTAAACCGAACCTGATGCAAACTTTAGAGGTAAGCGGCTGCGGCCTGCACACTAAAGTATCTTCTAACGGGCTCGATTCCCCCAGGGTACGCCGGTCTTTGTTCACGCCGGTCCTTTTGCCAACATCGCCCATGGAAACTCATCCATCCTTGCTGACCGGGTCGCCCTGAAGCTCGCGGGGATTGAAGAAGGTGAGGATCCTTCTCGTGGGGGGTATGTCCTCACAGAAGGAGGCTTTGGGGCCGACATGGGTATGGAGAAGTTTTGCAATATCAAGTGCAGAGTTAGCGGTCTTACCCCGGACGCTGTGGTTATTGTCGCCACCACTCGGGCGCTGAAGATGCATGGTGGAGGGCCGGAAGTCACTCCTGGAAAGCCGTTGCACGAGACGTACACCAAAGAGAACTTGGAGATTCTCAGAGAGGGGTGCAAGAACTTGATCAAGCACATCGAAAATTCGAAGAAGTTCGGATTGAAGGTCCTTGTTGGGATAAACAAGTTCTCGTATGTTTTTTCTTGATGCCGCACCGCTGTTATTTACCTCGCTTCCTAGCACGGACACCCCCTCCGAACTTGCCCTCATAAAGGAACTGGCCCTCGCTGGTGGTGCCGATGCTGCCATTGTCAGTAATCACTGGGCAGAGGGTGGAGCCGGAGCTCGCGAGCTCGCTGCTGCAGTTATCGCATCTTGTGAAGCCCCGTCGAACTTCAAGTTCCTTTATGATCTCAATCTCTCGATTGAGGAAAAGATAACAATAATCTGCAAAGAGATCTATGGTGCCGACGGAATCGAGCTCAGCGACCTTGCCCGCACGCAAATCGACACATACACCCGCCAAGGATTTAGCGGCCTGCCGAGTAAGTCATGAGATCCCTCCAGATCTCCCTTTTCAAACTCGTTGAACGCTATTATTCCATCATGTTTAGTTTGTATGGCCAAGACCCAATACTCATTCTCGCATGATGCCTCACTGAAGGGGGTCCCAACCGGTCAGTGTAAAGAATAATCCGGACGTCTGTACCGGCCCGTAGGTTGACCCACTGACCTGATTTTCTGATAGGTTTCACCGTGCCGATCCGCGCAGTGAGGCTTTCTGTGGGAGCTGGGTTCTTATACCCGCTTCTGGGCGATATGCAGACCATGCCGGGACTCGGCACTCGTCCCGGATTCTGGGAGGTTGGGCTTGACCCCGAGTCTGGCAGGGTTGTTGGGTTGTTTTGAACGGTTTGGTCTTACGAAAGCTACTTTGATTTGTATACAAATAACCAAGTCACAATAAAACCGCTTCCACTCTTCAAGGGAGACCCAACACAGTGGCCTAGTTCCCGTACCGACCACCAGGAAGCCTGAAGCTATCCTCGTGGTCCGCTACCCTCTGAGGACCAACATACGCGGGATCCCAGAGATGCGTACGGCCGTGAGCTAGATTTCCACCCTCTCTGTCATAAGTGATGTTATTGTATGCCGCATTGACCGTTCTCCAGTACGTGTTGCCTTTGGCGTCATTGTAGGAGAACTGGTTCTCGTTGGTTCCGTTACCTGTGTTGCCGTTGGGGGAGCGAACCAAGTATCCACCGGCGGTTTGGTGAGCACGAATGTTGGAGGTCAGCACGAACGGGCTGGGGGCGAAAAGCCGTTCATAAGAGTGGTCAAAAGTTGTCATCCCTGTGAAGGAAGGGGGATTAATACCAGAAGGATATTGGCTCGACTTGGGGGACCTACATGAGTTGGACCCAGGATCAAGCGCTGTATAGTTCACGTATAACGGGTAGGAGAATTGATCGATGCTCTTTGTAAGCCCGTCGTGGGTTGACATACTTGTGCCAGATGAGGTCTGAGCGACTCTCTGACGCCCGGCAAAGTGTCAGTCACGAGTTCGGCGCAACGGGGGGAGCTACGATACCTGTACAAGAGTGTCGTTCAGATACCATTGGGTATTCGAGAAAAGGAGGTCCTGCGACCAAACAACCCGTTTCATCGACCCACTACCACTAACGACCTCGGACTCGATCCTGAGCTTTCTCGTCGCCTTGGTAGTGATTTCCACACCACCCTCAACAACGGAAAGAGAGTCGGTAGACTCTGCGAATGGTTCTACTCTGTACGAGGTGATTTTCCCGGTGGTAGGGTTTGGGGAGGATCCAGTGACAACTTGGAGGTTCGCGGAGACAATCCAGTTAGAATTAATCGCGTGGTCAGGCTCGGCAGAGGCAACATCTAGTGTGATGTTATGGGGCGTCCCATCGGCGAGGAGTGGAACGAAAGGTGTGAGGTCGATATAATACGAAGGTAAATCAAGTGCCTAGGAAAGGCGTCAGGACCTTCGTGGAGAGAATGGTTTGGACCGGGCGTACTCCATATGAGGGAATTGGTCTGTGATCCAATGAGTCGATGAGAGGTAATTCCAACAGGTAAGAGACGACCCACCTCCAAGCAGCCGGGATGAATCCTCCGGTATATATTGCGAGATACGGGAAAGCGACTCCGGCGAGTTGCCCATCCACGAGAAGCCGAGCCTCCCTGAAGCCACCCTTACCATACGTAGTACCATTGGGTAGGGTTCCCAGGTACTTGTCGGGGACATTGAAGTACTGGTCGGAGAGTTTGTGTGAACGTCCTTGCTGATGGGTTGGACACATACCCAGAATTCCTCCTGTGAGTTTCCAGATGCGTACACTTCGGCATATATTTCAACCGCATTCTGAGGGACGGTCACTGGGACCTGTCTCGGGGAGCCTTCAGCGAGGGACAAAGATAACAGGGGGGGTAAACGTACGGTAAGCGATGGGGGAATGAACACTTGTGCGCCAGAATTGTTCGCCAATGACCCTATGGGTATGATGTGATCACCTGTTAGAGCAGGGGGGTATTGCTTCGCGGATGCGTAGAAAGTTGTATGGACGAGGGCTAGAGTGCAGTTTTCAGTGGGTGAAACCTAACGTGGGTCAACCCCCACTGCTCACAGTAGTATTCGCCGTCCAATCCAGGCTGGACGATGTTATCGAGCTGAAAAATGAATGTGCCTTGTGTTGCAAAGAGCCTACTGTAGCGGCTGACGTCCTTGATATACGTCCATATAATCCCATCTCCCCGGGTGGGTTCAGGAGTGGAGGTGCGCCAGACTTTGGTGTTTTCAGTCTCTGTAGCTGCCCTCGGATTGCTACGAACGTACTTTCGGTTTCGTGCAATGTGAAAGTTGCAAGTCGATCGTATTGGGTTCCGTTTGAGGTCACCTAGAGGTCTCTGTTAGAAGTACGCAAAACAGCCCACAGAAATTTCAAGTACTGTGAGATTCAGAGTCACGGCGGCCCAAGATCCAGCCGGACCACAGTCAGTGGGGGGGCTGGGTGATTCGATGAGGACTGCAGTTTCTGACCCACGACGCACACTCACGTATACTGGACGACCTCAGGACTGGGGAACAAATGCGTCGGGACTGTGGCCTTGCGTTCTGGACAGATCAACGCTCACCTGCCATACGACCGCGCAAAGTTCCGCCTGTGGCACGCTGTCAGCACAGGCGCGCGTCCCAACGTTCGATCGAAACACACTCAATGAGTTTTACCGTGCACTGCTTGGTGTTCTCGGGGACAATGGGCGGCTGGGTAACCTGGAAGTTGACCAAGCGGGCAGCCTGTGCAACC
>Ga0307517_10000587_pt1 | contig 62069 bp, 55 predicted proteins | sample 23_EM_MG_FD_194515 | JGI IMG/M metagenome (GOLD analysis project Ga0307517, IMG submission 194515) | Populus trichocarpa ectomycorrhiza microbial communities from riparian zone in the Pacific Northwest, United States - 23_EM | ecosystem: Host-associated > Plants > Roots > Unclassified | place...
GACGAGAGGCTTATGTGCAGAGAATTCTGCACGCCAAGCTATCTACAAACATAGGGTTCTAGTGCGTACTCGAACGTCCTCCTGACTGCTAAAACTACCCTATACAAGTGCCCTATCCCACAACGGTAAGAACTTTGGCTATTCGCCATATCGGTTAGGTTGCAAATCTCGGGATTCAGAGACAAAGTTTCTTGAGATGGATGAATACTTTCCTAACATGGTATAGCCTGAGTGCTTTGGCCTTGTTTGATCTTCTCAGCTTTCCAAACTAAACCTATCTTGGGCTAATGATTCGGTCTCCAGAAATCCTGAGACGGCGAATCGCAAAAGTTTTTACGGTACTTTACTAGCCATTGTGTTGCGGCATGATTCTGCAGAGCCAGGGGGGGGGGGCGCCTTTGAGTCTTAAACTACTGATTCTGCCCTTTTTCTAGATTTTCCATTGTTTTCCCCTTCGCCCGCCTTCCCAACTCGTCGGAATTGAGAGTTGGTCCTTTTGCGCCTTTTCGGGTATCATAATATTATCATGGCATTCCACCACCACAAACAGACAGCCTACTTTAGCCCCCTCGCCTCGAGTGATCCCCATGAGGGCCGGACACTGGGTTACTCAAGGCGCGGCCGGGACTACTCCTCCATCCACGCCACTTCGCCGGGGCCCTCCTCTTGCCTGCCCCGGCAGTCTCAAGAAATGTTGCTCAGTCCCCGCGGCTTCACTCCGGATGCCCTGCAAATAAAGTCCTCATTCCCACCGAGGGGAGACCAGAAGATGCTTGCAAGAGATTTCTTCTTCTTTCCGAGCAGGGCGTGGATGTTACTAGCCGGGTTTACCGCGAGGTTTATTCCCAGCCCCGCAGCGTGCACGGGGACGATCGCTGCATTCAAGATTTATTAGGACAATATGGTGCTTTCAAAGATAGAGAAGCGGGTATTTAATGCCATACCCTAACCCGATTGTAGGGGGGAAAAACGGCGCTGGGGGCCTTCCCGAGGTGGCAATCTGTGTGGGTGCAGAACACGAGGCAATTGATTGGATGCAGGTTTGTTGTCCCTTGCTATTTCGTGGCTTGCATGGACTAATCCGTGCATTTAGATTGATTTAGGATTGGGGTCTCCGTGCAACGTTAGTAGCATCTTCCTTAACTTCCCATCCCAGAGTTGAGATCTAGCCGTTCCAGAAACTATGTAAACCCCAACGCGCGCCTCGCCTGCGCACAGATATGTGGCCCGCGGTGTAGTCGCATGCACATATTGCACTGGGTGGATGACAGATGGGACCCGCCTTCATAAACCGCCCTTCTTTAATTGCACCATAACCACGTCCAAGGTGCAGAACGCGAATCCTCTCCAACCTTTCCATAGCGTTCCTGATAAGACCGGAGAGGTGGCTGCCGGCGCCATCGCGCTCGACGGGTATGTTGACAACTCTTCACGCCAGCCCCTTCGATACACGGTGGCTCAACCTGGGACGCAGGGTGGAGCATTCGACTTCCCTCTCCGAGTTGTTTGTGGGGAAGTATGCTGTCGGGGTTATCGCCGCCTATGATATTTATGGGCCATTCGTTGAGGTGATCGTTCCTGACGGTGATGCCGTTCTCTAATATCCTACGTAAGCAGACGCCAGTGCTTGTTTCATTTCTCTGGCGGTCAATTCAGCCCTATGTTCTGATTGCGGGGTCTAGCAGGAGGATGTTTGCTAATTCATTTTATAGACGCAATTCTACTCCCACCGATTCCCCGCCGCCCCTACCTTCTCGGAATCGGAACCGTTACCACTGCTTTCTGATGTGACCGCCACTCTCGACGAGACGCCCGAAGCCCCTCCACGGGACCGACAGCAGAGCTCGACGCCTCCAGAACAAACGGTGGGGAAGCGAAGGGATTATGCTCATTCCGGAGATACGAATACGGGGCTTGGGTTGGGGAAGGTTTGGATTGAACGTATTTTCCGGCCGGTCCTTTTCCGTTCTCCGGTGAGCATCCGCCGACTAAATCGTGCACTCGGCGAGCCTCTGGCAGAGCATGACCGGCGGGGGAGTAATTTTACTCTCCGAAGAATCGTTGCCGAGAGCGTTACAGCAATATCCCGGATCTACCGAATACCGGTTTCCATGGCTGAGATAGATGTAGATCCCGCTCCGGCCAATTGGACGGTCTGTTGGTGAGAATTGGGGGGGGCCCGTCGGTTAGATGGTGTACATCAGTCCGGAGTGCATGGTCGAGGAATGGAGCTTTTGGAAGAATGAGCCCAAGTGGACTGTGAAGGGGGAGTCGTCGCTCACTAGATACTTGGGTATCGAGATGACTAAGTTGATGGCGATGGAGATGCACACCTGTTTGCATGCCCAGAAGAGCTTGGGGGGGCAGCCGACTCCGGGATTGGAACTCGCGTCGCGATTAGTGAAGAACACCTAGCACTCGTATTATAATAAGGCTTCCACCGTCCTCAAAAACACGGCGGAGCTTTCCCAGTATTTCCGTAACGTTAGGCGGATCATCGAATCCCCTGAGGATGAAGGCATTAAATTCGAGACTTGGAGGGGGCAGGACTGCGCACTATCTCGAATGGACGCCTGACCGAAGCGACCAACATGGGACAGAAGATGATCTTTCAGTTGGGGGGTATCTTGATCATCTCTCTGGTCGGGGGATAGATAATAAAAGTGGAGCACCTGGACAGACAGTGGGCTTTGCAAATTTTATGTAAGGAAATGCCCTTCTCGGCTCGGACCGGAATGACTCCCGCATAAAAGCTTTTCTGAATAACCCCAAGGATTGGGGCATTGTCCAATACTCGGTGCTCAGCAAGACTTATCATCTGCCCCGGCTTCAGGTACTTCACAAGATATCCCAGAGTTTTGGCTCATTCCTTGGGTTGGCGGATATGGAAATTAGCCACCTTGTGGGGCGGGAATGGAGCCAATCTGACATTTCTTTGGAAGCGTATCAAAGGCTCCTAGATACGATCTATTGAAACACAGAGTCACTAACCAGCATACTAATTGGAGGGAGTGGCGGAGGGCTCGAGATAACGTTTTACCGGAAAAATAGGCACACTACACGGCGCTACAGTGGGTGCGGGTCATTGATGGGACAATCCAGCAGCAGCAGAGGGCAATCCTTCTGGCTATCGGGTCTTTGGGGGTAAGCCCGATTAAACGACCAATAATTCGGAAAGTCGCGTGAGGAGCCCCGCCGATGCACTCCTTTCCGGCGCATGGGTTTGTTTGTTTCCGTGCAGCGCGGGGATATTCCACGCTGCAGCCTTGGCCCAGTAGTTATATGTCTGGTGTGCCTATCGGGTCACCTCAAATTTCCAAGGCAAAGATTGGCTGGATCAGGGAGAGGGTTTAACCGGCAGAAACACTCCAGAGGAATTTTTTGAAGGGGATTGGCCTTAATTCTGTGTTGGAAGATCTCTCACCTCAAGCGGTTACAAGCGTGAATTCATCAGATGATACTCTTGGGCATAACCGGGGGGCCTCAGGGATATGTCAGATTTCTTGGAAGCGGGCGCAGCAAAGACGCTGGGGATTGGAGGCCTAAGTGAGGTTTGGTGAGTGGTGGATTTTAATCCCCTCAAATCTGTCTCCCGGGTGTGCGAGGGCTGACAGGTATTCCAGGAGTCGCAGTCAAGCGGAATTGGGGTTTTATATCAGGCCCACACCCGGGCAGTAAACCAACATCTGACTTTCTAATACCAAGCGGGAATATTGTCCAACGCCAGCTCCCCCGGATCACCTCCAATACTGACTGACATCCAGCGGACGGAACAGACAGCAAAGCATGTCGCGAAGGAGGCCAACCACCTCTAGTCCGCTATTTCGATAAAGCGCGCTCGGGAGATTGGATTAGAGTATTATACATTCCCAAAGAAGCTTAGCTTCCTGGTGATGGGAAAGCACTGCTTTCCCACTCCGTGTACTGGCATTGTCCGCGAGTTGGGGCTTGTGGCCAAGATACGCTTTGCGGATAAGCGCAACAAGGGCAAAGTCCTGGTTGGCAACATGGTCGGTGTCCGGTTATGCGGCGTCAGGCTCTCTAAACGCTATGTCTGGTTTGAGTTTGCGGGGGTAGTGGAGGTTCCCGCGCATAGGGTTTGGGGAAGGCTATTTTTTAGGTGTTTTTGCTATACAAAAAAATTCCTTCCTTCATTTTCATTTTTTTATACATATATTTTTTCCTCTCTATTGGTTGGTTAAGTTTGGTACGATTGACTGATTGATGTGCATGGATAACAAGGAAGGGGAGGAACAGTTTCTGAAAAAACTAAATCACTAGATAGAATCCCGATCAACCGCTTTGTAGCATATTCTAGTTTCTCATATTACTTCCTCCTCCTCCTCCTCCTCCTCCTCCATATTATCTTGGCTGTTGTTGCACGAACTATACTATAATATACACTAGATACGCCATTGGTTCCGGGAAATCAAATCTCCTGTATAGAGCAGTAGCGCGCGGGGGCGCCTGGGAAGAATTACATCATGGAATATCACTCGCAGCAGCTGTAGCTGGTCGCATAAGCTATGATAATCCCACAGAACCCCCCCCCTTGCAAGAACCGAGAAAGGGCGTGCGCGGTGGGAAGGATTCATTCCCGTTGTTATTTATGATTTTACCCTGTTGTGGAGTATCGCTGCTGCTGCTGGGGGGCGGTCTCACGGTTAACCTAGTCGGGTGTTGTAGTATGATACAGTAATAATTGTTGATCTATTGATGAGAGCTGTGGTGGATTTGTAGTGTACAGTAGATGAATGGGGTTGTGGTGGCGTGGCGTGGCTCCAGGATTATTTTATGGAAACAGATGGATAAAAAAATTAACGGTGAGTGGTGGATGAGTGGTGAGTGGGTAAGCGAGAGGACTGGACTGGACTGGTCTTTGTGGATTGGTGTGATGTAATTTTGTGTGAGGGAAGGGAGGGAAGGGAGGGAAGGGAGGGAGGGATTGGAGGGTGGAGTTTTTTTGGATGGCTGGTCTGGCTTTTGGGTCATTTTTGCGGCGTCGGTTTGTGGCGTGGATGCTGGATTTCTTCGTCTGTGGTAGGTGTGATGTGTGTGTTAAGGCTGTATGTGGGAGAAGGGGACTTCCATTCTGGGGGGGCTCCGGAGGTGGTTGTTGTCGCAGGTTGGGTTTATTATTTGTTGTTGGGGGATCTCAGCTGCTCTCCTCTGTTGTTCTGGGGGGAGGATGGGATGGTATGTTCGTGTTCTTCTTCTGCGGGGGTCCAATGGCATTTTTATTAACATCTTTATGCCGGAGTTTAGTTAGTTATGATAGAAAGGAGGAAATGCGGAGTGTTCATCGTGGTGGGTGGGATTTTGGTTCGGTGTTTTGGATATCTTTTCACTTGTCCTGAAGTACAGTGTTTGTGCTGCATATTATATAGCTTCAACTAGTGGTATGAGGGGTCGCACTGCTTTCACGGGCCCAGCTCGCATTGTCTCGCTCTCTCTCCCCCTCTCTCCCCAGAAGGGGTTGATATCTCGTGTCGCAATTTTTTCTTTCTTTCCCATTGATGAAAAATAAGTTTCTGTTGCGGGGTTGTTGGCGCGGTTAAGATGCACAGTGTCGCCTTCGTCGTGGAGGAAGGAAGGAGGGTACGGAGAATGCAGATGAGAATAGAGTTGCCTCTCCGATCAATTTGCTCGGGCGATGACATGGAAGAAATAAAGAGGATGAGTTGAATAAGGTTGGACAGCTTTAAAACTGAGATTAAGGAATGCTGACCTGTTATGTTGCACCCCCAAGACGTAGAGAGTACTGCCTATATCCCGAAGTACAATGCTATTTCAACAAGTTATCTGAATTAGACTCCGAGTGATATTCTATGAAAGTATTTTACAGGCTCTATGTTTTGTTTTAAGAGTTTTACCGGAGATTATGATTTAAGATGGAAAATTCCGAGAGAGTGCAGCTTGCTGAAATCGCCCTGCTAGAAATGGAAAATGAAGCTTGCGTTTTCACTACACTTATTCATACGGGACCACAGTACCGAATCATAGGTATTATAGAAGCCCATCATACCAATAAATTCACATTCAGATCAGAAGAAAAAATCCAGTTTTGTTTATCTTTCAGGCCTATACACGTGGACTGAGACAACAGGAGAAGTGAGCATCTCGTCGGAGCTCCCCCACACCTGAGGAGCCATAGCCCATAAAAAGAAAGAAAGAATCCCGTAACAACCAAAATAAGTGGCCGAACCATCGCGTGCCTGTCTCTTGTAAATTTAAAAAACGTCCGCCCAAGATGCGGTGCCAGAAACCTCCACATCAAGATCAAGTTAATCTGAATCCTCCATCAGGAAGTTGTCCCCGGCCTTATATTTATAGGCATCTTGCCTATCGCAATGTTTTCCATTGTTAACAATTTTCTGAGTTAGGGAATTGAGGCGGGGAGATAGGGAGTCTTTATATCATCCAAAATGGCACCAAGCAAGATCTTTGGTAACTATTTTTCAAAAATTGATAGAAGTCAGTAGGGCTCCCGCTTTAAACAAATAGACTCGCAGAAGGGCAGATTATGGCATACCACAAACCACTTTTCCGCCAATGCGCATTCGGGATCGAATTCGACTGGCAACACGTCAATGAATTTTCCGAGGCTTTTATCTCCGTCTAGGTTTTCCAATAACTTGACTGCACCGGGATCACTCCCAATGCATGAGAATTGGGAGCATATAGCTGTGAGCCCACTGTAAGTATTGAAGCAAAAGTATACCACCAAAACTCCAGGACCAAGTAATCATCAAACCCTTTGCCCGTTCCTTCACGCTTGTTCCCACAGTCCGGGATAACATTGTTCAGGTGGCCTTTCTTTTCTCCCCTTCAACCTGTTTTTTAGCGGTTGTTATATAGCTTTAAAATTCTTAGGAGCAAGGCACACTGAGCCATTAATTACAATTGAGACTAGCGGGAGTTTTTTTTTCTGATCGCACTTTCCCATCACATATCCAGAATCTCCCTCTCGAGTTCTGTTCCAATTCTTCTCGCACTGTCATAGCTGTGGCTATCCAGATAGTCTTTAGACTTACCGGCCCAGCTCTTTTTGCCTTTTTTAGTGTTCATGAAGCGCATAGCGAGGACGCCAGACTCATTTGCCATCGAATAGATTTTTGTGATGTGGTCGACGAACTGTATCAGCGTATCTTTCCTTTGTCCATTTTACTCGCTAATCATGGAATCGAAATCATCTACCCATCCATCCAACAGTTAGCAAAACAAGCCCTAAGGAATTTGCACTAGCACCGGAAAATACCGATTAAGATGGCCAGCTCGTAGGGCCTCAGCACAGTTGAATCTTTCGTGATTTCAACACCGCACTCCATCTCTGTAATCAAATTTCTGTCCATTTCCTCTCGTCTTTTGATTGGATCCTCTAGGCTTTTATCTAACTCGTCTTGTTTCTTGCCGTACATATTTTGCAAGCCCCCTCGGTGGTTTAGTATCAAATCCGTTAGCCTCTGACCAATCTTTTCGCGGGTAGGGACTAGGCTCTCCCTTGAACCTCTCCAGGAACTAGCTCTTCTACTGCTAGCTGTTCTATTGCTAGTTTTGGGTCTAGATTCCTCTCTTTTTCAGGGAGCATATTTTTCCCGCCCAAGCAGTCCGAGTCGCTTCCCTTCTGGCCTCTCTGCTCATTCTCCGTACTGCCAAGCCCTAATACCTTCCTAGCCTATCGTCAAGTTAACAGGACTATTTGGCTTCCATCTAAAACTTGTGAGCTTGGAAAATCACAGATCATATTACACACCATCGACCACTTATCGGGAAACTGGCGTTCGAGATCGGATGTGAGCAGGAATACGTCGATGTGTTCCCGAACATGTAGATATACTTCTCGGTCTATCAATTGCTGTGATGCACGGGGATTGTTTCCGATGCATGAGAATTGGAATGCTACGGCTGTGAACCCGGTATAAGCATTAGAATGAAAGTAGATCGTCAAAACCTCACGGCTGACTGACCTTTGAGCCCCTCGCCAGCAGCTTCACGCTTGTTGACACTGTCCCAAATGACGTTTTTCAGATGACCCTTTCTCTCACCTTCAACCTATTTTCCAATCGTTATTATAGAGCCTTGGAAATGTTGGGAGAAAAATATACTGCGCCATCAGTAACAATCAACACTAGCAAGGGTTTGCTCTGATTAGGATTTCTGATCACAAATCTATCCAGGATCCTCCTCTTAACCGCCGTTCCTATCCTTCTCACACCACCATAGCTGCGGTGATCCAGGTATTCTTGCGACTTTCCAGTATATACAGTTTTGTAGACCACTCTTAGGGTTCGTGAAGGCAATAGCAAGGATGCCGGGTTTCTTTTGCCATTGAATAGATTTCCGTGATGTGGTCGACAAACTGTATAAGGGTCTTCTTCCTTGCGCCACTTTCCTCGTAGATCATGGAATCTGAGTCATCTATCCATCCATTCAACTATAATCAAGACAAGCCCTAGGGAATAAACTCTAGCACTAGAACATACTAATTAGGATGGCCACATCATAAAGTGTCAACACGGTTAAATCTATCACTACCTCACTGCTACATCCCATCTCCATGATCAACTTCGGCGCCATCTCCTCCCCTTTTTCATTGGCGTCTTCAAACTTTCATTCAGCTCCGCTTCAGTCTCACCACACGGTTATCGCAAGCCCGTTCGTTGGTTTATTATTGCATGCTTGGGCGCTTGGCCAATACTTTCACTATTAGGGATTTCTTCCGCCCCAGGGTAGCCCGAATGGCTGCTTTCCTGGTCCCGCTGCTCGAGCCCCGCACCACACTCCCCCAAGGTCCGCTTAGTTGTGCCACTAAACCCGAACTCCGGCTCAGCCTGGCCTCGAGTTGATGGGTTTGTGGTCAACATTGTGTAATTTTGTTGGCAAAAGATAGTGTTGGAGGGGGTGAATGGAGGTAGGTCTGAAATATTACAAGCGCCGCCGATAGATCTTCACAGGAGTCACCTGTGATAAGGTGAACAAAAGTGCCAAGCGACAACCACAGAGGCAACCAACCACTCGGGTAGTCTATCCAGCAACCGCACTTTGTATCATATCAGTTATGCTTTCTGAGGACATGTGGGAACAGGACGTGCAGTCTATCCGACCATTGCGGAATTGTCTCCACTTAATCGACCCTACCAACCTGCAGCAGCCTGGGAAAGCGGTCTCAATCTACTCGAGTACCTCTTTCCACTGGGCCCGGGTCAGCTTTCGCCTGATTCGACAACACCCTCAGAACTTCCTAACAGCCAGCCTCAGCAGTGAGATAAAGTAGTGTCTATCGCCATCTCTAAAATCTAGGCCAACGCCTAGACATTCCAGCAGTTCCTTCACCCTTCCGATACCCCCATACCCCACAACCCCAACCAGCGGAGCCAGACCTCCACTACGGTATTCATGGGACTAAGATGGCATCATCTGTTTCCCGAGGTCTTATTAATAATTTCTCGTACTTTCCACCTGGGAGTCGCTATATATTATCATAGCTGGTATGTTTCAAGAAAGTGAGGCTCTAGGAGTGTATATATTCTACCTTGGTGATGGTAAAGTGGGTTCCCATCACCCCGGTTATGAAGGAAGGAAGGTGGCTGAGAAGAGGGTAGGCGAGTGATGGGTTATGAAGGGAAGAACCTTGAATTTCAGGGAATACGAAGGGGAACTGGGACAAAGTCCCATAGCTGGAGAAAGAATAATTGGTGGTGTTCTTTCTATCAATAACGTTCAGGGATGATGGTATCTTATAGAAAAAAATTACTTTCTTTTTTCTTCCAGCCACTGACTCACCCTTGCACCGCAGCATTTTTCCATAAATGTCGCATCCACTGCCCTGTCTGGCCTTACTGTTCACTAGCTTCCCCCTAACCAGGTGCGGCCCACCAGTCCCCAAGTAGACTACTATGCTATTCTGCATTTTCTATAGAGATAAAAAAGATGACTGAGTTAGTAAAGGCGTTGTGATATCTAAGTCATATATTGTGAAAGTGTTTAGTAACTTTATATTGCTTGTCAGAAGAGGTTGTTGCTATAAATTCATACCCAAAAGTGCTCGGAGATTCTGAGGCAGATGAGGAGCTTGCAGTAGCCCCGCCATTCGAAATATAAACAAGACTTGCATTTTCACTGAGCCGGTTTGTTCGAAATTACAGGCAGAAGAAACCTACCGGAAATTCACACTTTATGTCCAAAGAAAGTCAGGTTCATTGTTTTTACAGCTTGTATATATCCCTACGCTTAGGAGAGGGGTAAGTGAACACCCTTTAAACCCCCATTCCCTCTCTCACAGTCTATAAAAAAGAAAGAAAAAATCCCATAAAAACTAGAGGCTAACAACCAAACTTGAACTTGCCCCCTTAGTTTAAAGTTAAAAACATCCATTCAAGATACAGTGCCAGCAACCTTTATTCCGAACCTGAGTTGATTTATCATCCCAGTCATCTCCAGAATCATCCTTTAGGATTTTTCTGCATATCAAAGCGGCAGTCCTTTTTCTGGACACGGCTATTGTAATGATTCCCATGTCCATTAAACCATTAAATATCATACAGGCCGCATTTCTAACTACAAATCTATTCCTCGCCACCTCTTACTACCGTTTTCCCCTTCTCTGCATCAAACACCGGCCTTCCACCCTCACCAAACACCGCCCACTGAAAGTAGCCGCACCCCTGCCCGACACCTCTATATTCTCCATCGCAGCTCCAAAAATACTTCTCACCGCCCCACACGGGCCTAAGGACCATCCTCCCACCACACCCGCACGCTGGGGTAACCTCGGGCCCATAATCGTCCCGATACCACCGAAAGGTAATAGCTATCCTAACGTCTCCAGAGACTTCATGTCGGTCAACCCTCTGCACTAACGGAATGGAGTGCTTCCAATTCTCCTGCATCCCCGCCGTCATCACGAGCAAACTATTATGCGGGAGGTGGATCGCATAGGTGCCGGAGGAATGGGAGCTGGGTGGCTGCTTCTGGATACGGAATTCCCGGGTGACGCCCAGTGAGAGCGTGCAGATTATCGCCCGGGGGCCAATGTACGTTAGTGCATCGGTGTGGAAGCCCACGCCTTGTTGCGGGCCCGAATAACAGTTTACCAAAGCGGCAGTGATCTGCCCGCGGGGTTCCAGCGTGCGGAAGTACTTCTCGGCCAGCCCCGCGGCTGTCGACATTGAAAGGGTGAATGCGCGTGGGGGGGGCAGGGTTATGCCCTGATAGTAGTATGGTGTTGTCGCTGGGGTTGTGGTGTACATTACGCTGCGGTGCGGGGATTGCACGGTGCGAGAGAAGAGGTTGAATTTGCCGGGGGGTGGGAAGGTGGTTGATTCTTGTAGGAGTTCTTGTAGCAAGGCTGTTGCGAGAGGGGGTGGGAGGAAGGTTGGGTGGAGGATACATGGGGTGTGCAGGGCTATTGATGCTGGGGTGTAGAGATGCATGGTTTGGCCTTTGGGTGGGGGTTTTGGTGCGGCGGTGGTCGCCGAGGTGCTCTGGGTCGACACGAAGGATTCGAGGGACGACTGGTTGGTTGCTGAAGGGGGTTTTCGTACTTGGGTGGTTTGACCGGCGGCTAGGAGTTGGCTCGTAGCATTTATGGAACCATCAGTAGAGAGTAGGATGTCCATTAGTGCTATTGTTGATACCGAAGGATAGAGAGATGCGAGAAGTGCTATCTTTGTGTCTGTATCCAGTTGCTCATCTCCTTCCTTAGAGACATACTCTGCAGTCGAACACCCTTCGACATTAACCTTAGCGGTCCTGGGATTTGCCGAAGAGTCCCTTCTAGCTCTCTGCGTCTTGGGTTCGAAGAAAGAAGAATCTAGCGACTTTCTCAACTTCTTTTTCACCGGCGGCATTTCGTTTCTGCAATCTAAAAACGTATTTCTTGTAAATCCCTTTGTACTTATTTAGGGCCTCACACTCGAGCTGAACAGGGGGGTGCTAATACCTGTACCACCGCTTAGGGAAAACACCGATTAACTGCTCGGGTCATAAATTTTGTTGGCCGGTTGTCGGAGGCCGGGAACAAAATATGCTCTGGGAAGTCGTGAAATTTGGGAACGGATGAGGGGGTGAGGGGAGAATTTGGCGTCAGGTAGAGTTCTCGGACTAAATCCACTGTTCGTGACAACAAAGAAAAGTGGGGAGACGCGTTGAGTGGTTTCATCTCACGTGACTGTGGTGCTAAGCAAGACGCGCGACATCTCCGCCAAGACCCTACACATTCCAGAGACCTCGGCTGTTTTTGGTTGTGATGGACCCAGGTGATCTAAGGTGGTTACTCTCGTCCCCCGGGAGCTGGTGTGAGGGTTTCATTCACCAGAGAGCCTCTCATCGCAGCTCTTTCAATTGATGAACACTCTAGCGCCGGGTCTATCCCACCAAACACGCTACCCTACGAAACACCCAGGTCCGAAGAACTCCACCGCCCCTCTTTCCTTCTCTCTGCGCGATCACTCTTCTTCCACAACCACACAAAATTCCCCTTCATTCATAGCATCCTCGGCCCCCTCTCCCCGCTAGGCACTCCACCCACAATGTTCCACTACCGAACCGAAGGCTTCAACGGCTACTCCGTGAAGTACTCCCCCTTCTACGACAACCGTCTTGCAACTGCTGCGAGCGCCAACTTCGGCCTCGTCGGCAACGGCCGATTATACATACTCTCCCTAACCCCATCGGGGATCCTCTGCGAGCGATACTACGACACGCAGGACTCACTCTTCGACGTTGCGTTCAGCGAGTCGCATGAGAATCAGGTTGCTGTTGCCAGTGGAGATGGGAGTATTAAATTGTTCGATACAACACTGGAAGGGGGGTTTCCAATTGCGAATTGGGGGGAGCACAAGAAAGAAGTTTTCTGTCTTAGTTGGAATCTTGTGGATAAGGGCGGGTTTGTGAGCTCTAGTTGGGATGGGAATGTTAAACTTGTTTGTTTCCTTCTGCCTTCCGCATAGGAGGAACTAGCTAATGTCTTGAAAGTGGACACCAACTAGCCCCCACTCACTCCTTACGATCCCAATCCACAGCTGCACTTATAGCGCACTGTTCTCCCCACACTCCCCAACTCTGATCTCTACCGCATCTTCAGACTCCATCGTCCGCCTCTTCGACATCCGCACTCCACCCTCCTCCGCAACGCTCTCGATCCCTGTATCTCCCCACGCCCCCTCCGAACTCCTCACTCAGGACTGGAATAAATACCGCCCAGACATCCTTGCCGTTGCCGGAGTCGACAAGGTAATCCGAACCTTCGACCTGCGCTTCCCCAGCAAAGGCCCTCTCGGTGAACTACTCGGCCACGAATACGCAGTAAGAAAGATCGCCTGGAGCCCGCATTGGAGGGACGTACTCATCAGTGCGAGCTACGACATGACGGTCCGGGTATGGAGCGACGGGAGTAGCAACACTGCAGTTCCAGGGGTAGGCGGGATCGAAAGATTACCCGGGGGGCGAGGCAGGATGATGGGTGTCATGGATAGGCATACGGAGTTTTGCGCAGGCGTGGATTGGTGCTTGTTTGGTGGGGAGGGGTGGGCTGCTAGTGTTGGCTGGGATGAGGCGGTTTGGGTATGGGATGTGGGAAGTATTATGGGGAGTCGGTAGAATTCGCCCGGGAGAATAGAGTCGGGGCGGGTTTATGATAACGTGTTTGATAAGTCATCGTTCGTAGGTTGAGTGGATGACTGGGAGTGGATATCGGAATCTTGACATGAGCGTATGAGGGGATGTTTTCCCCCTAGTAGGTGGGGGGGATAAGTATTTAATGATTCTCACCTACCTCTTTCCCCGATGGTACCCCTGTTCCCGCCTTGCATTGAGGCAAAGCGCGTGTAGCAATGCGAGATAGCTCAAATGGGAGGAGTCCCTACAGCAAACCCACGCCAAAAAGCTATCAAAGCAACTCCAGCTCACAACGCCTACATCCCAGCGAGGAAAATTTAAGACCACGACCCCAACATGGGAAATTCGATAAATTGCTAGAAATACAAGCCATCGATAACACACCATCCCCGGAAGACTAAGATATAAGACGCAACCCAGCTACCAGCACGCGAGGAAACATACCTCCAAGGAAACTGTTGAGTGTAGTAGGGTACGGGCAACCACCCTAGTTGTGTTGTGGAGAAGATAGGACGGCGTTGAGGGTAAACCACTGGTTGCGCACACATGTTTGTTAGTTCTATTTAGTTAGCAGTGGCGCGCATCTGAGAATAGGGACAAGTTCTCTCACATCCACCACGTCCACCCATCCAACAGAAACGACCCTAAAGCTCAAAAAGCCAATGAGCATGCAAGTTTCCCTCCAGTCCCCTAAAGTACAAATCAAATCTCCATAAACTCTCATCGCCCTTCCCTCCTCATACACTCATCATCTCATCATTCCAACCCCACAACTTCCAACATGTAAGACATGCACGCACATGTCCGGTAGAACCTGTGAGCCAGGGTAAAAATCGGAGGGGGAAAACAGTGAAAGCGGCGACACAAAAAGGTAATAGAAAGCGGAGTGAATTTCGATTAATAATAGACTCAGGATGGGTGTTTTGTGGATGCAATGCAATGGTGGGAGCGGCGTGGGAGGGACAAAGGAGGGAGAGATTAACTCGAAGGCCATCTCTGATACATCCTTAATGCCCAACGCGATAGTTGTTGGTCGGAAATAGTAATTTCAGCAATGCCGGGATCGGTCTGATCGAACACAGAAAGGTACGGAATTGTGAGCTTTGACTCTAGCGGAGTGAGATGTCCGTTGGAATCGATTTTGATCGATTGTTGGCAGCGTTCGTTACGGGCCCCCGACCCAATTCCCCGCCCCGCCCCGCTGAACGGCCTGGGGCGGGGCGTGTTTTGTTGGGGTTCCCTGCCCCTGCCCCTGCCCCTGGCCGCGCCCGTTCCCCCGATGGGCCCCCGTTCAAACTGGTGGGGAGAAACGGGGCCCCGTCCAGGGAATGAGCGGGGATCACCCCAAAAATATCCCCTCCGGCCCGTTGTAAGGGCGGGGCCTGGCGAGTAGTAGGGTGTCCATTGATGGAAGAAGGTTATTTGGATCGTGGAGAGATAAAGAAAATAGTAAGAAAAGAAACAAACCACCTTTGTTCGCACACTGTTTGTTGGTCAGGAGGGTGGAGAGGATGGAGGTATAGTTGCTGAAGTGTTGTGTTGGGGTCGCTTTATAGTTTGAGAACAATGTGTGTGTTGAGAACCGAGATATAACTTCCGGAGGGGTTCCCCTATCTCCAACCATTAGTCACCAATTTCATTTCCTTCTATCATACATTTCCAAGGCGGACGCGCAACTTACTAGTGTGGTTTCTTGAAAAACAAAGCAAAGTTTACTGTACGGTACTCGAGTACCCCTAATTGCCTGACGTTTGTAAAAACAGCTGCTATTGTATAGGGGCAAAATCCTGAGGCTTTGGGCAAGATTTTGCCATATGCAATAGCAGTCGTTTTTACAAGCATCAAGCAATTAGGAGCAGAGTCTCGTCTGGCAGGATCGCTCGTGTTTCCACAAAGAACCATCCATGCGCTGCTCCTTCCCCGCCAAGAATCCTCATTGTCCATGCGCAAAAGCTTAACTCAACCCATACTTGTGCAGCGTGCCTAATCCGACGCGCCAACAACCAACCAACACAACCCATCACCGCGATGTGCCCCATCCATAACCTGACGGGGTGTAGTTTATTACTTCCAATCACCTAGCAAAACTCTCACAAAAGCCACATCACCTGCCTCAGTTGTGTGATGGTTTTTTATCGTACGGAAATGTACAACCACCCTATACCCTCGGTCTTTCTCCTTCACCACCCGCCCTCCCTCCCAATGATTTGCACACCGTTGGACATTTGTCGCTAGGACACGATAACCCCTGCTGGTCAACCGCCTATCATATCATACCAAAAATGACAACCATGTTACACCCCACCCCGGCCCTTACGCATCATGAATATTAGAAGGTCGCCCTTAGTGCCCATCCACAAGAAAAGCAGAGGCGGACAAGAAGGGAAGGAAAAGGATAGAGGATCGAACAAGGAGGTCCTTGGGATGAACTTCCCACCGAGCCCTAGAGCTCGTAGCTCTTCTGCTGGTGTATTGGGCAAGGATAGGGACAAAGATAAATCTGATGGGGACGGAGATCTCAATGAATCTCCGAACCCTGCCGGCGGAAGAGGCGCAGGATCGAACACTGATGGAGGGAGGATGGCCTGGCTACAATGGCCTGCTGCAGGTCACATGACGAGTGTCTCCAACTACGGCAACGGAGCTGATACCCATCGCCGCGAAAGTTCTGTCCCAATGGAGCTCAATAATTCCGAAGTACGCGAGTCGCACAGCCCCTCTATTCCCACCGGAGAGGATGCCTGTTTACTACTCTACTCCTACTTGTACAACCAATCTACGGGGGGTAAGCATAGGAAGAATGCATTCTTGCGACGTGCAGCAAGCACTAGTGCGAAATATGACAAGTCATCCAGGCGGAGGCTTGAGCTGGGAAGATTGGGAACAGTGAATTGGGTTTCCGAAGGGACTGCCCTTCCAAAGCCCCCACCAAGAGGGTGGAGACAGATAGCCGTGGGTTTATTCCGAGGCGATGACTGCAATCCCGGCCAGACGGTAGTCAGGCGTGCCAATTCCGAAAAGAAGGAGAGGAGCAATAGCATATCTTCTACATAATCTGTTCCTACCTACGCTACGCTACTGGGAATCTCCTCTACTAAACTAGACGCAACAGGAGATGCCGGAAAGCAAGTCGAAGGGAGTCTTTCAGAGAATTTTGCAGCTGGCGATATGTGGCGACTGGATGGCCAGGATGGATTAAGATATGTTTCCCGCGACGGCCGGAGCATCCCACCCCTCAGCCGCGCCCGCAGTGCCAATTTTTTGGGGGATATTTGATAGCAATATGAGTGGGAAGAATAGAACTAGGTCTCAAAAGTGCGGACAGTGGAAGCCACCGATGTCGATCCTTGATCTGGCGTCACTCCCAAATAGGTTACTCAGCCTCTTCCTATACACAACAGTCAATCTGGAAAGTAGAATGTATTTTGGATGTCGGTTGAGATTGAGGGGAAAGTTAGCAGTAGTGCTGGATATTCCGGGCAGTCACAGGGTGCTAGCCTGGACATCGGCATCTTGATGGATCTACCGTGAGTCCCATTTGTATCTGCTTCTCAATTTCTGACAAATGTAATCTGTATACCTCCCGTACATCCTGTTCGAGTATGAAGTCGGGGGCAAAACTAATCGTAGAGTCAATGGAGAGCACAAGGGATAGAGTCACGGTAATGACCTTTCCATGCGTCATGCCGAATAACGTGTACACTCTCAATGCCTCGGGAAGTGTAGCAAGACGGCGGCTGCTAGAAGATATTATATCTCTCTTCCATAGACGAGCATCCCGCCATCATCTCGCAACATCAAGGGGGCAGAAATGGCTGCGATTAGAAAATTGAAGGCATTGCCTTCGGACCCGACAGGGTATCCGTGAGCAGATAGAGGTGTTCATTTATTCTTGCTGACTTCTCAAATAGATGATGGGGCTATAAATTTACTCCCAGAGGTGTTCATGAGGCAGATACGGATTCACATCCTTGGTATTAGGCCTGTGTTCTGGCCCAGGAACGAGATGCGGTCTTCAGGTGGTGTGTCCCGTTGAGCACTTCCGGCCTGAGGCTTAGTAGCAAATGCAGTCGCAGCGAGAAAATGCCCATTGGGGTAGAAGAGATTGCATCAATGCTAAGAATGGGGGCGTACCTTGGCGAAGCCCAGAATGTCGTCATCAGTCTGTACCGTGCAGGAGATTCAGGAATCCTTGAGGAAATCGGCGGCACCGGATCCCCTGCCTCGTCCCGGGCGAGAGAGGAAGCCTCCTCATCAAAGTCGATCTAGGAAACACCACGGCCCTTAGTGCCACCCACACCGCAAGAGATTCAACCAAGAGCTAGTCCGCCGTCGAGCAACAAATCAACCCAATCCAAAACCGACCTCGGTTTGTATAAAACCCTCCTGCTAACCGTAACATTCACGTACCAGCACAGCAGCCACTCCCCGGCACCACCCCCTCTGTTTACAGAACCGCCGGAGTGGACCGCTACAATGAAAATTCACGCTGGCGCTCCTCTCCCGCTCTGCAAACCAACTCTTTGCCTCCCATGGGAATTCACCAAAGCCGGCAGTCACCCATGGGGAATAAGTGCCCAGAACCCACAGCTAGAAGGTGGCGAGCATGTCCCCGACCCGGACTGCGATCTTTCTCAAATCAAGGCTACTCGTGCCAGTGTGGGGAGGGCAGAGGGGAAGATCGATTTGCATGGTATTTCCTGGGAATTAGCGTATAGGGCCAGGATGGAGAAGCTGTTTTCACAGACTACTACAGCATCTGCCTGTGTTGGATTGGTGGACAGTGCATTGAGAAAATTGAGCTTTGCGGGTGGCGCCACAGACGAAGTTCTCGCATACTGGCGTGACGAGGAATTTTTTGCGCTGTTCTCTATTCTTATAGCTCCTCGATGAAGCGCCTCTTGCCAGGTTTAGTTTAGAAGAATCGGATGCAGACGGTGAGGGTGAGAGGGAGGATAGCATGGGCAAGGCGCAGAAGATTTGATGGGATATGGGGTTAGGAGGTATGGTTCGGGTGGTGTGGGAGCATTGGGCGGGTGAAGTTTTTTTTCCACCGATGTGAAAAGAAATGGTGAGGCTGGGGATGGAGGGATGGGTGATAGTGTTGGAAGCAAGAGCCTGGTCGGACTTAGGGATATTAGAGAGACTGACTTTGGGCTTTGGAGGGTTTAGAGTTTTTTCTTTTTTTTCTTTTTTTTTCTTTTTCCACCCCCGGTTATGTCTGGTGGGGTTTCTTTTTTCTTTTCCTTGATAAAGGTTGTGTTTATGAGATAGCGAAATCTCTCTCGGGGAACGGGGTTAGGTGAAGCGAATTATGGAGGAATGATCATTGGCAGGATTCTTATCGGCAAGACCTACCTCGTCCCTCTAAATAGGTTGGCTGAGACTTTAAGATTGCACAGATTTATGGTTCATTAAGCGTGAGCTCAAAAATTAATCATTCAAGACAGATTCGACAGAATCCTGACCCTCCAACTGACCCTGCCGAGACCCAAGAGCAGAGATTCTAAGAATAAAACTAGAGCGGTAAAAGGGCGGACTACCGTACGTGCAGTCGGGAAAACTGAACATCCCACAAGGAAAAAACACAACAATGTACACTCATTATCACCAGCCATCGCAAGACGCGAGAATTCTATCCCCGCCGAACGATTGTCTGAATTCTTAACACCCTAACCGCGATGACAACACTTGTCACAATCTACCCGACCCCTCCCTCCAACAACCCCTTGTTCGGAACAACGACCGAAATAGGAGCATCCAGATCCGCAACATAATATCTCGCAGATACTACAACCTTATTAGCGGCGATGCCGTTAAGAGCTAGAAATGGGAACTGACAATCATTCTGTATCCAAATGAGTTTATTCAACGCCCTCAAGATAGCACTCTTCGTGTCGTTATCCAAGTCAGGGTGAGCTATGACTACCGCAATCTCGATGCCGACAACGTAGCTGAGGAGAGGTCCCATGTGGATGTGCTAGACACATAGGCCAGGTTTCTTGGCCCTGTAAATCATATACTGTTATGCTCCAACGGGTTGGCGATTCGAGTGGAGACTCTTAAACGGGATAAACTACCGGCACTGTGCCCTGTCAATTCCAATTTACTAACTTGCCGTTGGTCGGCAATCTAGAATGTCAGCACCCCGGGTTATTAAGATAGATGTCTAAGGAGCTGAGGATCTAGGGATCCCCATCCTATCACCCATCACACACGCGAGAGCACTGGGGATCTGCTGTCGGGACGGTGAAAGAGCTTGGAAATTCGGTTTAACTGCCCAGGCTATTCAAGTATTAACACTAGCACGGAAACTCGGGTGAAGAACTGTTTGTTTCCTTCGTTTTCCTCTTTTTGGAAATTGAATATTGGAGATGTTTACCCAAGCTACGGAGGTGGGGTCATATTATCTTGAATCTTAATATGTTTTTTGCGATGGTTGGAGCTTTCATTGGATCGATTTGAAGAAATTGTCCTTTTGTTCTAGTTCTGCGAAAAACAGCGTTTTCGGTGTGAGATGCGCGACAAATGATTAACTACAGTTATCCCAGAGCTCAGCCTTGCACCGTACAGTACTGTACTTGAGTATTTAGGACGAGGGGCTGGTTTTGGCTTTTGTATGGTTCGTGCGTAGTGGCTTTCACCAGGATTCTAATTGGGGCCAACTCAATAGCTGGCGCTATACCGGCACCCGTGCTCGACGATGCTATCCTACACGGGTCGGTGGTTCGGGTGGGAACACATCAGAGGCCAAACAAGCCGCCATATCAATTTTGCCATATCAAGTTTGAAGAGGCTGCTTGTCGTTGGTTGGCCAGAGAGTGCCGGGGCCGTGTGAGAATAGCCGGTATCACACCAGTACGAGTACGATATGGGAGCAGGACCTACCCTATTTTATCGCTCGCAGTCTTAACGAGCTCCGGGACGGTAGAAGAGCCCGGGGTTGGGTCAAATCCCCTACTCGAGTAGTTTATCGTAGCCCTGGCGCCGGATAGACACATGCGAAGGATACCGTGTGCTCTCTCTTTTTTTTCTTTTTTTTGAAAATTTGCCATCTGGGAGTTCTCACTGGATATAAGTGGAATAACATTTGCTTAAATCAGATATGGGTATTGCAGTGGTGGAAGCCTGCTTTTAACTGAAGATGGATTTTATTGAAGAACTTGTGCCTGTGGTGAGAGGCGACGAAAGATGGCATTTTCGGTGTAAGACAGACTGCGCGACAAGCGATCAGTTGCGTGACTGGTACTGCATGTCCCAGAAGTGGGTCTTGCAGATACGGTAAGGCACTCCGGATGAGCTGATTGGACCAGATGTTCGACAATAGGGCGGCAAGTTACGATGACCCCGCTTTACTTGGGCTTCAAGAACTCTATCCACTGACCCTACCGTACTCAAGACCCCATCCTCTGAGTCCTCTGCTTCGAATCTACAACCTTCCAAACTCCAAAAACAAAGCGAAATGTCACAATCTTGTGTCGGGGAAACTAGCACCTCTTTCAATAACAACACCTCGTTCAACACCAACACCAACTCCTACAATAACACCAACTCCTTTAATACCGTGAACAACTTTGGTAATGGTGATGAGAGGACTGAGATTCTCGCATGGCTATCTCCGCTGGAGCCATGGATCCGGCATCAAGATATTAGAGCCCACCGAGTCGAAGATGTGGGAGACTGGCTCTTACAAACAGAGGAATATCGAAATTGGTTCGATGGTATGCATGGTGAGGGATCCAATAATTCAACCTTGTTTTGCTATGGAAACCCGGGGGTCGGCAAGACCTACATTAGGTAAGAGAGCACATTCTCCACAAAGTAGATTTGTCGCTAAGAAGCCGTGATGTTAGCTCCTTGATAATTGATACGCTATGCGATTGGGCAATGGGACGAAATGCATCAGTTGCGTGCTTCTACATTGACTTCGCCGCGCCGAAGGAGCATTCCCCAACCACCATCCTGAGTTCCCTCCTGAGACAGATTGTTGGTGGACTCGAGGAGGTTCCGCCAAAGATCGTGCAGGCCTTTCGGGATCAGAAGGGGGCCACCGGGGGCCGGAGACTGGGACTCGGCGAGGTTGTCGAGATGTTAGAGGATATCTCATTCTCGCGACACATATTCATATGCATTGATGCTCTCGACGAGTGCATAGCCGAGTATCGGGCGAAGCTGCTTGATTCGCTGGAACAGATCCTGCACAGGTCCCCAAACACACGGATATTTCTAGCGGGAAGGGTGCATGTCCGAGATGAAGTGGAGAAACATCTTGCTGGGAGGGCAGTGGCTGTATCCATAATGCCTACAACGGGTGATATAATTCGATTCCTGCGAGCAAAACTGAAAGAGGATATAACACCGGACGCAATGGACAAGAGCCTGGAGGAGGAGGTTATCAAGAGCATTCCCGACACAGTTTCAGAAATGTAAGTGGGAGTAACGGCACTGGCAAAAATATGTAAAGAAATGAGCTCACAGGTCTGTGTCTAGATTCCTGCTGGTATCTCTAAATATCGAGGCGATCCTGCAGGAAACGACGCTCCATCGAAGGCGAGAGAAACTCGGTAAAATGACGAATGGGTTAGGGTTAGGGGATGCATATGATGGAACCATAAGACGGATAAAGGCACAGAAAGGGGACAGAGCAAGACTCGGAATGGATGCTCTGATGTGGATCTCACATTCCGAGCGACCATTGACAGTGGATGAGATATGTGATGCCCTAGCGGTCGAGATAGGATCAACAGACATGAATACCAATAATTTACCTTCGATCTGTACAGTGTTAAGCTGCTGCCAAGGACTTGCGGCTGTCGATGAAGGGTCCTCGACTATTAGGCTGGTCCATTTCACGCTCAAAGAGTATCTTTCTAGCCAGGCCGATCTGTTTGACAGACCTCACTCGAAAATAGCTGAGACTTGTTTGACTTATCTCCTTTTCCAGACCGTTAAGAATCTTCCAACCAGTCGCCACACCGGGGAGCGCTCCCACTCGCCTATATATCTGAGAGCCGACATGAGAGTTGAGCTCTTAGGTTGCCCACCCTTCCTGGGGTATTCCACTTTATGCTGGGGAACTCACATGCGAATGGAGCCATCAGACCGCTCAAGATACCTTGCGCTCGACCTCCTTGATCGATTCGATAGTCACAGGTCAGCCGAATTACTTTCCAAGTCAACCTTCGAGACGTGCGTTGGTTTCTTTTTCAAGCCATTTTCTGCGCTGCGCTGTGTTTCCTATTTCGGCATTGATGAAGTTGCAATTGATTTGATAAGGACGAAGCGATGGGATGTGAATCAAAGAGATGGGGAGGGTATGACGCTACTCATGTCGGCCGCGAGGTATGGGCGTGAAAAGGTAGTAAAATTCCTCTTGCAGCAGAAACCTACCCAGCCTGATATGGCGGACACGAGATATAGTCGAACAGCACTCTCATGGGCTGCTGAGAGCGGTCACGACGCAGTGGTCAAGCTATTACTTCGTCCGCTGTTTGTCAATCCTGGGAGCATTGGCCGCTGGCGGGGAACGGCACTGGTAATGGCTCTACTATTTAAAAGGAAATACGTCAACCCTAACAGGCAGGACAATGATGGGCAAACACCTCTATCGCTAGCGGCCCAGAATGGGTATGATGGAATAGTGAAGCTACTATTGGCACGGGATGATGTTAGCCCCGATAGGCTGGACAATAGTGGCCGGACACCGCTCTTATTGGCTGCTGGGTATGGGCATGATGGAATAACGAAGTTACTGTTGGGGCGGGATGATGTTAACCCCGACAGGCCAGACAATTATGGCCAAACACCGCTCTCGTGGGCCGCCGAGCATGGGCGTGAGGGAATAGTGAAGCTACTGTTGGCACGGGATGATGTTAGCCTTGATAGGCTAGACAATTATGGCCGGACGCCGCTCTTGTGGGCCGCCAGGTGTAGGTATAATGGAACAGTGGGGCCAGACAATTATTGCCGAGCACCGCTCTGGTGGGCCGCCAGGTGCAGGTATGATAGAACAGTGAAGCTACTGTTAGCACGGGATGATGTTAGCCCCGACAGGCCAGACAATGATGGCCGAACACCGCTCTCGTTGGCCGCCGGGTATGGGTGTGAGGGAGTGGTGAAGCTACTGTTGGCACGGGATGATGTTAGCCCCGATAGGCCAGACAATGATGGCCGAACACCGCTCTGGTGGGCCGCCAACAATGGGTATGATGGAATAGTGAAGCTACTGTTGGCACGGGATGATGTTAACCCCGACAGGCCAGACAATTATGGCCGGGCACTGGTCTCGTTGGCCGCCAAGCGTGGGTGTGAGGGAATAGTGAAGCTACTGTTGGCACGGGATGATGTTAGCCCCGATAGGCCAGACGATCGTGGCCGAACACCGCTCTCGTGGGCCGCCGGGAGTGGGTATGGTGGAGTAGTGGAGCTTCTGTTGGGGCGGGAAGACGTTAGTCCCGATATGCCGGACAATGATGGCAAAACACCGCTCTCGTGGGCCGCCGAACGTGGGTGTGATAGAGTAGTGAAGCTGCTGTTGGCACGGGATGATGTTAGCCCCGATAGGCCGGACAATCATGGCCAAACACCGCTCTCGTAGGCCGCCGGGTATGCGTGTGATGGAATAGTGAAGCTGCTATTGGCACGGGATGATGTTAGCCCCGATAGGCCAGACAATGATGGCCGAACACCGCTCTGGTGGGCCGCCAACAATGGGCATCACAAAGTCGTGAAGCAACTGTTAGGGCGGAAAGACGTTAGCTCCGATAAGCCAGACAATGGCGGGGATACGCCGCTCGTATTGGCTACCCGATACAGGCACCGAGGAGTAGTGAAGCTGCTCAAGGCTCGGGACACCCCCGCACCTTAGAAAGCTCTCAAGATATTACCCCTCCTAATGTCTCTGAGCCCAGCCATACTCCCCTTTCACAATATTAGCAGATATTTTATGACTACTTCTAAACTCTCACTTAACTCTCATTCGACCTCTAAGGGTGATGGGATTGTCTTGTAGACGTCCCCGTTTGCTAGTTCTGGACATGTCACATGAATTGGGAATATAGTGCCTAAGGTGTATAAAGTAATTTTGTTTTATTTCTATTTATTTCTTTCCGTTCTTGTTTTTCTGGCGCTACTCGGGTTAGGGGTTTTCTCTCAAAGTCCCACCTTCCGCTCTCCTTTTACTCCTCTGTCCCTTTCCTCGGCAAAATGAAGGGGTCCGCGTTGGGGTGTATGTAGCCTAACTATCCCGGCCGGATTTCTTTGGGTGACTCCCCAATCTTGTCTCTCATACGCGCTGCACAATGAAAAGACCAATGTACTGTAGCGATCTAGAAGATGTAATTAGATTTGTTGTACTCCTTTCCTCCTGATACCCTATCCTCTCCTACTTGCCAACAGCCGAGCCTACCTGGAAAGGGAGCATACCAAGCAGAATAACCCGAAGAGGGAAAAAGACAATGGGGGCAAAATGAGTCAATAAATATGATGGACCCAGTGCAAAGGTTCAAGGGAATGGTTACTGCTTGATCTTGGTAATCTGTAGAGATGAGGTCTTCCACGGCTGCAGGAGCAAAATTAGTTACAAATGGCGCTAATTTAGCTTTACCAACTCTCTCCAGAGTGAGGTATGGGGGCAAAATGCTAGTCTACTAGTTATATTTATCCTCTGTCGATGTGTAACCCATGTTTATATGATGGGTGGGGGGGTTGAGAGCTGCCCGGGTTTCTTTTTCTTTTTCAGAAGCTAATTATGCAATTCAAGTTGAGTTGTTCACAGAAAGCGGTACCGTATTAACTCAAATAAGCGGACTTTGTCTTTAGGCATCCAAGTTTCCTCTGCAAGCAATGGGCTATTTTATGTTGCTGGTATTTTCTCCAGTGCCTTATTCAATTAGGAAACTCAAACATCCTAAGCCAATGTTCTCTTATCCAATTTAACAATTGGTTATCACCCATGGTCCGCGAGCACTAGCAAGGCCATGGATAAAATAGCCAGGCAGGTCCGATATGGTACTCTACAGTCAGAAGGTTCACCGAATTTTTCTTGTCAGCCCCATCTGACTATTTTATCTAGTGGCCACACCCAGACAGGTTAAGCTGAGTACTTCCGAGAGACCTTTCGTGACCTTCATCAAGTCTTACAATGATCACAAAGCCCTTTCATTTGTTGCCACTACAGCACACAGCTTATGTCGACTCCGCTTATTTGCTCTCTTGGATTCTAGACCTTGGGAGGCTTTAGTGCTTAGAAAATCACAATCACTCGACTTTTCTAAGGAGGGCTAGGTAGAACGTAATCTAGTAGGAGGACGGTGCCCAAGAGATACTTGCAAACAAGACTGGGAGTATTTCACAGGTTAACCGGAATCAACTATTGATTAACTCTCGCCAGGTACAAATCAGGACCGATGCCGGCTATCTAACCCCTGCTACTGCTAGCAAGCTCTGTTGGCGACACGAGTACTGGGGCAGCTCTTGTTGTGCCACAGAGGTTGTAGACTAATGTCGTGGTTTGGGAGCATAATTATATGATATATGATATTTATAACGAGAGGCTAGTTCTAGTTCTTGTATGGTTCATGCGTAGTGGCTTCTCTAGGATTCTAATCAGCCAACTCAATAGCCGGTGCTATATCCTGAGCGGGTCGGTGGTTCAGGTCGAGACACATCATAGCCCAAACAAACAAACAAACTACAGTCCCAAGTCTTCTCCGGCCACCCGCTGTTGGTTGGTCAGCGGGAGTGCCAGGACTCTATGAAAATACCCGGTACCAGTGCGAGTATGCCCAAGGAGCAGAGGATCTACCGTACTCAGGTGCTGGTAGGGATCCCTACCTTATTTCATCGTTTGTATGATAGTCTTCATGGGCTCCGGGACCGTGGAGGAGCCCAGGAACTGGGTCAAATGCCCTGGCTTATCGTAACCCTAGCGCCTGCTAGAAGCTCATACAATATGAATGTTTCTTTTTTTCACTCAATATTTTATTTTATTTTGAAAATTGGCCATTTGAGGGTTCTCACTGTCGCGTAGACGGATGAGACGTACCGGCTCCTGACCGGGTATGATACCTTAGAATAATCGTTCAGGGTAACCCCCACTATGTACTGTATCTTCCAATTACCCCGAGTTGAGATTGTGCTCTGCTGATTAATCGCTGTGTTGGCAATAGGCGCAGATACTGGATTCGGGGGGTCGTGAATCTACATGTCTCATCCGTCCAACCGATAAGAGGGGAGTAATATTGCCTTAGATCCGATAGGTGTATTTTAGTGGTGGGGGCTTGCTTTCAGCGAAAGATAGATCTTATTGAAAAGCTTATGCTTGGGTGTGAGGCGACGAAAGACGGCATTTTCGGCCTAGATTACCGTAGTGTCTCGGAAGCTGGTCTTTTAAATAGGGCTCTCCCGATGAGCTTATTGGACAGGATGTCCGACCACAAAGCGGCAAGGAAGCACGATGGCCCCGCTTTACCTCAGCCTCCAGAACCCAATCCATTGACCCTACCGTACTCAGGGCCCCATCCTCCGTATCCATCTACAAGCTTCCAAATTCCAAAAACAAGAGGAAATGTATCAATCCGTGTCGGGGAAACTAGCAACTCTTTCAATACCAATAACAACTCTTTCAATAATAACTCTTTCAACACCGAGAATAATTTCGGTAAGGGCGACGAGAGGGCCGAAATTCTGTCATGGCTATCTCCGCTGGAGCCCCTGATACCGCATGATGACATCAGAGTTCACCGAGTCGAAGATGCGGGAGACTAGCTCATGTGAACAGAGGAATATCGAAATTGGTTCAATGGTAGTCAAGATGCGGAACCTAAGAATTCGGCCTTGTTTGCTACGGAGATCCGGGAGTCGACAAGACCTACATGGGGTAATAGCAGTGTTCCAAACGACCCAGGAGCCCGATAGGGCCCGGCAACCCGAGACAATAATGTGTGAGGGTGCATGAAGACAGGGGTTGTATTGCAGGAATCACAGTTTTGGACGGGGGACTATGAGTGACGACCTGTGACGGTGGGCAACTGCAGGGCCTATAAGGAAATGCCCAGGATGGCAGAAGACGGTAGGGGATGGCGGGGGACGGCGGGCCGGGAACTGTTGGCAAACATCGGCGAAGGAAATGAGAGACAGGAAACAGTTGGTGCTAGCCTGTTCGAGTGGAGGATAATCACAGCAGGATTCTAATATCAATCGGACTGGTGCTTTATATGACTGCCGAGTCCAATCAGTCATATGGTATCCATAGCTCCGATTGAATTATAAAGAGGGGGAATAAGTTAATGAGATACCGGACACAAATAATAAAAAAGATGAAAAGTCGACAATTGTTCAAAATAAAAGGTAGTACCGGGTACAAACTGCACGACCCTCTTGATACAGCAATTTACGACTAAGTTTGACCTCAACTATTTTTCCTATCCTGACTCCACACCATCTACAACAGCTATTCGGTACGTCAAATTCTACTTGGGGATTCCGCATCACAATAAACCATCCGGGATTTTGATGAATCCTGATTCCCGGTATACTTGACACTCCTGAACTCAGCCCAATTCAGAACATGGAGGAGTCCCTTGGTCATATCAGCAGCCCAAGTACTTGCAGTAGTGCGCCCAGTGGCCCCCATATTCTGGCTCCGTGAATTGGGGGAAGCCGACCCGAGACATTCCAGGGGTAATATCATGGTGGGGGACTGCGGACCCAACGCCCTCCACTTTAAATCGTCGGGCAATTTGCCTGGGGGACAGGACGGGACGACAAAAGGTCGTCTGTCCTCATCCGGGCTCAAGACGGACTGCCCCTTTGGGATCACTGATTGCAGGAATGAAATGTGGCAAGAGGACAACTGTGTGAAGGGTATAAGTGAGCTGCCCTTGAGAATCTAGAAAGCTTATTCTTCTAACCGTAAGAACCTCATAGTAAGACGCGAAGTAATTAACTCAGATTAGCCATCAAGGAGGACAAAATTTCAAGCTCACAAACATAAAGTTAAAAACAACCGGAGGACCCAAGGATCAATAGAAAAGAAATATCCGATACAGGCTCTCACCTTGAGCCCTTGGGCTCCAGTTAAGCCGCAGAATCAATCCCGGAGACAAAAATGGTAAAGAACAGGAGTGTCACAAGTAGTTTCTAATTGCATTAGACATGTCTATAATAGACAAATCCGCATGGCCTATCACTCGCAGCATTTCTTAGCGTCGCTATACTGCTGGGGTTTTCATCCCGGGATCTTCGGATTCCAAAGCAGTTAAAACTGAAAGTATTATTTGTACTAACTCAAGCTACAGAATCGCGACGACTAAAGAGGGAAAAAACACCAACACAGTAAGTACTGAACCGGCATGCTTATCCACAACCCCTGTAGGCACTATTCCCAGACCAGAACATGAGTTAAGTAAAAGCAACAACAAACACCGGGCCAAGTGTAGCACCCGTAGTAGCACTACTGCTGCCCCCTCCCCCTGTCCCCGAATTCGGCTCTTGTCCAGATCCACCCAGATGCTCCCCGGACTGCCCATCTACCCATCACACAATTAAAATTTTGACGCCACCATCCAAGACCATACGCACCGGTATATCCTCCCCATTCTTTCATCCTAATTCTCTCAATCCATGCCATCACTGTGGCTACTGGTTTCACGGCCTCAAGGATCCTATCGCATCAGCTGTCAGCCCTCGATTCCGCATTTCTGTTCTCTACTAAATACCTAGCTCTCCCATCCGAACTTGCCCAAATCGTAGCCACTGGAGTGTTGAGGAGCAACTGACGGACTTCGTCGCTGCCAATAAATGTCTCCAGCCAGACATTCCAGGGATCGACGACACAGGTGCTATTGTAGCTACTTGGGTTAGGGCCTTTGCGAACGTGTTGGTGGAGAGAGATTTGGGTGTGGAGGAGGTGATGGAGAGATGTCCATTGGATGAGGGTAAGAGGAATCGAAGCCGAGTGGAAGGGAGCGGGGACTTGCGACATTGACTGGAGGGGGATGTTAGACAGTTGTATGCAGGGGTTGGACTAGAACCAAGCGTTAACAAAGGTGAAAAACGCTATGGGCAAGGGAAACAGGAGAAGAAAAAAGACCCCGTGTTTCTAGACCACTGAAAAGAAAAAAAATAGAAAGGCGGAAAAAGAACTCAGAAGCAGTGAGCCCAGGGTTCCGGCCCTGTCCCCCGGCCCGGACTGGATAGACTGCAGTATGATACCTAACAGGGAGCCCAGGAATAACGGGCAGGAATCGTAGGCAGCTCAGGCTAGGAGAATTGCAGGGTCGCGCTATGTGACGGGGTGGAGACCACTCCACCAGGTAGCGAGCAGGAACTGCAGATGACGGGCGTGCCCTGCAGGCAAATTACTCTCAGGAAGTTACCCACCTGTAGCGGACTGCAGGGACCTCCGATTATTATCCTAGAAGACGGCCTTTACAAAGGGATGGACGCTCTTTCCCAGCAGCTTAAGATATGTTTAAGATATAAGACATCCCCGGGAGGCGCCTATAGGGCTTCCGGAGCCCTCCGGATCACGGCTTATGAGCACTCGCTGGGACCACTGAAAATACTGCCGGGCACCCCCCAAGTGGGTGTGATACGCATACCCTGATGAGGGCTGTAGCGCCGGTGATGGAGTTGGGGCATCGAGCCCTTCCGTGGATTGATTCAAGGACATCTGTGACTACAACATGAGCCACCGTTTCTTCCATTAAGGGTTCGGGTTCGCTGAGGAGGTATTGCTCTGCACGCTTCAGTTCGTGAATCTCTTCCTGCAGCGAATGGCTTTGTATGAGCAAACAAGAGAGGAGTAGTATTTGGTGTTCTTAATTAAGGAAGAAAAGAGTTGGGGAGAAGGAGGCGAGGAGGGAGAAGGAAATAATGCCAGGAGGGAGAGGAAGGAAGGCGCCATTCCAGAAAGCAAACACGAGGATATTATTGGGGTGCAGGAGTATATCCATTGCCCAGACGTATGCATCCCAGACATGTATTATACCACAATGTTAAGCAACATAGCGCAGTACGGACACCCGTAGTGTGCAGAGAACAATGAAACTGCAACCCAGAGAAACATCAGATCCACATTCTAACCGCTTTCTCGATCACAATCTGCCCCTTGCCCCTCCTCGCCCCTGAATCCATCCCCATAGCTTGTCCTCAGGCCCTCGCTTCTTTCCCTCTACCGCGCAAGATCTGCTTCTAGCCTTTCATTAGTGCATTCCAGATCGCTAGCGCTTTGGAATCTCCCAATCTCGGCCGCGTTCCCCTCCAGCTATTGACACCCTAGAATAGACCTGGCACGGGGGTGGGACTGCCGCTGGGTTATCTCAGCGCAGTCCCGGATTGTCATTGGTGTGGGTGTGGGGGAATGTCGCCGGCGAGGATGCCAGTAGAGTCAGAGTTCAGGACTTGGGCGAGCGGTGGCAGCATCTCAGTGCTAGTAGCCACTCTATAGATCGTACCGATACTCGACTTATCCATAAGATAGATGTGAAGAAGAGGATGCAGGTTGGTTGCCGCTGATAATGTTGTGCTTCCCCGTGCCTTTCCTCCCCCTTTTGATACCCCTTCCCAACCCTACAAACTACTAAATTCAACACCATTAGCGACATGTAATACTCACGAGTCTTCAACCGACTGCAAATCCGCCTGCGTGTTCCCCTCCGGTACCCCCCAAGTGTAGTATTCCTCTCCTCAAATTCTGATGCGAGGCCATCCTATCCTCCATCCCTTGTATCCACGTCAAGTCGAAGTATCATACCATTATATAAGAATCTGAATAATTGAACCGCACGACGTCCAAAATTCCCTATCTCAGACAGCGGGGCAAAAGCACTGCGAAAACTGACCACCTCAGCCCCAGCTTAAGACAAAAAGGTGCCGGACCCTATCAACTCAGGTGCCCTAGCGCGAGGTTCGATTTTTCGAGTTCCTATGGCACCCTGCAACTTCGGAGACGGAGCCCCTGCACAGTTTAACTCACTATCCTAGGCCAAATCCTTTCCCCAAACACCTATTCCTTCTAAGCCATACTTAAGTGAGAATGTAACCCTAACCCCCAACTTGCTTCCGTTGCAGCACTCCACTCGAGTAGAAAATTACCGTACTGCACCGAGGGTTGTGGGTAAGTCCCTTCCTCCTGAGTTTTCCGGCCACCCAGAGAACCGTGTTTGCTCCAGCCACTACGCCAAGTGTTCGAGAGACTTTTTTTCCATCGCCAAAAATTAGCGTCTAGGACCGTTCAGCCGCACAATTCGCGTTACACACACGTAATTCCGACCAACCGGCCACAGTTCGGCAGACTTTTCCACACCCTACGAGTAATGCAAGTACGATATGATACGATAAGTCCATAGGTTTATCCTTAAATATAGGGAAGTCGCGGGATGCACCCTAAAGTGTTGCCTCGAAACCCAAACATGATACAGTATGAGTAACAAGAGGAACGCAAACTGCTGCCCCGAAACAGATCAACAACCGCTGCTATCGAATCGTCGATCATAACTTATCAACCTAAGGCCACCTTGTGATCCCGATTGGACCCTCTTGCAAAAACTTCCAAACGAATAGAAAAGTTCATCATGCGTCACCACAAAAGCAGATGCGAAATGGGAGGTTATTTATAGCTAGAGAAATGGAGAACAATTAAGCGAGGCCATGGGAATATCCGGTGGTTGACTACCGGTATGGTTGCACTGTGCCATCGCTAGAAGGCTCATGCTGGAGGTAAGTCGTACGTATAATACTAGTATTGAGAAAAAATAGAGGCTGGGGCTCTTCGAGGGAAATACCTCGAAGGATTGGGAGTTTTCTGCCGATGATGGGACTGGTGGAAAGTGGCCTTTCTTCCCTCCTCCTTCTCCCATCATTTCGTAGGCGAAGGATTAACCTACCAGTGTGGTTCCTCGAAGTATTCTCTCGGGAGTCCTTTTACCTCCTTGACATCACCTTATCTCACATTGCTATCGTAGAGCGCCTACCGTACCGCATCCGATTCTTCCACACAGAATTATTCTCGCCAATAACTCATAATCATCTCGACAACACTGGCACTGGTAGCGCTGACATTTGTGAACACGAGCGCTGTAGAATACCGCTGAACCTGCTCGGATCTGGTATGCACAGTGCAACTCCTCATCTACGGTACACCTCCGGAAAGATAACTCCCAGGTACAAGTACGAGTAGGTACCACCCCCAGTAGCACACATGTTTCCCGGCGCCAAGTAAGCGATTGTCAGACCAACACCTTGAAAATGCCCATCCCGAGAAACCATCCTCTGATGGAGAAGGAGAACCGCTGCTGGAGACCCACTTGTGCTACGGTAGCAAGAAAGTATCCGAAAACAGGGGTTCACCAAATACTCCTCCCAGAAGTGCCCGGACATTTACTCGAGTAAAGGAAAACAGGAATATATTTCAGGGATATTTCGCTTTTCCTCAGCGTGGCGTCTACCCACCCCTTCTGTCCGGCTGCTTCATGGCCGGGATAATTCCAAATCCTCAACCCCTGTTTTCGGATACTTTTTTTCTTGGGACCAGCATAGAATAAAAGTCCATCAAGAGAAAGAACAAACAAGGCTCTACTTGTACGAGTACCGTATGTACTCGAGTACAGATTTGTCTCATAAGGGCTGAATCAGTTCACTTCATCCCAATTGGCGGCCAGAAGGTACTATACCGTAGACAAAAGCATTGGCGGCGCGCCCAGGATTACGTCTCCCCCCGGGGCTAGGCCCTACACTAGACACAGTGTTCGAAAAAGTATATCTTCCCCCTCTGTCCCTCCGACACCGTTCCCTCCATCGCGTCCCATCCACAAAACACCCACCCTTAGTCCATCATTAACCGGAATTCCCAACCATGACCCAAGGCTTCGACAAAACTGTATTCCCCCCCTTTCGAACGCCCTCCTCCACGCGCACAGCTAACATCTCTCTTTCTAGGCCTCCCCACCCCCCGAATACCCCCAACAAACCTACCAATCCCCCCCACCACCGCAACCCTATCATCCACCACCACAGGATCCCTATCATCCACCACCACAGGATCCCTACAACCAACCACCCCCGCCGCAACAGCAGCCGATGGTCTACCAGATGCCGCCGGGCGATGGAAGAGTTAGCTCTGGGGGAGCCGGGACGGGTGGATTGATCGCCGGAATCTGCGCTGCGCTGGCCTGTTGTTGCTGTCTGGATTGTCTGTTTTAGTTAGGGGAATAGGGGCGGATTGTCTTTTCCTTTTTACTGTTATTTTTAACCTTGGATCCGTGGATGGGATGCACGGATGGGAGCACGGGGCGGAGGGATGTGTTATTTCTCGCTTCGTGAGATGTGTGCTGTGCAACTGCGGCTCCCGTTCTCATCTCCTATATTTTTAACGTCATACGGTATCCCTTTGATTATACACTTCATTCCATCTGCCTCCCCATATTCCCCTGCATCGTGGCTCTTTTCATCACCACGGATGTAGTCTTGGCACCCGGGACAATTACCACCGTGCACAAGCCACTCACAACTTTTCGGTTCTTCCCAGCACCGGGAATTGCCATCATAGATGGTCCACACCTCGCCAATAAAGTTCCTACAGCAGCATGCAGTAATAATTTGTTTCTCTCACAATGTTATGTGACGTCGCAGCAGCAAGTGATTCAGCCTAAGACATGGTGGGGAAACCTTTCCCGCCACTTCTAACTACTCGAGTAGTAGAAAGCCCAATTTTAAACTGCCAAGACTCAATAGCAACAATTGTTCAGAAAATCGAAAGAGATTTTGAATACATGAAGTTTTGGGTGAGCGATCGGGGTTAGAGTTTGGGTGAAGCAGCCAGCACCCCCCCCCCCAGTTATTTACAGGGTCTAGTAAGTTGTGATTGAACAGTTATTTAAGGTTAACCAACCAGGTATATGATTATAACATCCCTGTCCGCTCAGGTTAACCGTTCCCGACACTGTCAAAAAAGCCAAGAGGCACAGTTAGCATGCCAAGACATCAAATCAACCGGTCGCTAACAGCATCGGGGTATGATAGACAAAAATATAAAATTTCCTAAATATAAATAACGAACCATGTAAACAAGAATCAATCTGCCAGTTTTACATTTATTTTAAATTTTGCCTTTCAGGTAGAGATTTTATGAGGCAGTAGCTCACTGATAGCGACAAGCTATCAAAATTCAAAGGAAGCGGACACCCCTTCGAATTGTCACTTGACCAGCGGTCCACCGATATTTGGTAATGCCAAGAAACTGTGACTTGAAGTCTTTGTTACGTATGCTGCGAGAGCACAATATACTCGAGTAGTATGAACTAGGCTACCATATGTATCGAGATGAATTGTGTCTGTCGCTCAGTCACAATTGAGAGCACGACGCAAATGAGCAATTGGGTTGGAAATAATTCAATCGATCACTACACGCTGCGGTACGGCAGCACCGAAACCGATTTGAACGCGGGGTTATCATACCTCAGAGGAGAGTCGACATGCCCGATTGAAGGGTAAGAGGAGGGCATGAGAAAAAAGGCCTGCTAGGTGTGGTATCGGTGGCGCGCACTATCGCCTCCGTTGCTGGCAACGTTAAAGGCGGCGGCAGCGAAACTGGGTAGATAGGATATAAGTGGCAGGAATGAAATTCTGAAATATGCCGCAACGAATTTTACGGGTAATGCAAAGCATAGACCAACCCACCGGAGGTACGCAGTCTGGGGCCATGGGAAGTGTTGCCGGATTGACAATTTGTAGACTCACCTACCATCACTCGATTAAGTTCCCCACCGCCCTTAGTACTGTATGCGGTCTCCTTCTCCTCAAATGCTTCTCTCAGGTCTCCACCCCCTCAAGCCAGGTCCTAGTTAGGACCAGTAGTTGTTCTCTTTCGTTGCTCTTGTCCTTCCTATATGGTTTCTGAAGACCCTTGTTTTCTGGATTCCCCGTTGATGGTATTAAGGGATCCAGGTAGCACAGGTAGGTTTCTTCCACCTTACTATAGCGAAGTTATACTCGTACCTTTCGTATTATTCATATAGACGTAGTTTCAATTAATAATCTAGACCGTTTGCTCCTCCAATCCGAGCTATCACACATTGATACACGCGCTTTGCCGCAATGCAAGGCAGGAACAAGTGTGCCATCTAGGAAATCGGTAGATGAGCTAGTTAATCCCCCCCCACCCACCAACCATGGGGGAAACATATCCCCTCATGGGCCCATGTCAAGATGCCGATATCCATAGTCCCAGTTATCCACCCAACCCACAAATGGCCCCTTCCACTGGTATCATACCGTATGATAAAACGAACAGAACCCTGGCTCTTTTATTTATTTTCGCCCCTACCCACTCACCACCAGCACGCGAGTTCCACTCAAAACCTAAACAATCTTCCTCATTCGGCCAGGTACTCGACCGCACCCCCACCGTTATTATCACAGGGTCCTCTGTGAACAAGGGAAAGTTGGTTCCTTTTTCTCTCTCCAAATCCCGCATTTGCCAAGGGCCTGGCAAAAGCTTATACATAACGTCACATTTTCTGGTCACACACCGCCTCTCGCCCCGGAAATATCGGCATTTAATGCACTGCGTAGGGTTGGAGACCCCGGGCCTTTTGGTGAGGAAAAAGAAATGCCTCAGGGATACTTAAGTTGGGGTTGGCGGCCCTCGCCCTGCTTTCTCCTCTTTCTCTGATGGGTTCGCATTGGGCTGTGTTCCGAGGTGAGGTGAGTTGCAAGATCCTATCCTTATGATTGAAGAAAGGGAAGAAAAAAAACTTAGACAATTTTTCAAGGGCTAAAACGATTCACTACGCTTTCAATTACGCCTTTTACTCGTCGTCGCTATCGCTCTTTTCCCCCTCCGATCCTGACTACTGCTCTCGAGGTACCGTATTGCCGTCATTTTGCCTTACCCCACCCCCCCTCCGATCCACCATCGTGACCCTGACATTGCGGCTAGAATTTCAACATGCCCGCACTACAACCCCACCTCTACAAGCGCGGGAACTGGGCGAGCAGGGAACGCGGGGTAATCGTCGTCTTCTGTATCATCGGTGCACTGGCAATTTTACTCGGGAGTCTGTTCATTCACAAGAAGCTTGCGGCGAGGAAGGCGAGATCTCAGAAGTAAACGTGCTGCATCGTGTGAGTGCGATAATAAGCGGGGGTGTTTGGTTGTATTGAACTCGAGTGCTCAAGGCGGAGGGGAGTATGGATGGATGTATCAGATTTTGCTTTTTTTCCTCTTTTTTTTCTTCTTTTCCTTCTCCCCCTCGACGCTGGAGCTTGGGTTGGTTGATTGATTGATTGATGGACGGGTGGTCGTATGATAATACCGGCACCAGTGCGGGGATGTATTGATGGATTGATAGCCACAATTTCTGGAATGAGTAAACGGGATGCGGGACTTTCGTAGCTGATTGTGCACCGCGCCCTGTTATTGCTCTTCTCTGCTTCATCCTGCGACATTAGTATTATAAGGTTGTTTTTTCCTCTTCTTTTGGACTACAATCACGGTTTATCTCCTGTATGTACTCGTACGATACTCTATGACAGCAGTTTTTTTCCACCAGATTGCTAGCGGGGATCAATGTGCGAACCCAGGATCGGTTTAGTTTGCCAAGTTGACGGAATACTCGAAGCGAGAAAATGGTATCCAAAAGACTCCAGTGGGGCCGATCATATAGTGTCTGGAAAAATGATAACCCTTCTCAGGAAGGTTATTCTCCGGATTCGGATACTACGGGGCTAGCGGGGGTGGCCGGGGGGCTTTTTGCGGCATAAGTAGTCCCGGATAAAGTTAGTGAAGTGTTCAACTAGGTTAACCCGCGGGGTGATCCCTGCTTTCGTGCGAAAAATCCATGATCCCGATGCCTTCGACTGGCAGTTTCGTTGATCTCGTGCCTCTCGCTGACTCAATCTCGCAGGCGATAGGCAGCGACAGCATTTCCCCAGGCAGTCTGAGCCAACCAGTCAGTAAGCCCCCTGTCGGGGACTTAAGCGAGGTTTCGCCTTATCCTTCGCCTTCCAGTTCCCCACTCCCTTTGATCCGCTCATCGCTTCCCCACATACCGTTATCCATCGTACTCGCCGAGGAATCGAGGAAACACCAAACCGTGAGCTATGACATCCAAACGAGTTTGCTGTGTGCTCATGAAAGCCCAAACAGGCGGGTCCCGAGCACAGTAACACGACTTGGTATGACTAACGAAGCACTGTAACGGGGATCGCGGTTGATCTTGGCATGTGCCAATGTGTGTTGCGATCACCGCATGCGACTTTCTGAGCGGGTGCCAAGGCCATGCTGTGGTTAAGCTTTTTGGCTGATAATCTGGGGTGCTTGGCGGGTGGGTTGTCAGGTGGGACACGAGGGGTGGTATGGGTGATGTTGGGTGCTCCTAGGAAATTGTGGATATATGTAACAGACTGGGCTCTGGGTGTGATACCTCATCCATCTATTGCGGCCCCGGAAGGCTGGCCTAAGCAGGAAACAGATCCTCTCCGCCGTGTTTTTCGGGTATGCTGCCACCACCAAAATCTCAGTTATGCACTATACCGTTATCCTACCCCTAAGCTTTGTAATAGATATGGCGCTTGGGTATCATACTAGGGAGAAATTGGGCACAGTGAGCGGCGAGAGCTGCGGGTGAAGATCCCTGATTCTGCCTTCCAGCTTGTATCCCCATGCGTTACCCAAGTATGTGCTATTGGATTATGCTAAGCCATTAGATAAACACTGGGGCATCAGACATGGGAACAAATCGTCCACGGCTAGGATCAGGAGAATATCAGATTTACGATACGGGAGATTCAACTTGCATTATCCTAGGTCCTTGGCCAGATAACTAGCCGGCAATGATCAATCGCACGCCGGTTCATCTTAAACTCATCGCGCTGTGTGTGTATTCGGGTTTCGCATCACTTCCAGACGTCGACATGAAGTCTTCGCGCGCGCTGGAGCGGCTTACTAGACTAAATCTTTCAGAAGTAGTGAGACCTTAGGGTGGTATGTGCGATCGCTATATGCCTGCCCCTTGTACAGTGCGGTGCTATCACGCCTCGGGAGCATATCATACAACCGCCCTGGCATTCATTGGCCCTGAGATCCGCTGGCACGTTTGGCACGTATGAACGGGGTGTTTCAAGAATGGATCACGCATTTTCACTCAGACAAGGAGGGGGCAGTCTTCGGGGGAGTATATACAGTATGGTATGTCAATTGTGCTCTGCTATTTTGCGAAGGTTTTTGTTGGGTGGATGCGGGGGATTTTCTTCATCACGGAACTTACTAAAATTAGTACTTTTTATATTCTGGGCAGATCATAACCAAGAGGATCATAATTGAAGACTATTTTGTACCAATAATATACCATTTATCTCATCAGAGCCCACACAATATAAAATTATTTGATATCTCCGAAGCTCAAAAGTCATTCGCGAGACCGGTGTATAAATTTCATACTCCCACGGGGATCATAACCCTTTGTGATCATGGTCTAAATTAACCTTGTTCTAAACGAAGCCCTTCTATCCCGTCGGAAAACACCAATGGCAAAAGACAAACAAGGACAAAAGCGCACCCCCTAATATAACGCCATAAAAAAGGAGATCTCTCTGCAGCCCCGCCTTCACGGTAACCTTGCCGAAACTGAGTGGATGACAAACAGGGGCAGTGGTATTTGGCGGGCAAAAAGTGAGTTCTATAGAGCAGAGTACGGTAACAAGGGCTTGTCACTGATCCCTGTTTCTCAAGCTCCCAGTTTTGTCGTGCCCCCCCCGAAGTAGGTGTTATAAGTCTACTAACCTCGGAGCTCTCTCGCAACCTACTCCAACATAACTCCCCCATCCACAGTCCCACTCTCACACCGCCCATCGCATCCAAGGACATCGCACTCCCAACATACCTCCCGCCCAAAACTAAATTCCCCAGCTCCACCGCGAGCATCACCACCCTCACCATCACCACCAGCACATCGACAACAGCCCACAAAAGCGTGAAAGTCCCCCTCGCAGTAAATACATTCGCTACCAAGATGATAGCACTTGGCGCAAATCTCCTCTTCGAGCCGGGAAATGCGATGGCATACGCAGCATTTTCGCATTTGCGCTGGCTCGCAGGTTTTGCAGGGAGTGTGCCTGCAGGTCGTACATGTTGGAAGTTGTGGGGTTGGAGTGATGAGGTGATGAGTGAATGAGGAGGGGAGAGAGGGGAGAGAGGGGAGAATAGGTGGAGTGGGGTGGAGGGGGTGGAGGAGAGGGGTGAGTGCTTCTGGGGACTCAGGTTGTGCTTTAGAGGATTGGAGGAAAACTTGTCCGCTCCTTAGCTTTTCGAGTTTTAGAGTCGTTTCCTTAGAAGAATGTTTTCTCGACTGGTGGCTGCGGCGCCGCGTCTTATATCTTGGCCTTTCTGGGGAAGGTGTTATCTCGACCGCTTGTATTTCTACCAATTTATGGAATTTTCCGTGTTGGGATCTTGGTCTCGACTGCTTAGTTTTTGGTCGTTGGGATGTGGGTGTTGTGAGTTGGAGTTGCTTTGATGGCTTCTGGAGTTGGCTTTGCTGTAGGGACTGTACCCGGAATTCGGGGATGGCTGAAATGATGTTAGCCCCGAGCCCGAGGAACGCTGGTTGGATACATACAATAGTTCCGCACGCTGCGCACGTCCTGGCTTTGCCACTTTTTCAATATAGCATCAAACGCATGTCTTATGGATATCGTGAGTCCAGTTGCGGAATTCGTCTTGGGCGCACTGAAGAAGTCGTTGTATTGGTGGATACCGTGTAATAACATGGCCTATCCCTACCTCCCCAGTTAGCCTCAATCAAGAATGAAAAACCGCCACGACCACCACATTGTTCCCACCTCTCCGGATGAAAACGAAACCAAAAGGTTGTAAAGAATGGGTTCGGAGGATCGTTTGTATTAACGGAAGCGGTGGTTTTGGGAGATTGGTGCGTCCGCCGAAGTTGGTTTCATAATTGAATTTTTTCCCAGTGGCGCTGGCTCTCCTCTTATATATCGCAGTAAAAAAGAAGGCAATCCACACATCACATTTGCCCTTTGTTTAGGAGGAGGTAGGTGAGTTCTCGACCGGTCCGGTACAATTTTAGGAGATGTTCACAACCTTGGGAGGATAAGGGACCGGCGAGAGAGAGCTTGCTTTCTAATTGATCGAGTTGCCTCTGTCATTAGGTATACAAATATTATCTTGCGAGCTCTCTCCAGTGCTTTGTTCTGGCCATAAAGTTCTAGATGTTTCGTGTTCTTTCATTTATAGTGCTTTAACCCGACTCCTCTACAGACCCTTTGGCTCAGGCTATTTCACCCAAGAATGTACCCTCCCGGTCACGAACAAATAGGTTTCCCCACCGGGCACAACCGGGCTTCACTTAATACCGGGTTCCCACAGGGGTATCAATCTCCTCGCCTACCGAATTTCTTCGAGTGAGAGCCCATGACGCCGGACACCCACCGGCCAGGTTCTAAAAAAAGTCCATCTTTGGAATAAATCTTTCTTCGCTGCAGTTCCGCCCGCGTATACAAAACGCCTCTGTCGATGCAACGAGGGGTGCCTTGGCATAAAATTGAGTGAAAAGAACTGGTGGATGTTCAAACAATGAAAACAAAGATGTTTTTCTTTTGTTTTTCTTGTTTTAACTTTGTAAGGGTTAAAGGATTAATTGCGCTGTTTTTTAGCCGACATTATGCCAAGGCATCCCCATTTTATCGATTGAGGTCCTGTATGATATAAACGGGCTCAACTATAATAATACTATTATTATCTGTTTTTTTTCTCTTCAAAAAAATAACAACGAGCTTTGTTCGGTGAATTGCTCGAATATTAGATATGATAGCTGATTCCGCACAACTCTGGGGCTCAGATGTGTTGGGGTTGGGGAAGGAAGCCACACTTTGGGAATGATCCACTTCAATACATTTAGGCCGTGTTTGGTAGGCCACTGTAATATAAAGAATGCCGTATTTTTGAAAACAGCATACTTCCAAATACTCGAGGTGGGCTGGCTTTAAAGAGAAATAATCTTCCACTTATTGTCCATAGAAGAGGAAAACTAGGCTTGTACTTTAAGAAGCAAGGGGAATAGCGATGCTGCAAAATATCGCGAGACAACAAGTGAAATATTTCTCAAGAGCCAAAATTTCCTTACTTCTCAAGATTTAGGCCTCCAGTGGCTGTTTCCTTTGCACTGAATGAGAGAGTAACCATCTGTTATTTGACTGTGAAATGAATTTTCTTTTGAGTACGGTCCGGATGGCCAAGGATCCTCACTTTAAAATAACCTGGGCGTTAAATTAGACTGGCATCTACTGAGCCAGAGTTTTCTAAATATTGAACTGCTCTATGATAGCTAAGATCTAACCCGAGGCACTAGTGGGGGTTTTCTTTTCCGGGGAGTGGGGATTTGGGGGGCCAACGTGACGTACATTTCAACGTTTAGGGGAGTGTGAAACAACTTCTCAGATATTCACAGCATAGGAAACTAGATCAAAGTACTTGATACTTGGTTGGCTAGTGGGTTGTAATAGGGCCAGCTCTCATGGTGTTGAGCAAGCAGCAGTGATTCTGTGCAGTTGGCATTCATTCCCTTTGGATCATTGTTTAGCTTTTGGGTGCTTGCTGTATGGTCATTACGGAAACATATCCACTAGGGTACTAAACAGCTCTTGTTTCCCCCTATGTCCGGCAACTGCCTTATTGTGAGATTTGCAATGATTTTCAAGAACGGTTGGTCTGATCATCTATAATAGGTGTAGTTAGCATGGCATAGGAGTTGATTATGTGACTACCCTTTCGGAGGTTTTTGTACTAGGGGGGTCAATAGGTACTGTCGGAGGTGTTGAGAGACTGGTGGTATTGCGTGCAAGATTTTGTATGCAAGGGTGATTGTTTGCTCGTCAGCGTCTATGACATTTGCTTTTAGATTTATTGTATGAATAGGGGGGTTGTGGACACTAGTAGAGAGAGACGAGAGCTCGGATCATCCTGGAAAGTAGGTGATATTTGACCTTTCTCTTTATCAACTTTTCCGTTCCACTTTCAGAGCCTTGTGACCTTGATAACGTTGTGCTACAACCCGCAAAAAAACTCTCATTCCCGGAAGAGATCCGATAGTATGATACGAATCTCCCGAATTACCTAAATTTATATTGTAACATTGGAACAGAGGGTTTCTCTAAAGGTTCACGCAAGCTACTTGAGTACACCAATTTTTAGTGGGCAAAAGTGTAGATATAACTCCGTTATTGCCGTCTCATTAGGCTGACGTCAACGCAATCCAGGAATCCGAAGCCTGGGCAGTCGTGTAAGAGTAGTGCTCTAGAAAAAGTAAGGAGTCGGCAAAGACATAAATTTCCTGCGATGAAATAGTTTCTTCCCTCTCAAATATTTACCAAGAGTTCCTGCCTCGGGCTCCCAACTTTCTCTTCTGGGTAGGGCGCCGCCACTCTATGAAGAATGTTCTTAAGGCTATGGAGAACTTGAGAAAATATATATAGCACATTAGGAAATGTTAGTACCGTTGGCATAGCGATAAGGACCGTTCAAGTTATGATACCTCGGTCAGAGCGGAAATCCCACCGGGAGTGCGGAGGGGTGATCAACTTCATCCGTGACTACGTTTTTCCGCTGCCTCTTGGGAACACGAGACCTTAGAGGAGAGATAACACCAACGCAATTGACACCGCCCCCAACCCAAGAACGGCAACGGTTGGGGTTGATTTTTTTTCCACCTTCTACTCTTTAGTTTACTCCAACATTTGCGGTATCGGTACTTCGCTTTGGTTTCAAGGAGCAACACAGGTAAGTTGTGCTTTCGCCTAGAAAATTGTGGAAGGAAATGAAAGGGGTGGCTGATCATTGGAGATAGGGTAATCCCACCACGCACAGACTGTGTTCCCGAAGTACGTACAGGCAAATCTTGTTCGCACTTCACTACAATATCTCGGCGACTCTGATAAACAGTGTGAGGAAAAGTTCTGAATCAAAATTAGCAAGCTCAGGTCCTAGATAGAAGGGATACAAAGGTAAGAGCAATAACCTTTTAAGGTATTGAGGTACTGATAGTCTTTGTGAAACGAACGGCCACCCGTGCTGCCGTGTGGATAATCTTATGCAGTATCATACCTGGGCCCTCCAATCGCTGAACTGCTCTTGAGCCACTTCGCCCCAGCCTCTCCTCTGGTACTATTAATTTCCTAACAATTTTTGCTACCCCCGTCGATTCCAATAGGGGTGGATTGGTTCTGTTTGTTTTTTGCTGTTTTCGCTTTCGGTAATGCCAGGGGGTGCATGTTTGGTAAAAGCAGTGACGGACACGTTTGTGGTAGAGCTATTGATACAAAAATCCTCCTCCTGTGATATCGTATGAACAGTCAGATATGAGATCATGCGCTACTGGTAGGCAATCCGAAATTTGCTCCTTTAGAGAAGGGCCAACAAACACTTAAAAAGCTCCTATGCAAGTCAAACAAAAAACAAAAAAACATCAAGCCCTACCAGGGGAGGCAGCCCTATCGTTCTAGCATATGCTCCGATTATCCGAGCTCTTGTAGTATAGGAAACTTAAACTATTGTGATACTCGGTGACAGCTGGTATTTTATTAGTAAATGGTGGATAAGCAGCTTGAAGTCCTCTCCCCAGAATGAGCAACCTAACGTGCCGGAGGGCATACAGAAAGATACTGCACAACGAAAAATCCAGCGAGTGGAAGGATACCTTAAGAGAAGCAACCGCGTTGTATACCCTCAGGAACAATACGTTAATGGATGGCCTCACTAAAAGGGAGACACCTGTATGCTAGTATCGGGAGAGCCTCAAAATCTATCCCCCGGGCCGAAAAAAGTAAGCTTCAGAAGTTGCGCTCTTCCTTTTACTCCCCACCGTGTCATATCTCCAATGGGTGCACCGTCTTACTGACCCTAGAAGTGTGGAGTGAGCTGTGGAAGCAGGAACCTTTATCATACTAAATAACCTCAGAAAAATGCAGATACTTATCCTATTTTGGCCCTAACTTTAACCTATAAATATCGACTCTAATTACATTGCACGGGTGGACTATCCCTGCGCGGCTCCCTCCCCGCCAAGCATCCACAATGTCCGTGCGCAAAGCTTAACTCAACCGACAATTGTGCTTGTTGCGTGCCTGAATCCGACGCGCCAACAACCAACCCAACCCATCGCCGAGATGCCCCGCCAAACCTTCGCCCAAGTTTCCACTGCGCGGAAGCAAAACCTCCTCGTAGAATTGTTCCCCCCCATTCTTTCCTCCTTAGCCCACCCTCACTAACTCCCACAGCGCAAGCCTAAAACACACTTCTCCCCCAGGTCTATACTCCTCGCTCTCTTCAACATCGCACAGTACCTGGCACTGCGTACTCTTCCCCCGCCGAGGGCCCTACGCATCTGCCGTTCTTCCGTTCACGATCGAGTTCCCGAACTGGTACCCTGACGACCCGCCGCGGATCGAGTTCTCACCCGATATCTGGCACCCGATGCTGAATAAAGGGTTGTTCCAGTGGGGGAGTTGGTGGGCGCGCAGGGAGGGGCAGGGTACCGTGGAGGTGCTGGAGTTTGTCAAAAGCTGCTTTGATGATGAGGCGGTTGTCGTGAAGGAGGTTGGGGGCTGGAAGGCTGGCTGGGAGGAACGGGTACGGAGGGTTGTTGAGGCGAGTCATACGGAGAAGGGAGATGGGGTGGTGCGTTCCGATCTTGTTATTGCAACGCTGCGCGGTCTGGTGCTGATGGGCGTGTTCTAGATTCGTTTTGTAGAGTTGGATGAGCCTGTAGAGAAGGGGGTCAAGGGTCTTATGAGTGGGGAGAGCACGGTGCTACTTTGACCGAGGTTTATCGGGAGGTTTACTCTTATCTGGGGCTTTTGATTGGGGTGCAAGCTTATAGAACGAGTTTTTTTGTAGAAAAGGGATACCACGTTCTATCATTTGCTATTTTTCCCTAATGCGTCTTGCCCCCGCTTGTTTTCTTCAAGCCGCGGGCTAATCAATCATTAGTTCCCAATTATTGCTAATCTATCATACCATTGTCGAGAGTTTCCTTTTTTTGCCCGTTCCTTTTTACTCTCTCGATTTACCGCATTCTTTCGATGCATTTTTGTTGTTGCAACCCTTCTAGTCTAATATTATAACCCAGTGCGTTGGGTCCTGCGAGTCCTGAAAACCAGCGTCGTAGCTTTGCGCAACTGCCTCGTCGCCGCCAAACTCCCTTTCTCAACCCCGGACCCCTTTTATCGTCACTCCATGATCTGACCGGGTTCACTTCATCACTCCCAATCACCTAGCAAACCCTCGCAAAACTTGTGCTACCTGCTCCAGTTTTGTGATGCTTTTTACAGAAATGTACAACTACCACCCTATGCCCTCAACCTCTCCCCTTCGTCACCCCCCCTCCCTCCCAGCTATTTACACACCCTTGGACATCCGTCGTTCGGACACGATAACCCCTACGGATCGACGGCCTGCTGGAAATGACAACGACATTACACCCCGGCCCCTACGCATCAAGAAGGTTAAAAAATCTCCCTCGATGCCCTTCTATAAGAGAGGTAGAGGTGGAGAAGAAGGGAAGGAAAAGGATAGAGAATCGAAGAGGGGGTTTCTTGGAATGAACTTCCCACCGAGCCCTAGGGCTCGTAGCTCTTCTGCCGGTGTATTGGGCAAGGATAGGGATACAAATGATCTTGATGGGGACGGAGATTTCAGTGATGGTCGGAACCCCCTCGGCGGAAAAGGTGCAGGATCGGGCCCTAATGGAGCGAGGACGACCTGGCTACAACGGCCTGCTCCAAGACGAGCGGTGAGTGTCTCGAACCACGGCAACGAAGCTAATCCCCATCTTCGCAAGAATTCTGTCCCAATGGAGCCCAATAATTCTGAAGGACACGAGTCGCATAATTCCTCTAGTCACACCGGAGAGGATGCTTGTTTACTACCCTACTCCGACTACCAATCCACGGGGGATAAGCATAGGAAGAATACATTCTTGCGACGGGCAGCAAGCACTAGTGCGAAATATGACAAGTCAGCGCGGCGGAGGCTTGAGCAGAGACAATTGGGAACAGCGAACTGGGTTCTCGAGGAGACTGCCCCGGTGAAGTCCCCGCCAAGAGGGTGGAGACAGATGGCCATGGATTTATTCCAAGGCAATAACAGCAATCCCGGCCAGACGGTGGTCAAGCGCGCCAACTCTAGAAAGAGGGAGAGGAGTGATAGCATATCTTCCACAAAATCTGTTCTCACATACGCTCCGCCGCCGGAAGTTTCACCCACCGAACCAGATGCCACGGGTGATGCGGGAAAGCAAGCCGGCGGGAGTCTGACAGAGAATTTCGCAGCATGCGATATGTGGCGACTGGATGGCCGGGATGGATCAAGACACTTTTCCCGCGATGGGAGGAGCATCCCACCCTCCGGCCGTGTCCGCAGTGCCAATGTTCTGGGGATGATTGATAGCAATATTAGTGGGAGGAATAGAACTAGGCCTCAAAAGTGCGGACAGTGGAAGCCACCGATGTTGATCCTTGACCTAGCGATTACTCCCGAACGGGATACTCTTCCTATACACAGCAGTCAATCTGGGGAGCAGAATGGGTTTTGGGTGTCGGTTGAGATTGAGGGGAAAGTTAGCAGTAGTGCTGGATACGCCGGGCAGTCACAGGGTGTTGGTCTGGACGTTGGTGTCTTGATGGATCTATCGTGAGTCCCATTTCTATCTGCTTCGCAATTTCTGACAAATGTAGTCCGTATACCTCCCGTACATCCTTTTCGAGTATGAAGTCAGGGGCGAAAAGAATCGTAGAGTCGATGGAAAGTGCGAGGGATAGAGTCGCTGTAATGACCTTTCCATGCGCTATGCCGAATAACGTGTACACTCTCAATGCCTCAGGAAGCGTAGCAAGACAACAGCTGCTAGAAGATATTATGTCTCTCTCTCTCCCGCAGACGAGTATCCCGCCGTCGTCTCGCAACGTCAAGGAAGCGGTAATGGCCGCGATTAGAAAATTGAAGGCAATGCCTTCAGACCAGACAAGATATCCGCGGGCAGATAGAAGTGTTCATTTATTCTTGCTGACTTCCCAATTAGATGATGGGGCTATAGATTTACTCCCGGAGGTGTTCATGGGGCAGATGCAGATTCACATCCTTGGTATCGGACCTGTGTTCTGGCCCAGAAACGAGATGGGGTCCTCGGGGTGGTGTGTTCCGTTGAGCACTTCCGGCCCAAGGCCTAATAGCAAAGACAATCGCAGCGAGCAAATGCCTATTACTGTGGAAGAGATTGTATCAACGCTAAGAACGGGGGTGTATCTCGGTGAAGCCCAGAACGTCGAAGTCCGTTTATGCGGCGCAGGAGATTCGCGAATCCTCGAGGTGATCGGCGAAACCGAATACCCCCGCATCGTCCCGGGTGAAAAACGAAGCCTCCTCATCAAAGTCGATCCGGGAAACCCCACGGCCCTTACTCCCACCCACATCAACGCTAGAGATCCAACCGACGACTGGTCCGCCGTTGAGCAACAAATAAACTCAATCCAAGCCGACCTCGGGGTATATGAAACCCCCCTGATAACCGTAACGCTCGCATACCAGCACAGCAGCCACCCCCCTGGCACCATCCTCTCTATTTCTAGGACTGCAGGGGTGCACCGCTACAACGAACATTCGCGCTGGCACTCCTCCCCCGCACTGCAAACCAAACTCTTTGCCTCCCGCGAGAATTCACCGAAGCCGGCAGCCACCCATGGGGAATACGTGTACAGAATCCGTAGCCAGAAGGTGGCGAGCATGTGCTCCAACACGGATCGCGCGCTTTCTGAAATCAAGGCTATTCGTGCTAGTGCGCGGAGGGCAGAGGGGAAGGTCGATTTACACGATATTTCCCGAGAATTGACGTATAGGGCCAGGATGGAGAAGCGGTTTTCGCAGTCTACTGCGGCATCTACTCGTGATGGGTTGATGGACGGTGCGCGGGGAAAATTGAGTTTTGCAAGTGATGCCACAGACGAAGTTCTGGAACACTGGCGTGACGAGGAATTGCGCTCTTCTCTATTCGTGTCACCCCCCGATGAAGCGCCCCTTGCTAGGCTTGGTTTGGAAGAATCGGATGCAGACGGTGAGGATGAGGCGGAGGATGCCATGGACGAGGCGCAGAAGATTTGGAGAGATATGAAGGTTAGGAAGTATGGTTCTGGGGGTGGGGGGAGCATTGGGCGGGTGAAGTTTTCTACCGATGTGAACAGGAAGAGTAGGGCAGGTGGTGGAGGGACGGGTAGCAGTGCTGGAAGCAAGGGTCTGGTCAGGCTTAGGGATGTTAGAGGGACAGACTTCGGGCCTTGGAGGGTTTAGAGAGGGTTTTTTTTGTTGCTTTTTTCCGCCTCCGGTTATGTCTGTTGAGAGGGGCAGGGCTATCTGGCCAGGCTCTAGAATTGTTGGGTTCCATGGGTTGGTGAGGTGCCATGGTTTTTAGCTTTATGAAGTGGATCGGAGATGCGGGTAGACTAGCCGGGTAGCTTTAGCGGTGGTATAATGCTTCGAGCTTGGCCGATCATGAATCATTGGAGTTCCTCTTTTCTTTTCGGTGATAAAGGTTGGGTTTGCGTATGAAAGGGATAGCGACATCTCGCGGTGTTGTGTGAGGTTAGGTAAGCAAATTATCGAGGGATGATCATTGGCGGGGTCCTTATCGACAAGACCTGCCTCGCCTCTATATATCATAGGATGGCGGAGAATTGCGCAGATGTATCGTTCATTAAGCGGGAGCTCTAGCTAATCATTAAAGACAAATTCGAGAGATATCGTCTCCCGAGGATCCTGCGCGTCCAAGCTGGATATGCCAGCCAGCGCACAGACCCTCCCAATACCCAAGAGTAGAGATTCTAGTAACAGAACTAGAGCGGTAAAACGGTGAACTACGACGTTGGGAAAACCGGAAAAAACACAAGGAAAAAACACAACACTGCCAGCCATCGCAAGACGCGAAAATTCTACCCCCGCCCAAGGATTGTCTGAACTCCCAACACGCCAACTGCGACGGCAACACCAGTCACAATCTGCCCGATCCAGCCCTCCAACAACCCCTTCTTCGGAACAACGACCGAATTAGGAGTATCCAGATCCACAACATAATGTCTCGCAAACACTGCAACCCCGTTAACCGCTATGCCATTAAAAGCTGGAAAGGGGAACCGACAATCATTCTGTATCCAAATGACTTTATTCAGCGCCCTCAGGACGGCACTCTTAGTCTCGTTATCCAAGTCTGGATGAGCTATGACCGCCGCAATCACGATGTCGACAACGTAGCCGAGGAGCAGTCCCATGTGGATGTACTCGACGCGGAGGGCGGGTTTCTTCGCGCTGGAGATCAACCCGCAGGTTAGAGTACAGTCTGGATTAAGGAGTGGGGAATACAAATTACCGATGAGCAAACCCCGCAGCACCGGTGTGCATAATACCCACTTTATCAAAGTACTCCTATGAACCATCAGCGCAGCTCCTCCAACCAACACCGTACTCTAAAGCGAGATGACATACCCAAGTCCGCAAATCGTCGTAATCTACCACGACCAACTTTTGCAAATACCCCTTCAAAAAGCTCATCCGGAACTTGACCATCGGGTGCTCCAGATCCAATTCCTCCAGCTTGGTGGGCGCGACGCCGTCATAGCCCGTTTGTCTGGGTACGAATGCTTTCGCTGTGATGTCGTAGCTTAGGAGTTTCTTGTAGACCGTGTCGACAATTGTGGGGATGAGGGCTTCGACGACGGGCCTTGCGGCGTGGAGGGCCGCAGCATCGGCTTCGGTGAAGTTTGTGAAGGATTTTAGGTATGTGATGCGGGATTGCAGGGTTGAGAGGGATTTGGGATCTATGGACTGCATTTTGGTTGCCGGGGGTGTAAAGTAGGGAGGAGTGTGAAGGAGGGGTGAAAAATTCAGTACTGTACTTGTAGTAACAAATTGAGCCAGATGCTGGTGGTATATAATAGTATGGGAAAAATGAAAAATTTAATACAATGCACCGCGCACCCACCATTTTATACACGGTCTCTTCTGGCATCATACGGTACTCGAGTACTTGTGCCTCCCACTGCCAATATACCCGCTCTCCCGCACTCGTTACACCACATTCGTGACCTTCGGAACAAACCCTATTGGCCGACAAGGATTAGTCATCCCCGGGCGTTGTGGAAGAATTTTCCACGGGGGTGGAGATGTGCCGGGGGTTTACGTGACAAAGGGTGGAGCCATAAATGGTCTGAGAAGGGATTATTATTATAGTCAGACTAATCGCTTCATAATCATTGTTTTTTTTTGCCATCGGGAACAATAGGAATATGAGACCGACCGGGAGTATTTCTTCTCCGGAACGGGTGACTATTTGTGATGGCTCTGGTTGGTTGGTTGGTTGTTGTGGAAGGTTTTCGTGGCTGCCGCATGGCATCGGTGGGAATTTTTGAACGTTCTGGGGTGTGGATTGGGTAGCTTTGTTTCTCACATCATCTGCTAGTTTAAGATGGAGTGCGTAGTGGGACCATTTTGGGGAACGCTCGTATGATTTAACCGGTGGTAATGCAGGTGCATCATACCAGCACGCCGGTACAGTACAGGACCGTCATGGTAATTCTATCAACCTGAGTGCGACGTCCTTGATAAACTGTACGGAGAAGATGGATTAGGAGAAACTTAGGCTAGATGGCACTGGGGCGGCGGCGGAGCTACACCTTAACCTCATCGTAATATTCAAACTGCATCGGACCCCACTCCTGGAAAAGGGAGGATGGCACTATCCCGTGGGCGGGTTGAAGAATCAGTATTTGTTGGAGGGAATATTATTGAAGCTGCCCACGATCGCTGATTTAAAGTCGAGAAGGCTGAAGGCCAAGTATCATACTAGCGGAGCGGGGCCGAAAGATAGTTGTCACGTGCTTTCTCTTCGCGCATCCCAATCAGAAGGGTCACCAAATATCTCTTATCAGAACCACGTGACTAATATATCTATCTGCAGCTTGCCCTTGCGTCGCCGCCGAGAGTGTTCAACAAAGTTATCCGAGTATGATATATACGTATTGTAGATCTGACACGCGAAACGGCTCCGGAAACCCGATGAACTCTGGCGGGCCGTATGCAGGGTCATTAAACCAACGTGAACGCTCAGCGCTGGGGCGGAGTACTAGTACTGTACCGTGGCTCAGCTGAATGTTTTTTTAATTTTAATTTTGTGAGTTTCCTGAGTCCACTACGACCCCCAAGGTGTTTCCTTCACTGCATTACCGTACCCTCGTGCACATTTGCGACAATATCAAAGCTGCATACAAAAACAATGGCAAGCATGTGACATCAACGGGACAAGAGAGTTTATCAGAACTCCGGGGCTATGGATTGATTCCTGGTGTTCTGGTTATTCTGGAATTTGTTTCTTTCCTCAGGCTTTTAAAGAGGTGATAGATTTCATGGCCAAAGTCGCTTTTCTGGTTGTTCTCGGTTGCACGGTTCTCCGGCATGTGCCTGACGAGGATAGGAATTGTAGTGGGGGAAGGGTCCTCCATCACTATTTAAGGTTAAGAATTCCAGAGCTAGAAGCCTTGCTATTTTACTACCGGGAAACCGGAAATTATCATTTTTCTATCTGCTCCTAACCACTACTTGTGCAAAATAACCTTCCTCCACACCCTAAAAAACATACTAGAACAGTCCAAAAGTGCTGTAGAAAGAAGAATGCCTTCACTAAACCCCCTAGCCAATCCAGAACAACCCCCTTCCCAGCCGCCCCCAGTCTCGCCCCCCCCCCAGGAGCCAAATTCACGCCTAAGCCTCAGGCACGAACCTATATTGACACCCCAACTCCCTTCTCCCACATGTCCTGTCGCAGACGAATGTCCGGTCACTAATCACCTCAACCGGAGGTGTAAAATCTGGCCGCTCAACGACAAAACTCAAGCACATAGGGTGAGCGACAAAGCGAGAGCTTCGGCCTTGAGGGCAGCGTGTGTTGCGGATGTATGTTGTGTGGTTGCAGGCGTAGACTATTGCGGTTAGCTTACACATCTTTTCGGGAATTTTAGCTAGAGTATTGGCTTAGTTGTTTGGTAATTGGAGGTGGTTATAGAGAGGTTGTCCTACAAAAGTCGGATACTGTGGAATTGATCGGAAGTTGACGGGTAATTATATAGGGGAGGTTAGGGTCTTGAAACGTGAGGTGTATCTTGAAAAGGTTGTGCTTTATTCACTAGTGGCATTGGGACCACTTCTTGAATGACGGGTCCATCAGGTTGTATGAGACAGGGTCGGGAGCCTAACAATAGTATTATAGTTTTCAAGAAAATTGAATTGATATAGAGCATAAGGGCAAGCTGATTGAGACTGCACGTATTGCGCTCTTGAAATTCTGAAAGAACCAAAACTCACCGATTATCAAAGATTGTCTACCATAGCCATCTAAACTACTTGTATGCAACCCAGAATTAAAGGATAAAACTTGCGTTAAATTCGTCAGAGGGTAGCTAATCAATGGAGCAATCACGCAAGTGCTAGAATAGGGATTGGCTGGAGGAAAGGTATAATCATAAGCTTCCTCTACTCGTTCCTCGTCAAAATAACTAGCCAAAACGATAGTATACTATATAGGTAATACAATAAATCATCTTCATCTCTCTGCCGCTTCCTCCACCCGCTGATTTTTCTCATTATATATACCCGGATTTGTCTACTTAGTCCCGTATTAATAAAGGGAAGAGCGATCTTCAAGCCATCTCCATGAACCACTCTAACTCTGAAGCCGGTGCTACCGCTGAGGATGTTCAGTAAACTTCCACAACTAGCCGCGGTATATTACACTCTCCACTTCCAGCGATACTCACAGCTATCTTGATCCGGGGTATTTAACAAACATCAACGCTACCAAAATTGACTTCCTATATGCTTCAACGCTCTTATGCCAATAGTAGCCTGGCTCCCGGGGTGTGTGAAACTCCTATCATGGGTTGAAATCAATACCGTAAAAATAGAAATAATTGAGAATCTTGCTAGGACGTTGGAGTTGCCTCTCGTAGTAGGTCTGTGTCTCAAGTGAGGGCTGAAGGAGAATATTCTTATTTGTATTTTGTCCCCTAGTCCAAAGATGGAAATTCTGGACATCCAAGGGTCATTCTCAATTATTTCGGTTCTTAAAGTAGTTTGGTTGGGTTGGCACCTTGATGGTTGAATGGTAGACGGCTCTCTACTCTCCCGGGTTTCTAAGACAGCCTCGTTAGAAACCGCCCATGATGAAAAAGCCGATCTCAGGAGAATACGAGCAGGCTGTACTGCTCTGGGAGAACTGGCTCTGCAACCCAAATGACTCGGAATCAAGATTCAAGTCTACTTTGGTGTATATAAACTACCTTGATAAACCACCCACTAATCAGTTCCAATTTATAGGATTGCGGAAAAACGGCCCAGGTGGAAACTGACAGAGCAAACTGTGCGAAATGTCCACCCCACAATACCACACGGATTCCGGGCCCAGCAGACCTCCCAACACACCAGCCCGCTTAACCAACCAGGAGACCGAATCAGAAATCGCCAGCATCCTCACAACAGCCGGATCGACAATGACTAAAATCCGCCGCAAGGCTGATCGCTGGTCCCAGGGCACCCGCAATCGTGAGCACAACCTTGCTCGAGCCCGGGTTTACGAAACGCAAGCCTTCGCTCAGTTCAATTACATGGCATCATGCATCCAAGATTACTGGTCTTCACACGATGATATTGGCACAAGGGAGTTCATCCGGGATATTGGTGAGGCCAAGGATAATCTACTGACGATATTTGGGGATCTAGTTTTTGAAATTGGGAACACTGGCCGGACGAAGCTTGCGAGTATCAAGGAGGAAGCGGAGGAAGCGGAGGAGGAGGAGGCCTGTGGGAGTTCAGCGGTGAAGGTGGAGTCTCCAGGTGCTCATCAGGTCGAGGGGGAGAGGGATGTGGAGGATGATGGGCTCGGGATTACCGCCACAGCTGTGGAGGAGTCTACTGCGAGGTTGGTTCATGCAATTCGCTTTCCGGAGAACCCGACTACCTCAGCTGGTACCGGTAAAACACTAAGGGAAAGGATATCTCTGACGAGATTGGGCTTCAGACCGTCTTCAAGAAATGGAGTGCCTCGTGGAATGGCTCCTGTTGTTGAGAATAGGGCGGAGAGAAAGAGGGACAAGATCAAGCGGGTGCTTAAGCGGAGACTTAGCTTTAAAGGGAAAGGGAACCCAATGTCCTTCACCCCAGAATGCTTTCCATAGGTTAAGTATGCCCCAGTTTTTTTTGAATATTCCCTTACTTTTTTGTATCCGAAATGATGATGGGAATTTACTTGTAATATTTGTCCTTTTCCCTTTGAGGGTTCTAATAAGAGTTGTATTTTTCGGGCACATGTTGTGAGATCATGTAGAATACGGGATTAGATTATACGAAGTGATATTACGGTTTGCATTATGTTCTATTAATTAACGGAATGTAATTTTATTAGTGTGCATTATAATCTACGAAGCGCAAGGAGTAACAAACGGTTTAAGGTGCTGGTTTTTCGTGGACAATGGATGCGTATGAGTAGATACTCTAACACTCCCGAGTCCAGATGTGGAACGCGAGCTGCCAAAAAGGTATCATGTCCTTGGAAAGGAGGTACTAAATTGCTAAATCTTTGATGACTAGATGAAGGGCAGACAGGTGCCTAAAGTCCTCCTGCGATAAACCTCACAAGGGGGGTAGGGATACTAGTGGGTGTTATGGTTCCGGCTGTCTAGACACAACAGTTCAATTGATGCAACGGGGGACGCCTCGGCATTAGGTATAGGCCTGTGGGTAGGTCCTTGTACTCCCATTCTCGGGGGGGCTCCATATGTGCTTGCCTGTATGATGGCTTTCGAGTTGTAGGCAGGCTGCTGGGCTTGCTTGGTAACCTGTCTCCTCTGAACAGCTCCCTGGGTACTGGTACACCAGTAGTGGTACCCACTACCACGCCTGATGTGGGCCTTATTCACATCCTTCGGAGTTGTTCTGCTGTTTGGTTTTCCTTCATCTAAGATGTATCTGCCACTAGAGCAGCTGTCTTCTTACTTGTTGTGTTTTCCTCTCACGGTCTTCAATGTACTGGTCTTGGCAGTAGGTCTGGTCATGTACTATACTCTGTCTCTAGATCAATTCACTTAATTCCTAACCCTAACCCTTTCCCGTTGGGACAGAGATCTCGTTGGTAGTACACTACTGCAACGGCCTTTCCCGGCTGGAGACAGAATTGGTGGCTAGCGCAACACTTCAAGATCTGTGCCCAGCTAGAGAGACAACTGGTGGGTAGCACTACACTCCAAAGTAGGTTTCTGGCCAGAAACAGTATTGGTGCTTAGCGTGACACTGTAATAATCTGTTCCTGGAAGGAGAGATATCTTGTGGATCTCGCAACCCGCGAAAGTACTTTCCCAGTGGGAAAGACACTTGGTTAGTAGTGTGATACGGCAACATCAGTTTCCAGCCTGATAGATATTTAGTGGATACGGCGACACTGGTAAGTCCTTTCCCAGCAGGTGACAAAATTGTTTAATAGTATGACACTGCAAGATCCTTTGCCGGCTGGCGAGAGTACATGTTGGTCGCTGAATACTATAAAGTGGTGCACGAGTTGGAAGCAGCATTGATCGGTAGTGTGACACTGCAAGATCTATTTCCGGCATGGGAGAGACCTGTTGGGTAGTGCAACACTCCACAGTATGTTCCCACCAGGAAACAGAATTCGGGTGTACAGACATACTGCAAGTGCTGCTCCTGGGCTGAGAGACATTTCCTTTCCAGCCAGAAAGACAATTGGGGGTAGCAAGATGGTGGAGAATCTGTTCCCGGCTGGAGAGACAACTGGTGAGTAGCGCAACACTCCAAAATAGGGTCACAGGTGGAAACAGAATTGATACTTAGCACGAAACTACGTGAGCAGTTCCCACCCTCAGAGATATCTTGTGGATAGCCCAACGTTCTAAAATCCTTTGGAAGTCAGACACAAAATTGGTAGGTAGACCAACACTGCAAGATCTCTTCCCAGCCCGAGAGCTAACCGGTGGGTAGCATTGTACTCCAAAGTCCGCTTCCGGCTAGAAAGACAATTGGTGCGTAGCAAGAGCCTCGAGGATCTGTAACCATCTATAGTTAGAACTGGTGGAAATAGCATTACTCCCAAGTACATTTCTAAATGGAAAAGCAATTGGTTCTTAGCGCGACCCGGCCAGATCTCTTGCCATCTGGTAAGAGTACTTGTTGGTCACAGTCCATTATAAATTAGTTTCCCTGCAAGAAGGAGAATTAGAGGGTAGGGCGACACATCAAGATCCGTTCCTGGCCGGAGAGACAAATGCTGGATAGTGCAAAACTCCAAAGCAGTTTCCGAGCCGGAAACAGAGTCGATGGGTAGCTCCACACTATGAGATGTCTTCCCAGTCAGAGACATATCTACTTGATACCACAACACTTGAAATACCTTTCGCAGCTGGAGACCGAATTGGTAGGTAGAGCTACACTACAAGAGCTGTTCTTGGCCGGAGAGTTGGCTCTCCGGGTAGCGCAGCCCTTCAAAGGCCTGTTCCAGCTGGAAAGAGAATTAGTAGGCATTGAGACCCTGCAGGGTCTGTTGCCATCTGCGGGGGGTACTGGTGGGTACAGCACCTCTTTAAAGTATGTTCCCAGCCGGAAAAAGTATTAGTTCTTAGCTGGACACTGCAAGATGTCTTCCCAGCCTAAGAGATATCTAGTGGATAGCTCGACCATCCAATGTCCTTTCCCAGCCAGAGACATATGTGGCCTGTAGAATGAGAGTGGAAAAGCTGTTGCCAGTCGGATGGCGATCTAGTTGATAGCGTGATACTGCAAGGGCTTTTCCCGGCCGGAGAAAGAATTGGTAGGTACAGTGACACTGCACCTTCTGCTCCTGGGTGGAGAGCAACCTGGTGGGTAGCGGAACCCCCCACTGTCCTTTTCAAGCCCGAAAGAGAATTGAAGAGTAGTGCCAGCATGGAGGATCTATTCCTGGCTGGAGAAAGCACTGCTGTTTAGCCCAACACTCCATAGTAGGTATCCAGCCAGACACAGAATTGGTACTTGGTGCGAGACAGGAAGATTTGCTTAGGCCGAAGAGTTAACTACTGGATAGTGTGACTCTCCAAGGTCCTTTCCCAGCTGGACACCCAATTGGGCGCTAGCACCATACTGAAAGATCGGTTTCGGTTCAGAGAGAGAACTAGTTGATACCATGACGCTACCAAGTTCTTTCCCAACCGGTGACAGAATTGATGGGAAGAGTGATAGTGCAAGATCACTTCCTGGCCGAAGAGCTACCTGATAGATAGTGCAATCCCCCACTGTCCCTTTCCAGCCTGAAAGAGAATTGGTGGATAGTGCGACCCTGGAGGATCTCTTCCCGGCCGGAGAGAGAACTGCTATTTAGCCCAACACACTATGGTCGCTTTCCAGCCGGACATAGAATTTGTTCTTACTGTGATACTACAAGATTTGTTCCTGGCCGAAGAGATATGTACTGGATACTAGTGAGTCTCTCCAATTTCCTTTCCCAGCTGGACACAAAATCGCTCGCTAGCATGACACTGCAAGATCTGTTCCCGGCCGCAGAGAGATCTGGTTGATACCGCGACCCTCCCAAGTGCTTTCCCGGCCGGAGACAGAATTGCAGGGAAGAGGGTAACAGCAAGATCTCGTCCCAGCCAGAATGCGACCTGGTGGGTAGCTTAACCCTTCAAAGTCATTTCCCGCCAGAAAGAAAATTATTGTGTAGCGAGACCCTACAGGATATTTTCCCTACCCGAGACTAATTTTGTGGGTTGTGCTACACACCAAAGTCTCTTCCCACCTGGAGACAAGATTCGCTTGTTGCACCAAACCAATCCACCCATACCCCTTTTCTCGTCGGTTGGGCCTAACCTACCCTCTTAACCGTGAAAAACAGCCAATAATAGTTCAAGTACTTAGAGGAGCAACAGATCACGGTGCCCAATGACCTGGAGAGCGTAGATCCAGGTATGCAGCAAGGATGGTAAGTAGTGTGCCTTACATAGAAGACTTCTTTGACCCAGGATGGGAGGCACTTATATCACCCCTTTCAAGGCCACACTCTTAGTGGGGTTTTTCAGTACTAGTCTACTAAGTGTGAAGGGTAGTGACATCACCTCCAACTCTGTGACTTGTGGATTAGAGGTTGATTGATCAAAAGGACTATATCGATATTTTGGGATTTGTAACAATCCTATTGTCGAACACGTATACAACAGGCAACGACAGTAGTTTCCTACGTAAGCGAGTCTTGCTTTTCTGTAGCAGAGAGTAGGGAAGAACTATCTCATCAGATAGTATGGAACTGGCTTGCTTGTCTTGAGTGATTTGTCCAAGTATACTATCTCGTCAGATAGTAAGCTGGGTGGATCTTCGTGCTTGATAGAGCTAACACACTAACTCTATGTTCTGGCGGCCGGTCGAGACTATCACAATAGTCTCCCGGTTCTTAGGTCGTAGGCTCTCGTAAAGGAGAACTGTATGTAACAAGAGTAAAGTGTAATCATATTGCAATATCTGAAGTACAGAAAAGTACTTAGATGGTTGCGTGAAGATCCTATCTCTTGGACATTTTTTTTTTTGTTTTTGTAATCATGCGTTATTTGTTTCTAGGTACAAAAAGGCTTATGCAGCGCTAGCCATGAAGAGAAAAAAACCTATAAATGCAAACCCACCGCCCGCTTCACCTCTTTATGGGAAAAATCAAACACCCCGAGTTCAGAGGAAAAGCTTCCCCGGCCTAGCGCCTAAAATAATATACCCCGGACAGGTAAGGAAACAATACATAGAAACGTACAGGTAGAAAGACCCAAACCCTTCCGCAGGCTCCCCTAAACAAAAGAAACGACTGCTGCGCTAAGGCCCATTCGGGGCCTCATTGGAGGATTGGTGATCGGCGACAGGAGAAAACATGGAAACCATGGGCCAACAATAACCACTCGTGCGGTCGTGCAGGTCATTACATCGATCCAAGGCGTTGGACAATAGCCACGGAGGCAATGCAATACCACGACTAGGCGTAACCGAGGAAAGGTCGACGGATCGGAGGAGGAGCAGTAGGGTGCCAGCCAGCGTGTAGCAGTAGGGTGCCAGCTAGCGTGTAGCAGTAGGGTGCCAGCCGGTGAGTAGCAATAGGCTGCCAGCCAGAGGGGAGCAGTAGGGTGGCAGCCGGGGGAGGAGTTTTAGCAGTAAAGTGCCAGCTTAAGGGGCAGTATGGTGCCAGCGGATGGAACCGGGAGGAAGGTAGAGGAAGGATCGTCAGCGGGCTAGCCAAAACCGACTAAAGGGCCATAGCAAGGGCTTTTGGGACGACAGCGAAACCGAGCGGGACCATGATGTTACTAACTGAAGCTTTCCCCATCACAGGTACAACCCCAGCAGAACCGAAGCCATACTTCGACCGAGAGTCCGGACGCCATATCGCCCACCGCGAACAAAGCGAGAAGCTTGCCGAGCACGCAAAATGCTAAGCGAGGTGCAAGGCAAGTTCGGGGTAAGGGGGAGAACTGAACTTCATGAGCGCGTGTCAACGATGAACAGGAATGAGAACCCCAAGGAGGGGAGGCAGGCATGCCCTAGGAGATGAGGGAAGGTGGCTTAACGTCAACCCCTAGGCAGTAGCCATCCTGGAGGAAGAGAGGTGGGTGGGGGGAAGTGACGATTATTTCCCGTGGTGTTGAGATTTCAATCGCCGGAGGTGGAGGAGAGATGGTTCGTGTCTTATCTCTTGGTCGGTTTTTTTTTTCTTTTTCTTTTGTTATCATGCATTATTTGTTTCTAGGTACAAAAAGCCTTATGCAGCGTGAGCTATGAAAAGAAAAAAATCGATAAATGCAAACCCACCGCCCGCTTCACCTCTTCATGGGAAAAATCAAACACCCCGAATCCATAGGAAGAGTCCCCCCCGCCTAGCGCCTAAGATAATATACCCCAGACACGTAAGGAAACAATACATAGAAACGTACAGGTAGAGAGACCCAAACCCTTCAGCAGGCTCCCCACAACAAAAGAAACCGCTGTTTGAACACGAGAAACGCTGGCCTGAGGGGGGTGGATAGATGCTTGTCGACAGAAGAAAACACGGATACCCGTCGGCCCACTGTAACCACTCGCGCGGTCGTGCAGGTCATTATATCGATCCAAGGCGTTGGACAATAGCCACGAAGGCAGTGCTATACCACGACTAGGCGTAACTGAGGAAGGGTCAACCGATCAGAAGAGGAGTAGTAGAGCGCCAGCCGGTGAGTAGCAGTAGGATGCCAGCCGGAGGATAGCAGTATGGTGCCAGCGGTTGAGTAGCAGTAGGGTGACAGCCGGAAGGGAGGTGAGCAGTAAGGTGCCACTTAAGGGGGCAGTACGGTGCCAGTGCACGGAACCGGGAGGGGGGAGGAGGAAGGATCGCGAACGGGCTAGCCACAGCGGACAAACGGGCCATCTCAAGGGCTTTTTGGACGACGACGAGACCAGGACAAGACCCTGATGTTACTAACCGAGGCTTTCCCCTCCAGAGGTACAAGCCAAGCAAGCCGAGGCCTACTTCGACCGAGAGTCCGACACCGTAACGCCGACCGTGAACGAAGCGAGAAGCTTTCCGAGCGTGCAAAATGCTAAGCGAGGTGCAAAGCAAGTGCGGGGTAAGGGGGAGAACCGAACATCATGAGCGGGTGTCAACGATGAACGGGAACAAGAGCCCCAAGGAGGGGAGGCATGCGTGCCTCAGGAGAGGAGGGAAGATGGCTTAACGTCAACCCCCAGGCAGTAGCCATGATGGGGGAAGAGAGGTGGGTGGGGGAAAGTGACGATGATTTCCCGTGGTGTTGAGATTTCAATTGCCGGAGGTGGAGGAGAGATGGTTCGTGGTCCTATCTCTTGGTCGTTTTTTTGTTTTGTAATCAAATCGTTATTATGTTTAAAGGTACAAAAGACTCATGCAGCGCTAGCTATGGAGATAAAAAACCTATAAGCAAACGTCATCCCGCCCGGTTCACCTCGTCATAGGAAAAATCAAACCCCCCGAGACCATAGAAGAAACTCCCCCCGCCTAGCACCTAAGACTCGCACCTCAGACACTTAGGGAAACAACTCATAGAAACGTATAGGAGAGAGACCCAAACCCTTCAGCAGGCCCCCAGGTAACACTAAGACAAGAATCAACGAAACGCCTAGATAAAACTACTATTGCCAATATGCCAAATCCAAGAACCCGTACGGAGAATCCGGTTGGGGGGGCGGCTTAACGGTCGGGAGTGACCGGAAGGTGGCGACGCGTCGGCGTTTAGGAGAGACCAAGGAGGCAGTGCAATACCATGATCAACCGTAACCTAAGCGAGGATTGCGACCGTAGAGTAAATCGCAGGAGGGA
>Ga0307517_10000588_pt1 | contig 62062 bp, 26 predicted proteins | sample 23_EM_MG_FD_194515 | JGI IMG/M metagenome (GOLD analysis project Ga0307517, IMG submission 194515) | Populus trichocarpa ectomycorrhiza microbial communities from riparian zone in the Pacific Northwest, United States - 23_EM | ecosystem: Host-associated > Plants > Roots > Unclassified | place...
AAGGTCGAACAAGTTTGGTTTAAGATAAATATTCCATGCTAAAATTAATTATTTCTATCGGCTAGCTTGATGCTCAAGCAAGACATTACGGTTGATCTCACACAATTCTTATAACCGTTCGACATTAAGATAACGTTGTTAAATGTGTCGTTAGCAAATTAGCATAGCTTGGATTAGACGAGGTTGTTTTCATGCCTGTATTATAAGACCCCAAAGTTGTTGTTATTGATTTTTTTTTTTGTTTTTTTTAATTATTTTAAATTCATGCTTTTAATTAGATTTGAGATATTTTTTTAATTCAGGTTTTATTAGTTATAAATAGTTTTATATGTTACTGATATATAATTATTGACTTTCAGAATCATCAAATTAAATCTTCTATGTAATTTAGATCTAATTTTAGAGTTTGTGAAACCTAAACTTTTTTTTTCATTTTCATTATACACTACATTAATTAAAATAGATTAATGAATATATATATATAGTCTCGAAGTGCTATATATTGCACATGATGCATTAACATTTTAGTTTTGTACAATAGGGAAAGACAAGTTTGTTCATTCATGGAGATTGAATGCTAAAATTCTTGTATTTTGTCACAATTTTATTCATACGTGGATTAGCGATAGTGACTATATATATAATTTGCCTCTGCAAAAAAGTATGATCTGACCATATATGTTCTGAGCTACCAATGTTGTGGTTGTTATTTTTAATGCTGGACATAATTAATTAATTAGGTAGGTTAAATATCAATTGAATGAATTCAAATTTCAACTTTATATCCTAATGTAGGTTCATCGAATCTCATAAAATGCTACTTTCATAGTTTTAGAAGTTTATTCAGTTAAGAATAGGTCATGAATTGGAACAATTAATCCAGTTTAACTTATTTAAAAAACAATCAATGAATTTTGATTTAATTTTACTCGAGCAAACCCGATCACGAGTTAATCCGGGTATTTTATCAAGTCAATTCTTTATCTCATCTTTTCAACCTAGAATGGTATAGGCACTGGGTTAAACAAATCTTGAGTTGACCTACCATTACAGTTCATGTTTTATAACAGAAGCCCCAATGCAAACTACTTGAAAAGTTATAAGTTAGGTCCAATATGAACAATGAAGCGCCTTCCCTTTTTTTTTTCTTTTTTTTTTCTTTTGTTTTTTTTTTTAATTTCACCTTTTCCTTTATGATTTGATTATTTTTAGATCTCATTCCATGAGATAAAATTTTCAATTGAATTAGAAAAAAAGACAATTTAAATTAAGATGATCAAAATGTAAAACATGAAGAAAATTTATGGTCAATCTCAAAACATTTATAAATCTTATTTTGGTTTAAAAGTTTTTTGTTCATTTTTTAATTTTGAGGTAGAGAAAGAAGAAATAAACATATCAAATAACAATAAATGAGAGAGAAAGTTGTCATTCGATCACAATCCAACCATAAAAAAAAAAAAACTTTTTGTGTCACTAGGTTTTATTCTCAAGAGAAATTCATTGGAGTTGGTCTTTCCCTCTAACCAAACCAGGAAAGATAGATCAAGTTTAATTTTTGTTTTATGAATTCAATTATTATTATTATTTTAGTGATTTTAAAGTTGTTGGGTGGTTTATATAGGTCTTATTGTAATTTTGGCATGCTTTAAGCTGATATTTTCCTATTTTTTATCCCTTTTTTTCGGTTTTGTTTTGTTTTTTTAATTTTTTATGTTTGTCTTCTATTAGGTTAGCTCCTTATATTTGTTATGTCCAATTTTACCTCTATCATTTTTTAATCTATAAATAGTATATCACATTACAAATGTTTTTTCAATTTCACTCCCTATGATTTTATAATCTTTTAAATTTGGTCCTTATTCTTTTAATTTCTATTTGTTTTATTTGAGATAATTTTTTAAATTATTGTTTTTTAAATTATTGTTTTTTAAATTTCATCATCCTTAGGTTTTTTTCTAATAAATTTTATACTCATTCTTTTTTTGCTGTTTTTTTTTCTTTTACAAGTTTTTTCTAATAGATTAATATTTTTTCCACAATTTCATCATTCAAAATTAAATTGAATGAGAATTAAGCTTCTTAATTGAACCTAGATCTACGATTTCACAGGTTGCGAGTTTTAGAGATTGGACTAGGTTTAGGAGATGCGCTCAAGTTTGCTTGTTCTTCTTTTTTTTTTTAAGCAGATATTTTCTAATTTTTATCCTTTTTTTAGTTTTGCTTTCTTATTTTTTGTTATTTATCTTCTATTGAGTTATCCTCGAGTTCATAACCAAGATCACCAGTTTTAAATCTTAAACAAAGGTTCACTTTAAAAAAAAATTGATTTATTTCAATTTCATCCTTAAATCTTTTTTTCTTGGTTTGTTTTTTCTTCTATGAGATCATCTCAATTTATGTTCATGTTCAAGTCTTCAAGTTCACCTAATTTAATAGGGTTTTTTATTTATTTATTTATTTTATAGTTTCTCTCTATAACATTGAGTTGTTTGATAATTTGGATAAGTTCAGATCTAGTTCTTTTATATTTTTTTCGTTGTTATTTTTTTTTAGTTTTTTTAATGTTGTTATATTTGTTTTCATATTATTTAAATTACTAATTGAACCAGTGACTCATGATTTGGGTTTCTCTTGCCTTAGCATTTTTTTAAATGTTGAAAAAAAAATTATCCGGCACACAGCATAGCGCGGGCAACAAATCTAGTAAAGATTCTAAAATTAATAATATTGATATTAATTTTTAAATGACTTTAATCCATAGATGTTATATCCTGCTAAAGACCCAAGTGTTTGAGTTACTGGATGAATTTAAAATGAGGTTGTTGTAGTAGTTTTTTTAATAAAAATGATGTTGCTTTGAAATAAAAAATAAATAAACAATAAATAAAAGTGAAATAATATTATTTTAATAAAAAAAATCTTTTAAAAAAATATATGAACCTCAAGAAATCTCACTCGAGTTGATCAGATAACATCAACCTTGTAATTAGTTGACCCACTAGACTACAGGGTTTAACTAGGACAATGTCTGGTTTGAGAAAAACAACACGATCTAGGTTGGCGTCGCTGAGTTGACCAGGACAAGCTAAACCAGGATTAATAAATAATTACCTACTAGGACAAGCTAAGCTAGGCTTAATAATTATACTTTAATGTAGGAGAGGTTTCGTAAGTTCAACTGGACACAAATAATGAATCTAAATTGTCACGTTTAGGGGGACACAAATGATGTACCTTTGTGTGTATTCGGAAATTATCCCTGCATCTAAAAAAGTTTTAGCTTCAACTAGATTTGTTGGTTGCGTGTGGGTTAAAAAAACTTTTACGTAGAAAAAATAATAGGTTAAAAAAATTAAAATCTCAAATTATTGGTTAAAATGATAATTTAAATAATATTAAAAAAATAAAAAATAAACTCACAAAATAAAACACTCGAATCTATTTAAATTATCAAATAACTCAATACTAACTTAACTATAAAAAAATCAAGAAACAAAACAAGTCAAATTTAAAAAACAAAAAATATCAACTTCAAAAAGGAGTGGAGAAAACCACATGAACCTCCTAAATTTAATTTAATCTAAAAAACTTGTAATTTGTTAAATAATGGATCCGAGTTCAATCAAAAAGCTAAAATATCATCCAATTTAATTTTAAATGATGGAATCGCTGAAAAAATATTAATAAAAAAAACTTGCAAAAAAAAGAATAGCGAAAACAATAATGGTGCTAAAATTTGACAGAAAAAAACTCAATGAGGATGAAATCTAAAAAAAAATATCTCAAACAAAAACAAATTGTATTTAAAATAATTAGGACCAAACTTGAAAGATTAAAAAAATTATAAGGGGTAAAATTAAAAATCATTTATAATATGATAGATTATTTATAGATTAAAAAAATAAAAAAAATAAGAAATATCAATTTAGAAAAAGGAAAAAAAATAGGGCAAACCCGACAAAATTTTTAAACCTGGTCTAACCTCTAAAAGTCGCATCTGATGAAATTTTTTACCCAGATTCAATCGAAAAGCATCATTATCAACCAATTTTATTTTGAAAGATAAGATCCGTAGAAAAATATTAATATAAAAATATGCAAAACCGTTGCCGGGTCCATTGCAACCTAGGACATGAAATTGGGATGACCCTATAAATAGGAAAGTGAAAAATATCGACAAAATTTTTTTAAAAAAAATACCTCAAAAAAAACAAAAGTCAACTCGAGTTAATCCTTCAAATCTATTACTCGGGTCATGAGACCGAGGTGGCTCCATTAAAGGCAAATCTAAAAAAACAAAGAAATTAAATTCTTAATCAAACAAATATTGATGGATGAAATTCATAACAAAAAAATCAATAAAAAAATGCAAAACAAAAACAAATTGCAGTTAAAAGTATTATGACTAAATTTGATATAAAACTTAAATGAAATTAAATATATAGGGAAAACTCAAATGAAATTAAATGTTTAGGGATGTAATTGTAAAAAACCAATCCATTAAGAAAATGATTTAAAAAATATCAATTAAAAGAATTAGGACCAAATTTGATATAAAAATTAAATAAAAATAAATATATAGGGATGGAATTAGAAAAAAAGACAAATCAATCAAGAAAATGATTCAAAACAAAACAAATATAAATTAAAAGAATGAGAAACAAATTTGAAAACAAATTAAAAAAATAAAATGAACAGGGATGAAATCGAAAATAAAATCCAATTAGAAATAATTAATATAAATAAAACAATTGCAAATAAGAAAAGAAAGACTGAATTAAAAGAAGAAAAATAAATTGAAGGACTTTTATGATTTTTCGTATGGCCAACACGCGCCATACAACGCCAAACTACACCGAACCACCACACACGCGCCATCCAAAGCGGAAAAGGACGACGAGATAAATAAAATAATGCAGCAGAATCACGGTTACAAACATCTGAGCCAGCCACACTTGCCGCCAGAAGGTGGCGGAGTGGCAGCCATGCAAGGCACGCGTTAGTAGTTTTTTATTTTTTTTCTTGTTATTTGTACAAAACCCAAAATACCCTTAGAACTATACAACAATAACAAACAAACCATGATGAAATTACAATCAAGCCCTTGAAGCCAATGCGAGAAAATTTGAATGGTAAAGGTAATGTAGTATTTCTATTGTTCTATCAAATATGAAAATACAAAAACATCCTTATGCAAAATGCATTGGATTATTTTATTCGAGAGTTACATTAGTAATTTTACCATGCATTAAAAGACACAATTACCAAAATAAATTGATACAATTCTTAAAAAATATTTATATCATGGTGAAAATATAACTTTACCCTCGAAGTAAAGACAAAAAATAAAATGATCAAGGTACAATATAGTAATTACAATATTGCAATGAATAGTAATTTATGTTTTGAGGCATAGTAATATCGCTCAAGATATTAGTTTTTAGATAATTAGTTTAATAATCCCGCTATGTTATGGGTAAGGTTTTAATTTAATTTCTAGAAAAAGATAGGAAAGATTCAATGTTATTGATATGTTTTCAAGTATCATGATTTTTTTTAATTAGTGTTAACAAATTATTTTTATTTATCAATTTATTTTTTTAATTTATTTTATTATGTGTAAACATCATCTTTTTATTTTTTTAATTAAAAAATAAAAAAAATTTATTGCACATATTAAAATAAATTAAATATATATATATATATATATTAATAAATAAATAAATGTTAATACTAATTGCATACAAAAATAGGAAATGTTAATACTAGATGTGTATATAAATATTTTGTCTAGACTATTTGTTTTGTTTTATTTGTTTTTATTTATTTTATCTTATATGTTAATTTTAGTCGCTAATGATATATGCTTTTATAAATGTATCATGTAAATACAACTTATATAAATTACTAGAAAAACAATATATAAAAAAAACAAATTACAATAATTTCTTTAAAGTATTATGAAATTATAAAAAAATAAGAATATTAATTATTATTTAAAAAAATCAAATTATACAATTTAAAAAAAAAAGAGGATATTAATTAAGATTTAAATAGAAATTAATGAAAATTAAAAAAAAATAGAGAAAAGCCAAGTGAGGTCCGAGTTTTTGGATTATAAAAACTTATTTCTCAACTTGTTTTTATTTATAAAAAACTAAAAAATACTCTAAAATCTCAATATATTTATTTTCAATTCTAAAACACTTTTTAATCACTGACAAAAAATTATAGATTTTTATTTATTTTTTTCTAACTTGATTAAATGAAAACTCCACCTCTATTCTATTGAACTCTTCTTGCAAGGATAAAGTCATTGACATCAAGTTTAGTATTTTTAATTACTAGAATATGATTATTCGAGTACTTTTTCTCTCCTTGATAATTGGAGTGATTTTCTCTTTTCTTCCTCAACTTCTACAAACTGAACGTGGAAAAATAAAATTCAACTTAAAATTTTATCTTGTAAAATCAGAGCATGCAAATTGAAAAAAGTAGGGCAGCCAAGTATATATAATGCAGGCTCAAACGACCTATGATCAAAGCAAAATCAACGGAGCAGAGAACCTCATGATTCTGTAAACCAAAGTAACCTGAGCAAAGTATCAGGTAAATTGTAAGCCCTTCCCAAACCTGTGCAAAAGCAATTGTACCCAATATGGCTTTTCTCATCATTTAAACAGAGCAGGAAGCAAACATGGATTTCACTGAAAAGATTTTACAAGGAAGAATTTCCTATGAATAACATTACAGACAGTGCATACATATCGACCCTAACGATCCTTCACAACATTAGATTCCAAATAGTGTATCATCTAAATGGGTCAGAAATGAATACAAATTTCCTGATTTCTGATAACTTGAACATACAGGAGAGGCCAAAATAGGAACCTCTTTCTTAGTTATCACCTCCGGTGAGTCATCTGCCTGATCAATGACCACCAGGTGCACATGAAGATATTAATCAGATTAAAAAAGGACAAGAAAGAAGAGAAACAAAATGTGAGAATCAGGTGGAGAATAGGATGAAAGCTGGCCTTTATCCCACTCAATGGTAACAACAATTATGGTCATATGGTAACAGCTAGACTTTGCAAGCCCGACGCAGGAAAAGTAGTGGCACATCAAATCTCATGGCTAAAACATGTCTAAATGCGGAGTGAACCAGTCACAGGGTCTCGGCTAGAATTGGCATTCATAGAGAGGTTTGCAAATTGGGAGTCCAGGTCCCTGCTGTTACTACGGCGATGGCTAGAAGGTTTCATTTGCTGTGGCTGCTGCTGCTGCTGCTGATACAAGGCACGTAGCCTTCCAATCTCCCTCTCCAGAACTTCATGCTCCACTGAAAACACACCTCAAAAAGTTTAGGAGTAAAAACATGAAAAGGAATATATACATAAAAGCATATTCATTCGTGATGATTTCTCAATCCATTATCCTTTTTATCTCAGTCATCTTGCTACATTACTTCTATACCCTAAAATCTTCAGAATAGAACTTAATAGGCCTAAAACTAAATAATTGACTCTTTTCATTTTTATATGCTAGCATTATGAAAAAATAAATAGGCCTAAAACTAATTTTTTTCAAACAGCTTCTCACAATGAGAACTACTTCTTGACTCTATAGAAAAAAAATCTACAACCAAAGTGAGAAAGATAAAAAGACAATATATCAACACCTTAACTGTCAAGAAGTCAGTAATTGGTGCTTACAGTATTTGATAAGCTGCTCCTGGGCCAAATTTTCTAACCGTTGCTTAAGAGCTTTATTCTCCATGCTTAGAATAAGATTTTGCTGATTGACAAATTCGAGCTCAGCTGAAACTTCTGATCCTTCTGCCTGTGAGGTACATTATGACATCATAAAATCTTGCAATTCATTCAACACTCTTACAAATTAAATGGAAATTACACCTCACAGGCAGCTTCTGCAGAGATAGAGATACTTGCCTGCAAAGCTTGTACATTTCTTTCCAGCTCAGCTATGTACTGAAGTTTACGGACCCTGGAGCGCTGGGCAAACTGCCTGCATTAGATATCATTTTAAGTGTTATAGACAAAAGTATCGCTTTTCGACTCATTGTAGAGTACATGAACTTTCTCGTTTCTGCATATCATTCATATTATAAGTAGCTATTCTAGCTTCTACAAACAGGTCTCTAAAATAACTACCTCTAAAATAACTACCAAACAGAAACATCTAACAGTCAGACATCATACCAAATTTTAGATTGGTTATTTACACATCAGAAATGTAAAAATAGCATAAGCCACAGCATATTCATAGATCAGAGAAAGAAAGATATCTGTCGCCCACAGATATGATTACCAAGGAAGTCAAGTAGAAAATGCAGAAGGAAGAAACACATCCTCCTCAACAAGATGAAAAAAAATGTTAAAGAGTTATGTTTAGGAAAGAATAGGATCTTATCTGAATCTACCCTAGACCAGTACACAATTCTTCACAACTGAAAGCACCGAGAGGTGGTCACAAGTTCATATACAGTAGACAGAATGAACTGTGATATGGAATTTTATTTTTTTTTCCCTTTTGTATTAGTCTATTCTTTTTGGAAACTTTTGTTCTTCTTGAGCTTAATACTGTAAGAATTATTTGGTGCTTTATTTTAGTAGGGTCACGAGTGCGTTGAGTCTATGGATATCATACTTGTAATGCTTCATATTAAGAATCAGAGTTCATGAATCAGCTCTCCAGTAATTATGCTTTAAGGTTGTGTCATGCAATCTACCTACAGAAATAATTGATCCACAACCTACAGAAATAATTGATCCACATAATGAAATAATTGAAATAATTACATTACTATTTGTAATGCATCTTACAATAATACACATTTGGACACCATTAATGGGGCTTGATCCATCCAGTGCATCAAAGAAATAAGCATTGAGCACAGAAAGGAGAGGAGGGCACTAGTAAGATTAAATGATGACACCAATAACGTGATTTCATTCATGCTCCATGTCCAAGTAATATATCAAAGTAAGCGTGAGGTATTGAATAATGAAGAAGAGTAACAAAGGACATACTGTTTAGCACGTTTTGTATCAGTATCTGATGCAGAAGATTTGGAATTTGAACTGTCCTTTTTTTCTAATGAAATTTTTGGATCATGTGGACCATCGAGTGGATCTTGCTTTTCACTCTCCGAAACACAATCTGCTTCCCGTGGGGCACATGATGATCCTGAACTCCGCATACCAGCATTCTCCCTGACAGAGGAAAGACTACTTGGAAAGGTAGGGGCATTTAAAGATGAATCCCAAACCCTATTCTTCTGTTTTGTCAAGTTCATTTCAGAATAGAGAGAAGCTTGCCTGACATCTTGGTGATGATCAAAGTCATGAGATCTCCAAGAAGGTATGGACATCACATTTTTATATATGTAGTCATCCTGCTCTGCATAATCTATGTTAGAAGCATTAGCTACATCTATGTACGCAAAGGAGTCACTTGATGAACGCCTATGACCTCCTCTACGAACAGGTGTCTCTGGCTCATTAAGAAGATCATCAAGCCACGAAGGCTGCTCCTCTATGAAGAGAGTCTCAGAAGAAGTTCGCTGATGATGTGTGTTTCCCTCTCTAGGCTTTTGAGCAGTTTTTGATCCAAAACTATTGCTGGGAACATGATCAATGTAAGATGGCGAAACACTAGGAAAAGGACTTTTTGGAGGAAGTAGTGGATGTTTCCCTGAGTACATCAAATTTCTTATGTTCGCTGACCCCTTGGAATTTTCCATAGCCAAAGCACTAACAGTACCTGTCAAAGAATTAGATATAGAAAACAAATCAGGGTTTTTAATGGTAATTTGGTGAAATTTTCTAATGTTTTATGGTCTCTCGAACACATCCACCCAGAGGCCTCAAAGAGAGTAATACAGATAACATCACAAAATATTTCGTAAAACCCATATTCTCTAATAAAAGAAACCACAACGAACAAGAAGGGGACAACATCCATCCACCAAAATCTGTTCTCTACATTTCTCAATACATTCAAGGCAGGCATAATAACAACAGCATACCAGATCAAAAGCAGGAAAAATAAATAAATAAATCAGATGTCACAAATTCAGCAATGAACTTTAATAATCACCGGTTACCATCCATTGGATTTTGATGATCAAAGATTTACTTACGCTGACCCTCTTAATAAGACAAGGTTTCAAAAGAGTAAATCGGACCTGAAAGCAACTCGTGTGCTATCTTTCCTAATTTAATCAACTTTCTTATGTTCAATTTCATCAACCCTTTTGGTCATGTTGGTGCCAGGCCACCATGCAGTCTTACAGAAACTAATTTTACCACGTTTAATAGAAAAAACAACAAGGCTATCAATCCAAAACCAAAAGGATATAATAAAATTAAAAAGAACAATCAAGAAAAATGCAAACAGCAATTCCTTGCAGCATCTCTCACAACTTAAAACATAAGTTAACAACAGAATACTCAACAGAAAAACTCTACATTACAGCCCTCTGATTGTAGAGTTTTCCTTGTTTGGTTGCCACGAAAAGGAAAAGAAGATTTCAGTATGACACTCTAGACTAAACAAACTTATTGATTTTCGTCAATCTGAATGTAAAATTCACGTTTTTTCAGCTCCCTTAAAAAAAAAAAAAAAAAAGAAACCCTCAATTTAAAATAGCAAATTTCTCTTGATTTCCTAATTTTCTTGGCAACCAAACAACAAAAATTCTACAATCAGAGGCGTGCAATATCTGAAACAAAAAAAACAAAATTTGTGATTTGTTTTAAAAAATTACTGCAATGTGTCATAAAAAAGAGCTAAATTGAATCAGAATCTCAACTTTTCTTTATGAAAATCAAAATCAAAAACAGATTCGCTTGGACACAAAAAATAAATAAATAAATAAATTACCTTTTGGTGGATTGAAGAAATTAAGATCTCTAAATGCAAATTCAAAACAAAGAGAAGAGAAATCAAATAAACTGAACAGTGTCTTTCTAATTTAGGGTTTTTTCCCCTTCAATGCAGAGGAGACCTCTCTCTCTCTCTCTCTCTCTCTCTCTCCCTCCCCTTGTGCAAATGGGCTGGGTTGAAAATCTAGACAATTGGAGTTATACTCTCTTTATATTTCACTTTATGATATTATTATTCGGAAAAATTACAGCAGTATTATTTTTTTATTATTTTTTTCGACGTAAAAGGTATTTGTGTATTCATTTAAACTGGTTTTACTCCTCAAGCGATTTTAAAAACGCATCATCACATAAATTAATATATTTAAAATAACTTAATAAATCCTTCTAAATATTAAATAAATCCTTGGTGATATTTCAAAAGTAAAAAAATTATGTAAATCCCTTTTTTGAGTAACTGTTATTAGTGTTTGTTTATTTTTTAATTTTTTATTTTTTGATAATTTTTAATAAGATGCATTTTTATATCAATTTACTTATCATTAATGCTAAATCTCTCTCTTAAATATTTTTAAAATGCATTATATATCAGTTTAATGCATTGATTAAGGATAATATATTTCAAAAATAGTAAATTCAAGCCTAGCCAGGAAAACTTAGGGCAAAACGTTATGATGTGGGGGTGCATGACTGCCTTTAGGGCATGAACTGGATCCATGAAGGCCAATGAAGCATGTAGCTTAGTTGGCATTGAGGGTGGAGGTGCCATTCTCATTTCTTAAAATAGGAGTATTTCTTATGAAGTCCGAAACTAGCTGTGATTGTTTTTAGTTTATGGTTTAATGGGTGTGTGCATTTCAATCAAGACTGCCATTGTGGTGTCTAATTTAGCTTATTCAAAGATGTACTTTGTTTCGAGGAAAAAAAAAAAAGCAACGGGTTTTGATTGGGTTTTTTCCGGGTTGATTGGTTGTGGGTACATTTGAGTTTCTGATCAGATTATACCGAGTCAATTCTCTCTCTATTTTTATTGAAACTCGACCTAATTTAGATTTTCATTCGTCGAGATCACGGGTCAACTCGTCGTGTCAGGTTTTAAAATAATGATCTCTATTACAATTTTTTTTAAGTGTATTTGTATATTTTTAAAATAAAAATTACAAGAAAACATATCACAATCTCTTGTATTTCAAAACAATAACCAAACATTGTATAAAACACATAAAATGAATATTTTTTTAAGTGAATTTATGTTATTAATAAAACAAGAAAGTATATATTTTTTGTTCTTATTATTTTCATTACTTCAATCTGGAAACAATAATAAAATATTTTAAGTAGATATGACTAAATATAAAATAAAAGTAAATGATGGGATATTAATAATAAAACATGAGATGAGATGAGTTGATTACGCGTAAAGGGTTTGCAAGTTGGTGATAGAATATGATAATTATGGTTTAAATAAAAGAGAAGGAAAGAGAGGAACAGCACATTATTATAATATTAATAAAGCGGAGAAGAAGCCAGCCAGCCAGCACCCACACATAAAAGTGCACAAGCAGACAGCAAAACTCCATACCTATAAAATCCAACATGTCTCCAACCCCCAAGATTTTATGCCTCTTGTTGGGATTAATTACAGTACAAATACAGATGTTATTTAAATTTTAATTTCTATATATTTATTTTTTTATATTTTCTGACCATTTTGAAGAAAAGTAACGTTAAAAATAATTTTTTAAAAAAATATATTAATATAATATATTTATAAATAAAATATACTTCAAAAAACAACCGTTATCACCTATACTTTATCCGTGATCATGTTGCAAAAGGTTGCTCATCTTCATCACCGAAGAAAAGAAGAGTACAAGTAATATTCCTGCAAGCCTACTCTTCTCTTCTTCTTCTTCTTCTTCTTTATAATTTTGTCCATGCAATGATTTTCTCAAGGATGGCGATAAATATCTATAAAGATGGAGCATGCATCCTCGTCCCTGTGGGGTGTACCCCAAAAACAAACAATTACATGCTTGTAATTTTAAAACATAACTCGATAATTAATCTAAAATAAGATCAAGATCAAAGGTTTAAAGAATCAATTTAATTTAAAAAAAAATCAACTAATTGATAACCAGGTTTGGAGGTGGCTTTGGTTTTTGTTTATGGAGCCCACACAAAAAGCATGTATTTTTAGTTTTTAAGGGTGTTGTTTATATTTTAAAAGGGTTGTACCTTTAAAAAAAAAATCATCACACCTTAAAAAAAAAAAAAAAAAAAAACACTTAAAACAATGGCTAAAAGTGCTGCCTACCACAGCCTCTTGCTCTTGGTGTATCCAATCAATACAGAATCCTGGACGCATCTTGCTCCGATTTAATGACAATAAAGGCTTTTATGGTATAGATTTTCAATAAAACGAGACATGTAATTCCAATTTGAGTTTTTGGATGCTTATCAGTTAATTAGATGTTAAGACAACATTAGTCCCTTTATCTCAAATCAATCCAATTTTCTGTTAACTTTTATTGACACGTGGAATTTCTATGGATTCCATTTTTTTAAAGGACACGTTTTAAAATTTAAAATGAAAAATAAATTACTAAAAATAATTTGTTTATTTATTTATTTGTTTTCGCTGATTTTATTATTTTCACTGAAAAAAATATTTTTATTAATATTTTTTTATTTAATTTTATAAGATCCAAATTCTATTCTATGATTTGAAATACCTTCCAACATAATAAATACCACTAAATAAAATTACTAAAAACACCATTTGATAGCTATAGTTTAGAAACCGTGTGATTAATCAATACATCTCATAATGTTGCATAAATTGAGAACAATTAGGTATTGTTATGAAGATGAAAGCTGGATTTGTAATAATTTTTAAATTTATTTTTTTCAAATCATAATCATAAAAACTTCGCATCTCAACTTCAACTTTACATGGTAAAATTAATAATTTCCAGGTGTTGATTGGGAGCTACAAATCAAGCTCCGATCTCCATCACAGGAATGGTACCCCATACTTAGTTGCTCTCAATTTACGGAACATGACATCAGATTGTCCGAGGACGCAGTGCAGCGCCGCCTCTAAAGATGCTAATTGCGAAAAACACTGCAACCTACATGCCGAACATATATACATAAAGGAAGAAATTGCGTTTTAATCGATATCCTAAGCTTAGCAGATTAATTATCTTCTTTAAGCAATCAAATTGTCATATTACTAAACCCAATAGCATTTTCTCTGGATTGCTAGGAAGTCTAACTTCTATGTTCATGAACTTGTCACCAGTACAAACATCCAGGTTCAGAAAGCTTGTTCAAACTAAAGCAATTACATCAGATGTCCAGGCAAGTACTTGGAAAAGTCTAATGAGTGTCAGCCACCCCGAGCTTCCCTTCTCGTGGCATCGTGAAGCAGATCAACATCCACACCCTCTGGAGGAAGTTGAACATATCTCACTACTGATCCCCTTATGAAACAGTTCCTGACAGAAAGCTGAAATTTAACACAAAATCATTAGATATCATATGGAAAATCCCAAAAACAAACAGGACTGTCAAATAATGTAAAGTAATACGGACATCTTAACTTGAAGCAAACACAAGATAGAGAAAATAAACTCTGGGAAATTATCCACGGCATAACATCAATAACCAGAGTTCAACGCAGTCTTAGTCCTCAAAACATTCTTTGGGTGTGTTTGTGTATATGTCAAAACCTAAAGATGCACATCTTCATGCATTTATACAACGAAAATAGCACACGCCCTCAAATGCAACAATGCATAAATATAGAGGACTTGTCAGCAGAACTCTGAGCAAAGATGAATACTGAGTTTCTTGCTCCTCGCTTGTGTATTGTATGATTGGCTCGTATCTCATAGGAGAAACAAATGAATATTTTTTTTGTGATCCCTATTCAGAATTATTAAATTTGCAGGCATCAGTTTACATGTTTTTATAGCGAAACTATAAATCATTGGCCAGATTGACAGAAATGATATCCAAATACCAAAACCAAACTCTTCTTGACGTTTTTGAAATAGAAGAAAAGGAGAGAAAGAAAACAGAGAATGTAACAACTCTCTCTTCTATTCATAAGAAAACAAACATCACAACAGCAGAATACAAACTCTTTGAAGATGGCAAGCACAGATACACATGGTTTTTTAGATGTGCTATCTTATAGAAAGCTAGGAAGCAGATAATGACATCACAATCCCTTTGCAAATATAAAACCAGCCACAACATGAAATTCCAAAAATATGTGATATCTGCACAATGTGATTTCTTAAAACTTTCATTCAACCCACTTTCATATCATCGGTCATCCTTAAAACAAACACCCAAAACTCTAGTAATGGTTACTTGACATAATTATGATCTTCTAGAAGAATACGAAGTTCAGTCAGTGAAGGATTGTGATAATGCAATCCTAATCAGGACACAATTTACAAATAATCTACAACCTGAATGTCTACTCATAATCCAACTTTATATGAGCAAGTTAAACCTCTATGAAGAGAGGGTTTCGATGCATAACTTGGGGTATGCACACACCCATTTGCTTTAAAATCTATCACAAGCTTGTTCTCAACAACAAGCTAGCTAACCTGGGCATCAGAGCGGTCTCCAAAGAATAAATCCTGGGTCACCATGAGGTTTCAACTGTTTTGCACGCACAACACTTGGGTCCAATGTTGGAAGGAGCAGAGGAGCTTGATATCGACTAGCTCATAGCCTTACTCAACCATTCTAACTCTTCAATCGCGTCAACTTGCAAACATAAAACCTCCACTATTACACATTCTATGTGGTTCTTGAAATCAAATCAAGTACAACCCTTATATTTCTTGAAATTGCGTCAACTTGCAAACACGAAACCTCCATTGTTACACATTCTATGTGGTTCTTGAAATTGCATCAAATCAAGCATAAATATTTCTACGTGGGATCTTAATTTAACATAAAACCCAGTAGGGTTTAAAAAAAAAAAACAAAGACATGTAATTGTTAGGGTTTTAAAAGAATTTAAACAAGAGAGAGAGAGAGAGTAAAGTACCATGTGAGGATACTTGTCTTGATCGACAACGCGAGTGTTTTCGAGCTTGATGTTGAGGTACTGATCCACAGAGTGAAGAGTCCCTCTTATAGCCAAATCATTCTTCAGCTCCACCGTCACTTCTTTCCCTACCAAATCCTTGAAATACGAAAAAAACAACTGCACCCCACCATAATACCTAAATCAAATCATATTCTTTAACTTATAATCACAAAATAGACTAGGGAATTAGAGATTAATTACCATTTAATCTTATCAGCTCTACTGCTTCCCTGCACTGCTTCAGTTTTTATAGAGGGCCTGGTTTGCTTTGCTTTTCTTTGCTGGGACTCGGTGTCCCTAATGAGCCACAGTCGAGTGTCGACTCAATGGGTCCTTATATTCCAGGCTTTGTTTTTTATCAGTCCTTATAGTTTTATTTGTTTCTAATTTGTCTTTATATTTTAGATTTTTTTTAATCTACCTTTATATTTATATTTTATATTTAAATATTTTTCTTGACATTTAATACTTTTAAATTTTAATGAATTAAATAAATATTTGTTTTGCTACTAGTATTAAATAAATACTTTTCAAAAGTATTTGAATTTGTTTCTTTAGAATGATTTATATATTTGTCTTGACATTTAACACACTCTGCGAATTATCAAATACAAATGACAAGATGAATACAGAGTTTTTTATATCATTCTACCACCTGAATCAAAAGTAATAGTTAAAGTATTGAAAGGCATGCACAAACTTTTCATTTCTCAGGAAGATTGTGAGTATGATAAAGATTATTTTTTAAAATTATCTAAAAATATTTAAAACTAAAATATAAAAATAAATAAAAACGCTATTGGAACATGGAATGAAACAAAACGCGTACCACTATTTCCAGCTATTTTTGTAATGGTCTACCTTATCAAGTTAATTATGAAGGATAGCCCAATTGGTCAGGCATTGGGTTTGCTCATCAATAGTCACGAGTTCGAGTCCTCTCAGGATCACTGGAGGCTTATATGATCGTTAACTTCAAGACCCGTAGAATTAATTAAAATGTACTCAAACTAGCTCGAACACCAACATTAATTTTTTTAAAAATAGAAGTTAGTCGAGCACCATCAGTTCTATTGAAGACAACCTTAATTTTTCTCTTTTTTTTTTCGTTTTGTTTTGAAGTCTTGGCTATCTCATTGGCATGCTTCAACAAAAGAAAGACAGCCTTAATTTTTCTCTCTATGGATTGCAGTACTTTCAAGTGATAGATATGTCTTCTATTGACAGGTTCCTTGTAGATAATATAGCTGGAGAAGAACTAGGCAGGCATCGGAAGTGCAGAAACCTTGTTGTTGTGTTCTATGGCAAGGTAATTAATCTCTTGGGAGTTCAATTAAAATCATTTAAAATTGTTATATTTACTATGTTGCCCGTTCAATTTCTAGTTCATGAGATATCCTTTTCCAAAAAAAATTAACGGGTGAATGTTAAAATTATTATAAAAAAACAAATAAAAATATTAATTTAATATATTTTTAATTAAAAAATACTTTATAAAAAAATATCTGCATTACCTAACAAACTCTCTATCTCAAGATATTAATTTAAATTCTTTCAGCAAGTAATTTTTTTATTATAATTTAATTTCTTTTTTTTTTTTGCAGTGAGGTCAGGGTGCGGAGTGTTTTTGGGATTGTGGTAGCGGTTATTTTTTAAAGTGTTTTTTATTTCAAAATACATCAAAATAATATTTTTTTTATTTTTAAAAAATTATTTTTGACATCAACATATCAAAATAATCTGAAAAAATCAAAAAATATTAATTTAAAACAAAAAAAATTAAAACAAAATAATTTTTTTCAAAAACACTTTCAAAACGCAATATCAAACACTTGGAATTATTTTTTATATATTATATTAAAAAAAATTATCTTTTAAAAAGAAAAAAAATACTTAATAACATGTTTAATTTAGAATTTATTTGTTTTTGCGGCATAAACATTATTTTTTAAAAATTTAGCGTTGACCTTTTAATTCTTAGCTTAATAATTGCTTCTTTTTTTTTTTTTTTTTGGTTGTTTCCAAGTGGATCGATGAGGTTTTATATGGGTATTTCCCCTTGTTGTCTATGCCATTACGTGTTTTTTTTAATTGATAATCAAACCATTAAAGGGCATAATTGAATAGGTCACACGATTCCTTAATTGATTTAAAGGATAAGGTTTTCTTTTTAAAAAAGATTAACATGGATATCCGGATCAGCTTGCGTGTACCTCAATTAATCCCACGGATTCTGAAGTTAACAGCCATGTAAACCTTCAATGGCTCTAAGATTTATAGAATTCAAATCAATAATTTCTAGGGAACAAACTCAAAATAAAGATTTAATTAATATAATTTTGAGTTTTTGTGCTCATGGTGAAGGATAAAAGAGATATAGGAATAAATCTTGGGTTATATGATTTTATTTATTTTGATATTGCTATATTATACCTTTATTTTCTATACAATAAGCCTTTGAGTAACTCTTAGGTCAATGATGAGCTATTTTTTTTTTAATGTATGATGAAATTAAAATGAAACAAGAAAAGTGATATGTCAATGATCATGTTGAGGCTACTTGTTGCCTTCCATGCTTGATTTGCCTACAACTTGTAACTTTGTTATGATAAATTGCCTTCAGATATAGTTCTATATCAAGATCTGAGATCAATTTGTTTCCAGAATATTTGTAATTAAATTCTTATTTTATTGTGATAACTCTCCATTGGTTTGGGTTTTCTAATTCAAATTTTCCAGAATATTTAATTTTCTAATTAAATTCAAATTTTCATTCAAAAGATTTTAACGGGTGGCTCATTTCACATCTTTTATATTACTCTGAAATCCCACTCTCTTGCAACCTATTATATATATATATATTGCCAAATAGCTTGTGTCTCATGATTTTTTTTCCGGCTGGTTGGGCATCTTTAAGACTTTGATATTATATAGAACTTGATAATTCAATCAAGGTTTCATCTAAAAACAAATTATGTATGATTTGTTTTTTTTTATGTTTTTAAAAAAATTTAAATTTTATTATTATTTTTATTTTAAATTATTTTTTATATTTTCATATTATTTTAATGTGTTAATGTTAAAATAATTTTTTTATATTACTCTAAAATCCCACACTCTTGCAACCTTTTATATATATATATATATATATATATATATATATATATATATATATATATATATATATATATATATATATAGAACTTGATAATTCAATCAAGGCTTTCATCTAAATGGCTTGTGCATAATTTTTTTTTATATTTTAAAAATGTTTTTTTAAAAAATTAATTTTTTATTTTTTTACTTTAAATTATTTTTTTATATTTTCAGATTATTTTGATGTGCTAATATTAAAAATAATTTTTTTATAAAAAGACATTATTTGGATACATTTCCGAATAAAAAACAACTGCTATAATATTCTCAAATATCTTTTTAAAAAATATTATTTTTATATTTTTAGATTATTTTAATATGTCGATGTTAAAAATAATTTTAAATAAATAAAATAAAATATTATTTTAAAACAACCGTTCTCATTAATTCTACGCTGTTATTGATCACAGACGCAAAAGTTCTGGACATCATTTCCATTTCCATCATATATTCTGATTGAGCCCTCAGTACCCTTCGTTGCTTCCTTTTGGAGCTTTAAATAAATATTTTTTTTTTTTTATGAGAATCGAAGGGATTATGTTAAGAGTAGTAGAAGAAGTAGACAGCAAGGTAGTGGCTAAAGAGATGAGAATCAGATAAAAGAGAACGAAAGAGGAGATCAGCAAATACGAAGACTTTTAATGGAAGCAATTTGCATGTAAAATGGTTTTATTTTACATGGTTTCAGTGGCTTTTCATGAAATTTTAAAAAACAAAATTTAAATTATTTTTTTATATTTTTTTAAATCATTTTACCATGCTAATATTAAAAATAATTTTTTTAAAAAATAAAAAAATATTACTTTGATATATTTTTAACCGAATAACACTTTTAAAAACAATCTCAATCACACTCTAAAAAATAACTTCAGAGAGTTGATGTCTTTAAAATAAATATTTTAACGGTTAGAATCATAGTTTTTACCAGGTCGCCCGGGTCAATCCCTATTTTTAAAAAAATCCAAAACGGCATCGTTTTAGTAAAAAAACAAAAAAAAAAGTCAACGGGTTGCAACCGGGTTTTTGACCGGGTTTTGCTGGGTCACCAGGTCGGCCGGGTCGCACCGGGTCATGACTTTTTCTATTTTTTCTTTAACCCGGCCCGGTTCCAGCCCTGAATTGGCTGGGTCCTAAGTCAACCCACCAGGCCGGGCCGAATTTTAAAACTATGGTTAGAATTGACAATGATAATGTGTCGATAACAATGTGTCAGTATTTTTTATTTTAAATTAATTGTTTTTTATAATTTTAAATATTTTAATATATTAATGTAAAAAATAAAAATTTTTAAAAAATAAAAATTACCATCAATTATTCTTCCAAACAGTCCATAAAAAGGGTGACGTATTTAAAATCAATATTTTTGACAAAAGATGACCGACAATGATTGGATAGCGAAGTGCTTCCCAACCAAGAGGATGCTCCGAAAAGACAGGGATTCTCCCTTTACTGTCTCCACTTAAATGTTGATGGTTCATATGCAAAGCTACCACTACTTTTTCCTCGACAAGTTCAACTACTTTCCTCGACAAGCTCAAGTGAAACGCCTCTGTTCTTGGCTTGCTGACTGGGACGTGGCCCACTTGTGCAGACTCGATTTATATTACAACACAACAAAAACACTAAACTGAAGGCAAAATCATTACAGCACTCCTCGTTTTTTTCTATTCATCATTATTGTATAAAAATCATTTTATCCTTCCCAACAAGAATTATTTGTCTGTGAATTAAAGGTATTTTACTATTTTCAAATAGTATATTGATTATTATTGATTTGTTTAAGGATATTTTTATTTATTTTTATCATTTTAATAAACAGTTAAATAATCAGAATATCCCCAATAATAATAAAAATAAAAAGTGTTGGGTAAAAATGTTTAAGTATTTTTATTTTTTTATTCACAATGTATTTTTGTAACATTATACTATTGAATTCAAAAAATTTAATTTATTGGGGTTAGGAGTATTATTATCTTTTAGCTTCATTTTTTTGTTAATTATTAGTTTAGTTGAGGGTAGTAATGTAATTTAAAATTAAAATTAAAATTTTTTATTTAGAAAAGATATTGGTGCGTTAACAACACATTTGAGCCGCAGAGCATGCGGCAACTCTTGATTGTAAAAAAAAAAAAGCTTTCGTCGTGTCATGTTAGTACTCGCCATCTCCTCTTCAACTAGGAGAGGCGCCTGTCAGCCAAGTATGGTTGGTTTATTGCCGGTGATCCATTTTTTTCTATTCATTTCTCTCTCCTGCCCTAATAAATATAATATGGTCCTCATTGTTATTGTTATTTCATATTTGATCCTTTTAGTTTTAATTTTTATATTTTTTTCATTTTCCCTTTTCTTAGAGTTTTTTTTTATTTAACCCTTAATTTTTAATTTGTGTATATAATGTTTTTCAATTTAGTCCTTGTACTTTTAATTTCTTATTTTTTTTCCTTTGTCTTTTTGTCAAAGTTTTTATGACTTTCAATTTTATCCTTCAAATTCGGTTATTTTAGTTTTGATTTCTATATTTTTTTTGTCATTTTCCTTTTAGTCAAATGTTTTTTTTTTCAATTTAACCCTTAGTTTTTAATTTGTATATATATTGTTTTTCGATTCGGTCCTTTTACTTTTAATTTCTTTTTTTATTTTTTTTTTTATCAAAGTTTTAATGACTTTTAATTTTATCTTTCGAATCAAGTTTATGATTTTTGTTTTTTCAATGATAATTATGATTTTAATTTGGTCCCTCTTGAAAAAAACAATTTCCAGAACTGTTAGATTATAGAATATAAGATTTTATAACATCAATTATTACCTTAATATTTTCAAAATCATTCAAATAAAATTCAAAGTACTAATTGTTATAAAATTCATTCAAATTTCTTAATGATCTAACAAATCAAAGAATTTATTGATTATTTCTTTTCCTTAGTAGTCACGATTCATTTTAGAATATTTAATGGAAAAGATTGACTTTTATAGTTTTAGAATTCAAACAAATTAAATTTATAATTTTGCTGTACTTTTTAAATTGAAGATTAAAAAAACTGTTTCTTTTACCATATCTATATATAATACTACAAAACCTTATCATGAATTTGAAGCTATTTCCTCTATTAATATTCGATCATCCTTCATACTAATCAAATATTAATTAAACATAACAAGAGATATTTAATTGTAATTATTTATCTAAACTAGAACTTAGTGAAAATTATTATTAAAATGTAGCATTAATCGAAGATCTTTTCACCATTCATACTCTTAAGGCTAGTACTTCATTCATCTGAGTAGGAGAAAACGATGCAAATCAGGAGCAAAGCATGCACCATCAATCACCTCTCAAACTACTAAAATATTAATTTATAACAAAAAATTTAAATTAAAACCTTCAGTCATCCTGCATAATTATTTGTTTAAATTAAAATTTAATGGAAAATAAGGTTGAATTAGTTAAAAAAAATAATATTTTCTTATGTAACACCAAATTTAAAAGTTTGTGTTCACAGAAATCAGAACATTATGTGTACATGTTTGATGTTTCAACAATATTGTTACATGCATTATCCCCAGTTTCATGCTTCTTCCCTTGTGAACGTTCACTGCATCTGCACGAACTTTAACAATTCAGATTAAGTTATTCATGGTGAACTCCATAGCCTCAAAGCTTTAACTGGATATCTATGTGGTTAGAACATCAGGGAGGTTGGTGGAAGCTCCAAGAACTTTGCCCCCAACATCAGGAAATGTTTCATGACCTTGTAAGGCACTCACTTCTCCACTTTTGCTCACTTGAATTGGATATTGCATCAAGTGTCCCCTCATTTCCTTACTCTCCTCGGAGACATATGCTTTCCAGTTGTGCCTGGAAGTCTTGTTGACAAGTTTCATGCATTCAAGGCTCTGTGGCTCGTCGAAAGCTTTCTCGAGGATGCCTAAGTGCTCTGCCCAGAGAGACATCCGGTAGCCATATACCTGCGTATTCAAGTAATCAATTGTGAGGATAAGCAATATAACATTAGCAATTGTAATAACATAAGACATTATGCTAACTCTACCCTCTTTCAATGGCACTCGTTCGAGACATGATCGTGATGGATTTGAAAAAGATATGGCAAGTGCATAATAAAATTATGGTTACTCCTTCACTCTTGTTACATATCAAGATCCTATTTGTTTTGCGTTTCAAAAATATTTGAAAAAAAATTAAAATTATTTCTTTTAAAATGCAACCGCTGAAACAATACCAACCATACTCCGATTCAATACATGATAATAGAAGATTTTGATCAAATTACACCTTCACTGAGGAGCTCCAACATCAAAGATCTAGTTTGTGACAGCAGTAATACGCTCACCTCACCAATTTCATCACTCTCTAAACTTTGCAGCATCAATCTGTTGGTATTCTCATCAATCAAGACTGATTTCTCTATTCTGATAATATTGGGACTCTTTTATTTCATGGAACAATAATTCCTAGTTGCATCATTATATACTTGATCATGAAGTTGGATTTATATTAATTTCAACTAGCATTATATCCATTTTATCCTCCTCCTGTTTACTTTTGGAGTTGAAGTTCACTTCAAACAAGTTGGTCAAAATAACCAATATAGCCATTAAACCCATCTCGGGTTGACAAGTTAACTCGAAAAACCTCTGACCAAGAGCTTGACTCGGGTTTAGTTTTAATTTGAACTTAAAAAGATATTGACTCGACCAAGTTCAATCCAAATCCGATCAGGTCAATATTGAGAGTTTTGTTTTTTTAATAACGAAACAACATAATTTTAGGGGAAAAAATTGATCTGGATTGACTTGACAACTTATTCACTAGACTTTTTTCTGAATTAGGCTGATTCAGATCTAACAACTATGCTTAGAATAGCACCATTCATCACTATTAAAACATCATTTCTCTTCCTCTTTTCATTCAACTAACTTCTAATTAATGGAAATCTTGTCCCAAGTCTTTCCCTTTATCTGATTGGTGTCCCAACCACTAGGATATGTCATGTAGAACCACTTAATAAAAAAAATAGAAAATAAATATTCTAAAAAGGTAACATTCATAAAAGTGTTATTATATATGTAGTCAATCAGTTAGTTACACATGACATTGATTTTGTTCATGTAAATATATTTAATTTATTAATAAAAACTTATTTATCTTTAATATTCATCAAATATTTGATTAATGAATTTAGAGTAAAGATAAAGTTATTGAGAAAAAAATATTTTGCAAAGAAAATTATAAAATTGTTATAAATATAAAATTCTTATTGCATCAAAGCATTGTTCCTAAAATGTTCATGGTCAATGCTCCATTAAAAATGGATATTAATTAAAATTGTTGAGACTGGTATATATTATGTTCTTTCATTTGTGAAAAGAAACAATTATTCTCGTAAGCTGAGGTATGAAAGATACTTAAAACTAATATGTAGGTGATTGTCAGATGACATGTTTACTGAATTGACTCACATGAAAATTCCATATAAATAGATCATTTGTGTCTATAGAAGGGCTCACATGACAGTTGTGTAAATAATTTTTAGACTTGAGATCAATAAGTTATCTTATATAGGGAGTGTTATGTTTTGATCCTGCTACACGTTGTCCTAAGCAAGGGTAACAAATAGAACAATATTAAGTATAATATGAATTATATGAAGGTATTTAAGTAATAAAAAGAGGATTCATCACCCTTGGTGAATTAGAAAAAATATTTTATTTATTCTTAAATAGTATTGATTGTAAATTTTTGCGCAAGGTGAAATGAGGCTTGTAAAGAGTTTCAAATCTTATTCAAAGATTCAATTACTATGGTGTTAAGAACAAACATAATTTGACATAGTAGACATATTTCATGATATAATGTCTAAATCAGAACATTATTGATAAAAGGATAAAAATTACACTGAGAAACTAGTCACTGAAAGGTTAAGTCAAACAACTTATGAATTTCCTAATATTTGGTGGATCATTACAGGTTACTAGACATTGTACTTGATCTTCAAATATAAATCAATCAATTATTAAATTGATAATAAATTAATTTATTTAATCCTATTTTATTTAGAATTGTTATTTATATTTAGGTCAACTTATTAGGAAACCTAATAGGTCACACACATAAGAACCATTGGTCAGAAATTAAAATGTGATGATTAATCAAGTATGACTTGATTGTAAGTAAATTTTAGAAATCAAAGACTAAAGTGTAAACTAGAATTACAATTCTAGACCTAAAAAAATAAAGTAGGGACATTTTAGAAATCAAGGACTAAACTGTAAAACAAGGAATTACAATTCTAGACCTAAAAAAATCAAGTAGAGATTTAATTGAATAAATTTCTAAAATTAGCCTAAAATAATATATGTGATATTATTTAAAGGACAAATTGATATTTTTGTCATTTATAGGGTTTTTAGGTTTCTTTATAAATAGAATGTTATACCTCTTATTTTCTAGGGGTTTTAAGGTGAGAAGAATATAATACATAAACACATAAATACAAAAGAAAAGAGCTGGCACTCTAAGGTATAACAATCTCTTTTCTAAAAGGGTTTAGAAGATTTCTCATTGATGATTCATGTAGATTACCATTAAAAGCCAGATAATTTGATGACTTGTGGTTTACGACAATCTAACTTTGAAGCATAAAGCCGAAAAGAAGTTTAAATCTTCAGGTAATCTTCACATAAATCATAAACAACTTTAAATATATCTAACAAGATTTGTAAGACTCTTAAAAAATTTAAATTTATTATTTTTACTATGTTTATATGTTTCGAGAAACCAAAAACCCCATGCTAACTATTCTTGATTTTCTCTGCTTCTACCATGTTTTACAGCTGAAAATAAGAGCTGAAGTTTCAAACCTGTCCATGTGGATGAGAGTTTTTTCTGGCCCATGTGTATGTCGGTTGGTAGGCCCCCATAGCGATTTCTGTGTCCCTTGAACCATCCAAGGATCTCTGGTTAATGTTTGCTGATCCCATGATTACGTATTCATCATCAACTACCATTCCTTTTGCATGTACATATATCATAAATCTCCGAAACTTTTGAGCAGCTGCCTGTGAAGAAAACCAAGATTTACTGATAAGGATATGCAAGAATGACTTTCTACGGTCAGTTCATGAATCAATCATCACCACACCAATTTACTGATAAAAATTTAGGCTGACTAAATGGCAAAATGTGTGCTATGTTTCCAATTAAGTCCCATTTTTCCTCACTTCATTCATTAGCGTTTTTTCTTTTCTTGGCACATATAGCCTCAGCTAATAAAAGGATGAAAAGCTAGTTTGCATACCGATTTGGCTGACCTAGAAAATTTATGACCCGAGCTAGGTTTCAAGTTGAACTAGAAAAGACAATGACCGAAAAAAACTCAATTCACTTGACAAGATTGAATGACTCCATTGAACTGGTCCTAACTTAATCCAGTCAAACCCATGGAATTCTTTAAAAAAACAAAGTCACACAACACCATTTTAACTAAAATGATTGACTCACCTACGGGTTAACCTATTGATCTAATTACCCAAATCCTTTTTCATGTCAGTCTACGGAAAATCAGGAAGGTCTGACAACTATTTGATTAAAAGTCCAAGTTGACATTTCATACAGACATTACAGTTGCAAGAAACAAATCAATGATGCCTGTCTGGCAAAACAAGGATGAGCATCTGAAAATTAATTATGTTCTCTGAAAATTGGGACCTATCAAAGAAATAAGGTAAGATTGATTTATGGTGTCTTTTCTTTATCTTCCCTTCATTTACATCTAAATTTTAAAATTTCGATAGTAATGCCTTGACTCGCCTTCAGCATTGATTATACATTAACACATGCCTTCATGTTAAGAGTTAAAGAACAATTTTTTATATAGTTTTCAGAATATATGCCATACCAGTGAACGATTTTCAGTTTGCTGGTTTATCTCTGAAGAATCGTGTGGAGAATTTTCACGTTTACCAAGGCAATAAAAGTTCAAATAATATTGTGGATGATACTGATAGGAAAGCCCTGCCTTTTCAAGTTCTTTTGCAATAATCTTGTACATCATGGCCATTGTTTGTCCCTGCAGTCATTCAATCATCATTTAGCTTCAGAAATCACAACGCATGGCGCATAGATATGCAACCATGTCATTTATACGTTTTCATCAACAAATAATACATCACAATGCAAAAATAAAGTTGGAACCTCTTCTTTTCCCGGTTTACTTTTGTACTATTGCCATGGATGGGGACGATTAGTAGAGATTCTAGTTCCTAAAATTGTGCTTGATTGCCATGTTAAGAAAGATAGGACTTAGGGCTCGAAACCATTCCATCACCGAAATGACACAGAGCTCACACACAAGCAAAAAGTAAACGTGGAGTTTTGCATGGGAGAACACAGGAGTGAGCTGCAGACCCAACTTAACCATGCACAAATGATATGAAGCTGGAGAACAACCTTGTGATGTGCAGAAACAGATGGTTTTTCATTATGAAAGAAAGTGTTTGCCATATAAAAGATAGTTATTTCACAAAATAAAAATTAATCTAACCTGCCAATACAAAATTTCCTGCACAGAAGCACTAGTTGGAACACCCTCTGGCCACATTGGTATTACTATATACACTGAAAACCGCTCATTTGCTCTGATTTTGCTAGCAATTTTCAGTGCTAGTTCCATGGGGACTAAGTTATCAGCTCCTGTCATAGAGGATGAAGTTAAAAGAGAAGTTTCCTTGTCATATATCCAACCAAATAGTAATATATAGAAACTAAAAACACCTCAATGTCTTCCCTGAGATGTTTGTTTTTTATATATTTGATAGCGTTTGATTACTATTTTGATACAGAAAAGTTGGAGACAGAGAAGACAGATCTTGCTATTTTAAAAGGACAGAAATTCATTCTAAAATTATCCTAGAGATATCTTTATATTATGTCTTTGTCTACATCCCTCCAACCACACATGTTTTTGTCCCGTCGGTATCTATTTCTTCTGTCCTTGAACACTAACAAAACGCAACCTTAGTGTCTATTGAAGCAGAAATCAATAAATTTCGTCACATTTGACTAGGAAAGGAAATCAACCTCATGCCTTTCGTACCTGCATTTTTGTATGATGGCCAATAATAGGAAGATCCAAGAAAATATTGATTCTCTATGTATATGAAGTGTTGTGCTGATCTTATTGCTTTTACATATGCTGTATGAATGCTCTTATCTACTTTCAAATTCTTTCCACACACAAGATTCTGCAAAAAAGGAGCAAAGTTATTGAAGTAGGGTAGGTCTAGAATGTTATCACATAAACCTAAAACTACAAGCATAAACTTAGCTAACATAAACATAAATCTGGTATACCCTCATCAAGAGAAGGGTTAAATCTAATATATATCAGCAGTCTAATCATAAAGCTAGTTCTAACCTGATCCACAGCTTCTTGAGTAGACTTTGGAAATCCCTTCACAGATCCTGAATCTATAGATCGGAATACCTATAAAAGAGAACAATAATTTTAATTTTCGTTGGCTCCAATAAAAGGGCTCACATATATAGTAAAAATCAGCTAATGCAAACCTGCACATGCCAATTCTCAGGATCTCCTTCATCAGTAACATGCACAATTTTATCACCATCAGGACTAGAAGATGGAGTGAGTATCCATGAAATCCGTTCTAGCTTTATCAAGGCATCATCATGCCAACGAGTGACCTTTTTGATCCTACGCCATTTTGTGGCTTTTTTCCACCTTTGCTCAAAATTTGTCAATATATCATAAGCAGCTGGACCCTCAATTTTACAATGCAAGTCATGCCATGGTTGCCTTGGGCTTTTGGTATTAGACTAAACATAACAGAGAAAAACTATCAATACTTGAGCAAGAATAGAGAATTCCTTCACCATCTCATCTCATCACTCGAATTATACACAAAACCTCAGAAAGTTATCTAAGAATTATTCCCATTCCAAGCTGGTACGAGATGGCATGATTTCTACCATACTAAACTGGGTGAAGTTTGACAGCAGTGCTAAGAAGAATAGTAGCACAGCACTTAGAAAAGCTCAATGGTAGGAATGATCACAAGTTTGTGAAATTGAAAGAATACAGGGTTGAGTTTTGGTTATGAGACTATATTTATTGTTCTGAAGACAAAAAAATTCACTAAATTCACACACATCCGAGACATAAATGGTTTAACGAATATGCTCCTTGAAATTAAGCAATGGCATTGAACAAGATATCTATCTATCTATCTTCTCTTACAAATATTCATACACAGAGACACTCACAATGGAAAAGCCATTAAACCAATTCTCCTCTGTGAATTCCGTACTTCTACTACCTCTTAAAAAAAATTTGGTTTCTTTGTGCAAATGAACCACAAGTTTGCTACTAAGGATACCTTTTAGCATCTCTTCTGTTGCATTAAGTACTAGAGAGCTAGGCAAAAACCATCCAACTAGATGGTGTTGCAGTAAATCGAAAGTACTGTCCGTTTTTAAATGAAAAATCTTATAAAACAAATCCTGTAGGCCAATCCCATTTCTGGGATTTTGTTTTAGCTATGCACCAGTTGATACCATGAAGACAACTGCATTACTCTTTTTCCCAATAGGTTAGTCATCAAGGTGAACATGAAGTTACGCCTATATTTTGTGACATAAAAAAACACGAATCTTCAAATGGAGAATCTAAATCAATCATGTTAAAGTCATTCCAATCAACATGCATGCAACAATTTTCTTCAATTCTAATCCAAATATGCTCCCAGGCAATCAGTAATTACCTCTACTCATCACAACTTAAAGACATAATTGGAGTAGTAGACATTGTATATAGGCATATCTCTCAGACTTGAGTAAAATCATTTTTAGTTTGCAAAACAAAAGGTATTAAAAAGAAACCAGAAATGTTAAAGTGCAAACACCATCTGCAAGAAAATGTTAAACTGTATATAAAATGTTTCTTCATTTAAGAGTTTTTTCTTTTCCCTTTATGAATTGGCGAGAAAGATAGCAAAATAAAGTTAACATGTGCTTATATTTATCTTAGTCAGCCTTCCAAAGACCAGAATTAACATCCCACAAAGCACTTCCCCGATAAATCTGTAGAGACTTGCGGATTGGATTACACTCAACAAGTGTTTCATGCCATTATACATATTCGATAACAAAATACTGCAGTGTACCTCATGATATAAACAGCAAGTTGAGGATGCGAACAATTGTCCTAGCAGGTCAAAGATATTCCTAGCGTTCATATCTTAAATCAATACATAGCAGTGTGAACATATTCGGATAGCAGATTTACGAAATGATTTAGTGTATGTTTGGTAATTAATGTGATTAAAAGTGTTATCAAAGTTCTTTTTGTCTGAAAACACATCAAATTGACATTTTTTTAAGTGATTTTTAATAATTTCCACATCTTTATATTAAAACCATCAAAAACATTCTAAAAAAAAACATTAAATTAGTGTTTTTTTAATACAAAAAGCACTTGAACGGATGATATCGTGCCAAAAAAAGCTGAGATGCTGTATGAACAAAGATCGTCCATGCAAATATTTCTAGATATGTATAGTAAAAACTTACAGGAAATGAAGGATTGTGAAAATCATTTTCAAAAACTGTGTGAAGATCACGAAAGAGCCTATGTTCAGGAGTGTCATATCTGCCATCACATAAATCCAAGCCACCAATGAAAGAAGTAATTTTTCGGTTGTTCCCAGAAGATTGAGTATCAAGAATCACGCACTTCTGATGGTGGCTAAAAAGCGTTCCCACAACCTGGACTAGAATGATTAGTCATGTCAGAGAACAAAATCATAGGCCCAGCACAGTTAGAGCAGATAAGATATGGAATTGGTCACACCTGTTGCTTGAAAACGCTAAGCTTATTGCTTCCATAACGAGGTGCAAGCACGCAATGGACACTAGAATGTTTGAAAAATTTCTTGGTTTCTTCATCATGAGTTTGCATGACACCATCCTGGATTTAAACTCACATAATATTTTTAAAATGGATGTATATATAATATGTGTATGTAGACATAATCCATGCCTATCCAAAGTATGATTTTGGAACTTGATAATAGTCTTTTAATTACTAGTCATAATTATCAACTACTGGATAAAAAAAATGGTTTGTTTCAATAATAAAAAAAAAATCTTAGAGTTGACCCAATTAGGGTCTCACTCAGGGTCAACCAACCTGCCGAGTCACTTGGGTTTGACCAGCTTTATGTCTAAACTGATTCAAAAAGAAACCTAATTTGGGCCAAGTTCTTGATCAGAGGGTTACTAGGATGACTTATTGAATTACATCAGGTTTAATAACTATGCTTTCAAGTTGCATAGAAAAACAACTAATAAATTGTTAACATGAAATCTCTGCAATGTTTATTAAGGTTTTGGAAGTGCTTACCGTTTTCAGACAGAATGTGTCATGTGAAGTTTTATCGTCCCATAATAGCATAACCACACGGACCCCTTCTTCTGACTTGTACTTTAACAACTCTCCCAGAGTAAGCTCACCTCCCGCTGGCAATGGCTTTGTTGGCTCCCTCACCAGCTTGACACGGTGGTACACTGACCACCCCACAATATATATCAGGTTGTGAGCTTCTAAGATAGCATGGCATATGTCTTCCCAACAACTACTATGCTGAAAAACTTTCCCATCATCCAGTGTAATTTTAGGTAGCACAGCATCAGGTACATGAGCATCTTGGTAAAGTGTCACTGACCCTCCTTTCCGGAGTGGAAAGTATGTATTGGGAACTCCTTTGTATTCTGGTCCATCACCAACACCATCTTTGTATAAAGGGTTGTCTTCAACTGGCTTGAATTGAATGGAAAAATGTAACTCAGGGTAAGGTTTCAGGCAAGTTCCAGAAGTGCAAATGATAGGAAACCAATCATTAATAGTATTTCCAGAGATGATTTTCTCAGCTGGTATTTCCACTACTCCAATAAGTTGTGCCCCAAGAAAATCGTTGTCCTTGACATGAAACTCTACTTTTACAACAGGGTGGGCAACTGGGACACAGAAATGCTCATCCCACAAAGGGTTCTCGCAATTGGCAATCACTCTAGTCTGGGCTACTGTTGCCCCTGCAAGGCAAACAGACACGTAGGGATCACTAGTAATGATTGAATGTTTGCCTGAATGTGTCATGGGTTTGTGTCCACAAAGTGGTGAGTAAGATCCACACATAGTAAAACATTTTCTCATATTTTCTGAAGCTAGATCCATATTTGGAAGAGATTTAGCCTCTAAGATCCATATGTCCAATTCACCATGTAAAAAAACAGATTCTTTAGAAGACTGAATTGCAGTCGATTGAGCCGTCCGAGGAACATTGGTTTCTGTACTCATTCTGTCTTGTTAACTTTGCAAACACCAGATTCTCAAGGGCCCTCCTATATTTGCCAAAACTATACCCAAATTTAATCAATCAGATGCTAACGTTATATTGTAGATAGCCAGCCCCCTGAGAGATGAATCGAGTCTATGTTATAGTTCCTTAATCCATGCAAATATAACTTGCATCTACATCACAAAGCTTGTGAAACTCACTGCTTTGCAGAAGGAACAAGCATCATAAGCAGTCAGAAAATATGGAAACACGGTGTTCTGACTTGAGCCCATATCAAATGCATTATGCAGAGATTGCAGTCTCCATAGGTTGACCCCAGGAATCTTCCCCTGCCAGGGAAAGAAAGATAAGGAGAAGCAAAAGAATCAGATTAAAGACCAAAAACATGTACATACCTACACAACCACTTACTAACACCATGCATGCGCATAAAGACATTAAAGACAAAAGAACAAACATGACACAAACCACAAAACATCAATCTGCTAGAGAAGCCGAAAGATTACTCAACTTCCTTCACATACCATGGATGTTCCACTATAAGAATCCTCCACATAAAGTCCAACGTTTACATTATCATTGATGCCAAATTGGTATTTCTTCTAGACAAAATTAAGATGGAAGCCGTGTGTTTGGTATTGTAGTACAAGTTTTTTTTAATTCGGAATGCATTGAAATTATATTTTTTAAAATAAAATTTATTATTAATATTAGAGCATCAAAATTATTCAAAAACACTTAAATAATATTAATTTGATGTTTTTTCAGGCAATAATCAATTTAAAAAGCAGGTTATAACACAAAAACAAACAATCACTAGTTTTAAAGCATTTTCATAAATTACAAGTTATCTCTTAATCTTTCAAATTTCATATAAACACTATAGTTTTATTTGTCCTGTCACAGAAGTGATATATACTTATTAATCACACCATATCATTATTAAATCAACAAGAGCTAGCAGTATAACACTGTAGAATTAATTTGTTCTAATTGATAATTAATTGAAGTCAGCTAAAACACATCTAATTTTTCCTTAAAATATATAAAAATTCTCTTAACCATGCTAATCTAACATGGTAATTATTCATGTCCCAGCTTTTTTCATCTTCCATGGAATCCAAGTTTGTGGATCAACTTTCCCAAGGTGAAACAACGAAGAATAAACTAAGAGCATATCAATCTCTCGTAACTCACAACCAAAAACAAAATCCAGCTCGAGTTCGGATATGGCTGTGCTACTTAAGATCCGATCAAGAAAATTCCTATTCGCGTTGCATGAAAGGTAGTTGAGGATACCCTAAGCATTAGATCATAAAAAGAAAATAAAAAAAATATAAGTTTCACCATTACATTAAAAAGATAGCTATCAAAGTGGTGAGGTTATTAATAACAAACCACGCATATTTACCTTGAGAAGAGAAGCAAGGAGGAAGATAGATGTAGGGATCGGAGAATGGAGAAAATGGATGATAATGAGAAGGGTACAAAAGTGGTGTAATGGCCTGAAGCAGTGCCAACCCACCATCTTTCGGGGAGGAGGAGGGCAGCGAAAATGGCGGGAAGTCTTGAGCTATTTTATGAGGATGGCTATTATTAGCTGTTCTCTAGATTTGTTTTGGCCATACCCACTAACCTTTCTAGCTTTCTCAAATATAATTTTGCTAATTTTGGACGTTCATGCTTGTTAATATTAATCAACGATTGAGTTGTAATTCTCTAAATTAAGTAGTCCGGTATTTTACTAAACTAGCCCATTACCCTCACTGCGTGATTTTTTGTTTAAAAACAATATTATTTAATTTTTAGAATTCAAATACAATATTTTTTATTATAATTATAAAATATAAAAAAATAAAAGATTTGACAATTTTACCGTTAATCTACTATAGCTCCTCTCTGATTTTATTTTATTGTAGATGTTTATAATAGACTCTTTCTTTCTTGATCTCGAACTTTCGTCTATTTTTGTTTTATTCATTAAACTTTATTTGTTTTCATTAAATATTCTAATGTTTAATTATCGATTAATTTTATAAAAAAAATAATTTGATTTTGTTTTTTAAATTAAAATTCAAGGATCAAGATTGAAATTGAAATTTTCAAAAAAAAAAAAACTTTACATGTGTTTGTTGTTTAAATAATGTCGAAATGTTCAATTTAGTCCTTCAAGTTTCACATTTTACATATCTAGTCTCTATTCTTTGGTTTTATGTTTTGGTCTTTCAGTTTATTTTTCAAAGTCTAGAAAAAAGAAAAAATTTATAGAAAAAAAATGAGAAAAGCTCTTGAATTGTCAAATTTTGGCCACTAAAAACTATGATTTTGATGTCTTTATATTCATCTTTAAAAGGTGAACTCAATGAATATAGTTTCTGCCTTCATTGATGACCAACAAGATGGATTAGAGCTAAAAAAAAATTAATATGATTTGATTTTGAGTTTTTTTGTCAAATTAAAATGTGTTTTGAAATTAAAAATAGTCATGGAAGTATATATGATGGTTTTTCTATGTTTTTAGAGAAAAATAATTGAGATTTAGACCCTGTTTGTTTGCTGGAAAGTAGTTTTCTTTTGGAAAGTGGTTTTCTTGGAAAGTGAATTCCTGAAAAGTGAATTATTTTTCGATGTTTGGTAGTGTTATGGAAAATGAACTGGAAAATACTTTTCAGTGTTTGGCTATGTTATGAAAAATAAACTAGAAAATAATTTATTAATAAATTAATTTTTTTTTCAAATATATCTAATATATGAAAAATATTAAATATAAATATTTAATCACTTACAATAAAAGAATAAAATCTAAAAAGTGTAATGATGAATTTTTTTTATTATATCATATATTCATATATAGCTTATTTTATAAAATATAACTATATATGTCATATAATATTATAGAGATATAATCTTGTGAAATTTTTCATAAATAAAACTTATTAATAGTTTTGATGTTTTGTTTGGTTTTTGGGAAAAATACAGAGCATGGGTTAGGGCTTGCTGTGTTTGAATGGTTTTGATGTTTTGTTTGGTTTCTGGGAAAAATACAGAGCATGGGTTGCAGCAAATTAAACAAGATAAACCGTGAAAAAAACGCAGCAAATTATATCACAAGATTTATGTCATTATTATAACTACAGATTAAACAAAAAAATAAAAACATAAGACAAATAATGAATAGACATTTGAGAAAAAAATCACCTGAAAAAAGAGCTGATAGAAATGCTTCAATTGTTCTGTAAAGAGATTTGAGAGAAAGAGAGTTATGGATTTATATTCTGAACACACGATGTTATGTTTTTTTGTAAACAAGAAAAAGTGTTTTTCTTAGGATAAGAAAAGAAAAACACTTTCCTGCCATAAAACATTACTTTTTCCTTTGACCGGAATTCATTTTTTTTGATCAACTTTTCAAATGTTTACCAAACATAAAAAAGTGAGGAAAATAGTTTTCAGAAAAATAAATTTCTAGAAACAAACAAGACATTAATCTTTTAAGATCTAAAAACTTAAACTTTAATTTTTTTCACCACAAGAATAAGCTTTAATGGTCACAGAATGTTGTATACAATTGACATGAGAACAATGTGGTTGATGCTATTTAAAAAATTATGCAGGAATGGGCTACATGTCTATCTTTTTTATTAAAAATAAATAAATCAAGCGTACAAACCTGGCCTTCCACCCCTAAGCTTGAAGCGTGCCTAGACTTTATTATTTTGGGCTAGACACACGGGATGTCTACCCTTTCTCTCTTTTTTTTATTAAAAAATAGCTTTATCATTTTGAGCTTATAAGGTTTTTTTATATATAATATGATAGTCTTTAGATAAAATTATTCATATTTTTTCAATTACACCATTGTTTTCAAGGTAAAACTAACCATTACTTTTTTAATAGTTATATATGAACTTAATATGATTCATTTTTTAAAAAGAAAATCCCTCATGAACATCAAATGCAATAAGATATTTGTTATTTTTTTATTGTAAATTTTTAAATGTTTTTATTCATTTTTATATTTTTTTTTATCAATTTATGATTTTTTGTGTTTTTTTATTGAAGTTTTTTTTTAATTATGATATTTTTTTATTAAAAAAACAATATTTCTAAAAAAGAAGAAATAATTTGTAAAAAGAGAGTTTTGATTAGAAAGGCACATTTTTACTCCTTATTTAAATTCAATAGAATTTTTTTTTCTAATTTGTATTTTAATTGCCTTCATTTTTTTATTTAATAAACCATGTTTCTAATAAAAAAAAAGATTTGTTAACTTTTTTCAAAATTTAAATCATTGTTTTTTCTATGAATATCCATTTTTATTTCCATACAATTAAATAAGAAAATAATAATTTATCCATGTTAAGATCAACTTTCCACTTTAGTTTTTAATTAATATTAATAACTCTTTCTATGATTCATATATTTTTCAATTTGTTTTATAATAACTTTGCCGCCCCACCTCATGATATTCATTACCACATAGGGAAACTGACTTCTCCAACTGAATTTTCTGTAAACAAATTGTCAAGAGACATAGCTGTCAGAATCATTTGTAAAAGCAACCGAACTTGTTTTCTACTAGAAACTTAAAGTAGCATCAACATTTTATTTCCTAGGAGCTCAAAAAGTCAGCTGAATACAGAATACTTGCTTTCTAGTAACTAAACGTATGGTATGGTGACATTACAGAGCAATGCATGCACCCTAAAAACAAACCCCGGACTGTTTTTTTTTTTTTCCTATAAGATCATTCCCATTGAAATTGAGGAAAACAGTTGACAGACAGATTGTATGAAGACATGCATAACCTGGCAACCTCATAGAACAGTTCGAGCAGTCCAATAAAAAAACAGACGCATTCCTACTTTCCTAGTCTCATATAGGCAACAACAAGCACAAGACTATTTACCAAAACAGACATCGAATGTTTATTTCCTGCTGACTCGTGACAATGAAAATTGAAAGACGAAGGTGATTTCCATTCTCTCTTTCACCTCAAAGAACCATCAGAGTCTTCTCAATATCCTCCCTGCACAACCCAATAAGGATGAGTGAAACAAGATGATATGGTAAATGGCAAAAAGGAGCTAGCTCTTTCTTAAAGTTGATATAGTGTTCAACTTCTCCTCGCATTTCAGCAGTATCCAGTTTCCCACGATAGATCAATTGGTAATTGCATGATAGCAATCACAAGACTCAGATGAAACTTTCCTGTCATCTAACTTGTAACCAGTCACCAGCTAACCTAGTTACACAAGATGACGTTTTAATCTATCAACCTGAAAACAAACCTACACGTCATACAAGTATGTAAGGCTCTGTAAACCATTCTTCCTCCATCTCACCACCCAGGTATAATCTAAAAACTAAAAAGAGGTTCTAGTTAATTACTTAATGGGGGAGTGCCTTACTTGGTCTGACCAGCCTGGTTTCCCTGGTGGTGCATAGTTCCCTTGCTCTTCTTGCGTGCTCCTCTGCTCCATTTGTGCGGACCTCGGACCATCACCTGGGTTATGTTGTCCATAGCCAGTATTTCCACCTTGCCCATAGTTTCTAACGGGGGGTTGCCTTACTTGGTCTGACCACCCCGGTTGCCCTGTTGGTGCGTAGTTCCCTTGCTCTCCCTGAGTGCTCATCTGCTCCATTTGTGCAGACTTCTGACCATCACCTAGGTGACGTTGTCCAATGCCAGTATTTCCACCTTGCCCATAGTTTCCAGCATGGGTGGGAGAATAATTCCTGTCACCTCCCCTATAATCTCTTTGCCCAGGAGATCCATGATCCCTGGGATCTCCTTGCAGGAAGCTCCTTTGATCTGGGGCATAATGATTTCCATGCTGTCCTTGGTTGTAACCTTGCTGTCCCGGGGGATAAAGATTCCCCTGCTGTCCTTGGTTGTAACCTTGCTGTCCTGGGGGATAATGGTTTCCATGCTGTCCTGGGTTGTAAGCTTGCTGTGCTGGGGGATAAAGATTTCCTTGCTGTCCTTGATTTGTGTTCCTCCCTCCAGGGGCATGATCCCTATTGATCATCGGCATACTACCGCCTGGCCCTGGAGGACCACGGTTTTGCTGTGGTGGGTAATTTTGTTGAGGACCATAGTTACTACCACCTCCTTGCATGTGCCCTTGTTGACCGTGCTGGGGTGGCGGCCCTTGATGATTTGGCATTGGACCTCCTTGCTGGTTAAATCTAGGTGGACTTCTATTCCGCTCATACCGTCTTTCTCCCCCTCTATGAACTGGGGGTGGTCTCGGAGTAATCACTCCATTTTCATACTTGTCTCCTGCAAAGCAGATTACATCAGTTTAAATCACCATCCTAACAAACCAAATCATTCTGCATTTTAACTAACTTGTGCAATAACCAAAACTACCAAAGTTAAAGGACTAATACTAGCTTAAACAAGTAAAACAAAAACCCTAAATATATCACGCAATAACCCAAATACAAATTTAACTACTGAACAGAACAAACAAATTTTAATCACAAGGAGAAAAACCTGACCTCCGTATTCCTTGTTCACTGGATCAATATACGAATCAGGTAGTACAAAAACAACCCCAGGAACATCTGTTTAAACCATCATACATAACAAGTCAGCAAGCATTCCAGACAATAACAATGCACAAACTAAGAATGCTAAAAACAGAGACAAACCGACTGACAAAACCCGACCTTTAAACTTTTCTGACTCCTGTTCAGACATCAAAGCCTGAAACCCTTGATAAGTAGTTGTGCTACAAGCATAAATCTTCTTCTTCGCCTCCTCAATACTTCAAAAAACATCACAACAGCATTAATTATATATAGATTTCAAGCTAAAAATAAATAAATCAATAAATAAATAATAACCTGATGTTGAGTCCTTGGGCACAGATTCGTTCATAAGTAGCGACCATTTCTTCAGGAGAGGGTTTGGGATCTTTGGGGAAATCAACGGTGATGAGCCAGTGATTGTAATCGCAGCCTGGGAACAGAATTGTGTCCTCAGTGATTTCGTCTCCGTCCTCGTAAAGCTTGTACTTTTTATCTGGTCTCGCCGTCGTCGTTGACATCATCGACACCCTGGTTCCTGTGAAAACCCGCGATCGGGAAATGATTGTGGGGGACTGTGCGGCTGGTGGTGCGATTGGTACAGGAATGGAGAAAGGACGTTGCAGTGTGGAAGAGAGTGGAGTTAGGGTTCGACGGAGGCGGAGGAGGCGGAGCGCCATGGCGTAATCGTGAGTGCTAGGGTTTTAGAGCGGGTTTAGGAATTTCTTTTCTTTTTGGTAAGACACTCACCCTCCCGCTCTAGTACCTGAGCAGCTGTTTTTCAGGATTAATTGCATTATTTAGTCCCTCTACTTTGAGAATTTTCTTAATGTAGTACCTCTATTATTTCTTGGATTTATGTAGTTCCTTAACTTAAGATGTTTTTATAATGTGATCCCTCCATTAAGATGTCGTATGAGTTACATACTAGTCCCACTTTAAAGAAGAAATACATACTAGTCCCACTTTTTTTAAAAAAATAGATAAATAATAAAAAAGAATTAAATTTGAGAATCATTAAAAATAATATAAATATCTTCACTCAACTTAAAAAAAAAAACTTTACTCTCTTGTTTCTCTCTTTAAATATTATAAAAGAAATATTTAAGTTAAAACTTGTTAAAAAAATATTTCTCATTTAAAAAAGGCCTTAAGATTATTGAATTATGTTATTAATGTTGGATTCCCGAATATTATACATGCAACATGAATAATAAAATAAAATTATTCGGGAGTTTCTAGGATCCCGTTAGACAAATCTAGAGTTGTTTAAGAATTTATTACCTGAAGATCTGATTTTTTTTACTTTAAATAAATATTTAAAGTTTGAATTGTTGTAAACCACAAGTCATTCAATTGTACAACTTCCAATGATAATTCATATGAACCACAATAAAAAATCTCTTAAATTTTTATTTAGAAGAGAGAGATTGTCATACCCAAAGTGTTAACTTTTTATCTTGTGACTTACGTAAATCTAACAAACAACCACTAAAAAAATAAGAGGGATAGCTTACTATTTATAGAAAAATATGAGAAACCCTATAAATTGATAAAATATCAATTTGCCCCTTGAATAATATTCATGTATTAATTTAGGATAATTTTAGAAATTAACCTAATCAAGTCCTTACTTAGTTTTTCTAGGTCTAAAAATATAATTTCTATATTAATTATATTCTACTCCTTAATTTTAAAAATATATTTTAATCAAGTCATACTTAATTAAATTATCTCAGTTTAATTTCTGACTAATGGTTCTTAATATGTGTATCTTATTAGGTTTATAATATGTTGGTCCAAATATAAATTATAATTATAAGTATGATTTTTATAGGTCTAAAAATATAATTTCTATATTAATTATATTATAGTCCTTAATTTTAAAAATATATTTTAATCAAGTCATACTTAATTAAATTATCTCGGTTTAATTTCTGACTAATGGTTCTTAATATGTGTATCTTATTAGGTTTCTAATATGTTGGTCCAAATATAAATTATAATTATAATTAAATAGAATTAAATAATTTAATTTATTATCAATTTAACAAGTAATTAATTTATATTTGAAGATCAAATGCATCGATATATTGGTTCAAATATAAATTATAATTCTAATTAAATATAATTAAATAAATTAAACAATTTAATTTATTATCAATTTAACAATTAATTAATTTATATTTGAAGATCAAGTGCATTGTCTAGCGACATGTCATGATTCTCCAAATATTAGAAAAGTGATTAGTGATTTAACTTAACATTTTAGTGACCAGTTTCTCATTGTAATTAACATCCTTTCATCAATAATGTTTTGATTTAACATTAAAGCATAAAGTATATTTGTCATGTTAAATCATGTTTGTTCTCTATATAATAGTCATTTATCGTTTGAATAAGATTTGAAATTCTTTTCAAATCTCATTCTACCCTGACCAAAGATTTATCAGTCAATACTATTTGAGAATAAATAGAATATTTTTTCTAATTCACCTACAGTAATGAATCATCTCATGATCACTTAAGTACTTTCACTTGGTTCATGTTATACTCAATATATGCCCCTTCATTACCTCAATTAAAATAACATGTAACAGAATCAAAGTACAACATTATCTATATAAGATAACTTAGGGATCTTAAATCTAAGGTGAGCCTTTCCATTGATACATGTGATCTCTTCATATGAAATTCTCATATGGGTTATTTCATTGTACATGTCTCTTGATAAGTATCTATATATTAGTTCTAGGTATTTCTTATACCCCAGCTCATGAGAACAACTGCTTCATTTCATAAGAAAATAACATGATATGTACTAGTCTCTACGACTCTGATAAATGTCTAATATTTAAGAGTGCATCAAGCAATAACATTTCAGAAACAATGTTTCGATGCAATAAGAATCTCATAATTATAATAATTTTATAACTTTATTTGCAAAGTATTTTTTCCCCATGGACTTTATCTTTACTCTAGATTCATAAATCAAATATTAGATTTATTAATTTGAACATTAAAAATAAATTAAGTCTTTATAAATAATATATATATATATATATATAATATTATATATAATAAACCGATTGATTACATGACATATTAAACTAACAATTAATCTGGTTCATGCAAAAAACACCAACCTAAATATATTTGGCAACTAATTAAAAGTTGGTCATAGGATTTATTTGGATCCTATATCTAAAGAAATTAAAGCTAGAAAAGTTAAAGAATCTTTATTTTAATGATGATAAGCCTAGTTATAAAACTTAAATTAATTTGTGGGTTGATTCGAGATCTGAATCAGTTCGAGTTTAAAAAAATAAAAGAATGATTAATTTGGATAACTCAATCAGAAAACCATGTTGACCTACGATTTAGATAACCTAGGATAAAATCTAGTAAAAAATCAATTGATTTTTTTTGAAAAAAAATCAAATCAATCCGAGTTGATTCTCTTATTCTTTGACTTACATCTTATCATATATCGATTTTCTTATCGGATTTTAAAATTATGGTGATGAGGCAGCAATCCACCTTTGTTTTCCACCGCGCATCTCATTTCTTATTTGGATGGTAATTTTCCTTTGCTTTCTATATGTTTTGACTATGTAAAATTGTGATGTTTTTCCTTGTTTTTGGCAATTATTTTTCTTGCATGAATTGGCAAGATCTACCATTTAGTTCAGTAGTTCATGTTACATAAACTAATTCAACATAATGACAGTTGTGAGATCCATTCTTGCACTCTGATTTAGACTTATGATGTGTTTGTCTGTCTCTTTCCAGGAAAGAGACGGCGTTTGAAAGATGCATGGAGGACTAACCCAACTAGTTTTCTTTCCTTTACTGAATCTATTGCAGTTAATTTTTTATAAATTAATATTTTCATAACAACAAAAATTTATTAATTAATTGAGATATTATTTAACCTTTAAATCTAAGAAAAGACTGAATAAAAATATTATTTAATCGATATTACTAATTTATTTAGTATTGATTTATCAAGGTTATCATGCTATATATTTTGTAAGGTTCCTTGAGCAGGGCACTGGAGTTTAGTTTAAAAAGCTTCTAGTTTCCACAATCATGCTGTGGTATTCCATTCACGTAATTCAATATATTAGAAATAGATTAAATTTAATCGAAATTATATTTATTTGAAGTCATGAAAGTAAAAATCATAAATTTATCCCAAGTTAAGCTTAAAAGCAACTGCATGTCTAAACTCCTCCCTTGTTTTTTTATTAAGTAAAATAATTGTTTGATAATTACCTTCTACGTCAAATAAACTAAACTGGGATTCTTTGTGAAGCTTTATTATTGATATGAATAGTAAATATATTTTTTTTTTCAATCCAACTCATTTTTTTTTCTTTTAATTTTTTTTTAATTTCATTCTTGATCTTTTGTTAACCGTCGTTCAAGTTATTAAGTCAACTAAACTATATTAAGATAACTCTCAAACAATTTAATTTTAAACCTAGTCTTGATAAGAAGTTGGGTCAAAGAAATTTTTTTTTATCAATTTCATCTTTTGTTCTCAATTTTATTTTCTAACGTTTTCTTACATGTCGATCGGGTTACCTTTAAACTAACCAAGTCAACTAGGTTATGGTAAGGCAACTCCCACACGGTTTAATTTTCTTTCATTTCTCCCCTTTTTTCTTTCTATTTCTTCTTCTTTTTTTCCCTCAATTTCTTTTTTAGATTTTTTTTAATAGTTATCCAAGTTGTTTTTTAAACAAGTCAAGTTGACCGAATCAATTTATGAGAACTTTTATATTATTTAATTTAAAACACGGACTAGGTAAAGGGTTAGGTTGAGAGATTTTTTTTATCAATTCCCCCCCCCCAAAACTCGGACATTTTTAACAAGCTAGTAGGTTTGTTTTTGGATCGGCCAAGTCAGGAGAGTGAGGTTAAAGGAACTTCCACTAGACAAAATTTTTAAAATTAAACTGGGAAGGAGTTAGTTCAAGAGATTTTAAAGTTAACCAACTATATCAGGTTTTAATAACAATGTCAAATAGTTATTCATAATCTAAATATTTTTTGTTATGTTAAAAAAATTAATCTCACGTGCAACATAACAAGAACATGCAAACTAGTATAATATAAGTGATTTCACAAAAATATCATTTGGATAGGAAAAAATACAATTTCTTTTTCTTATAGTTTTGATCAAAGTTATTAAATTCAGCTAAACACTTAATCCAAGGCTAAAATCACTGTTTAGCAGGTTAACTTTAATCCACTTGGATTAATTAAAAAACAACTTTGTTTTAAGATTTTTTTAAAAAAATTAAAGATTAAAAAGATGTTGATTTGAACAAAAATAGAAAATCAAATTGATTAAATGACGTCGAATCAACTACTCCTGTATGGATTAATTTGAAACTCAACCTAGAATAGGGTTTGGTCGGCTGGTCTCACATAGACCTGAAACGAGTTTAACAAACAGTGGTTTTGACATCAACAAGAACATCCAAAAGTAAAACATAAATTCCGAAATATACTGTAAAAATCAATTTCAAGCATAGTTCGAATGCATATAAGATTTATCAAGTTACAACAGTTTCATTCGAGACTACAAAATGAAAGAAGAAAAACTTGAAGAAACTCAACAACAAGAAAGATTAGCAATGATCATAGATATCTCCCTCTCGAACACACGGCCTGATCCCGACACAAACAAAAAGAGATCTAAGTAGTTATGATTAAAAAGCACTAAACTCTTCCTCTTTGTGTGTCTCAATGACAACATCAGACGTAGGATAAGCAACACAAGTGAGAACCCAACCTTCCGCTATCTGGTCTTCATCAAGGAAGCTACCATCAGACTGATCCACAGTCCCTTGCACAACCTTGCCAGCACATGAAGAGCAAGCTCCAGCCCTGCATGAGTATGGGAGGTCCATTCCATGCGCCTCCTCAGCATGGTCGAGGATGTAGACGTTGGTGGGGCAATCAAACTCCTCCTCACCGTCAGGAGTGATGAGCTTCACCTTGTGCGCTGCCATTGCTTTAGCACGTCCTCCTCGACTGGCTTTTAAGCCAAAAAGCGCCTCCCCCACGGCGGGAAGAGCCCGTAGGCTTGTTACTGGCTTTTGTTTAGCAAACGAGGTGCTAACCATGGCGCTGGTACTGAGGGCTGCTGCGGTTGCCATTCTTCTTCAATCCAGTCTTACAGACAAGGCTTTCGGATAAAAAGTCTCTCTCTCTCTCTCTCTCTCTCTCTCTCTCTCTCTGAATGTGGGAGTCCAAAGGCAGTCGGAGGCTCGTGGAAATGGTGTGGCTAGGAATGAGAGGTGAAGTAGCATGGAAAAGAACCCTATCTGCCACATGGCAACCTTCTGTGGCTTGCGTTATCTTTCATGGTGTTAAAAGGATCTAACGATAGGACGAGTAAAAAATTAAAAAATCGATTAAATTAAGAAAATTGATGAAAAATAACTAAAAAAATTAAATTATATAAAAAACCAATTATAATTTTAAAAAAATCAACCAGTTCAGTTTTAATTCGGTTTTAATTTTATAAATCTGAAACTAAAAAAATTGAACCGAAATCGAGTCAAATCAAAAAAACCAAGTCAAACCAGTTTGAATTGGTTTTTGTTCTAGAAAACTAAATCAAACTAAAACCGATCAGTTTGAACTAATTTTAATTTTTTAAAAAAGAAATTAGTTTAATTAATTTTTTAATAAAAACGAAAATCTTCACCCTAATGACGACAACCTTATATGACTTTTGCGAACCGCCTCGATGGACTCCAGGACATTAACCGCATAACACGTTGACAAATAAATTGCATACGTGTACCTCCAGTTTGTTTTTGTAATTCAACCTTCGTTTTATCTCTCCATCACATGTTCAGTCCCATTTGCTAACTACCTAGTTTATTTCAACTGCACCGCGGGTAAAATAATTATTTTTATAAAAAATAAATATAAGTTTTTTCAAATATATTGTTAACAAAAAAAGATTCTCAATTATAAATAAAAAGAATTTCAATTTTGCGCCAAAAAAAAAAAGTTCCACTCGCCTGCGGATCCAATATTTTTTCTACCGCAAAAAGAACAAGTGTGCAGATATTACAATGTCAAGAAAAAAAATATAACTGAATAAAAATATTGATACTTAAATATAATAAAATATTAATACTTAAATATAATAAAAAAGAGTAAAATATATGTTTTAATGTAAACATTTAAAATCTCAAATTAATTTTTAATATAATAAAAAAATAAGACAAAGTTGAAATTAAAAAAGGTTAAACCATTTTCCTACAGTTTTTTGTTTAATAATTTTTCAAAAAAAAAAGATAAGAAAAACAAATAAAAAAAATTACAAAAAAACAAAGATAAAAAAAAAATAGTATAAATAAATAAAGTATAGAGTAATAAGTATTCTGAGTATGAAGAATAAATAATAATATTTTTCTTTCAAGAAAAAGTGTAATAAAAACAACTAAAAAATTATAAAAAAATAAAAATAACAAAAAAATAATAATAAATAAAACATATATAGAGAGTGATATACAAGCCAAATCTAAAGAACAAAAAAACAAGAAGAAATTTTCTTTTTCTAAGAAACTAATAAAACTACATATTCGCTATCACTATCGTGAAAAAAATAAAAATTACATCATTTCTACAGTGAAAAAATATTTTCTTTTAGTACATGTACAATAATAGTTTTAAAAACTCTCTTTTAAACATGGGTTAAGATCAATTATAGTTTTTGTTTTTTAACCTACTATTTTGTAAACTATAACTACAAAAACACACTTCGTAAAAACAGGTAGAGCATAATTCAAAATCCCAAGGCTACAAAGTTGGACAAATACAAACCCTAAGGCAGGCCATCCTGGTTTCGAAAATTATGAATGTGCATTCAAAGGGCTCAATTCATGTTTAGAGGAAACCAGAAAACTGGCCCTGCCGAGATGTGTAGTACTGTTCAATAAAAGTTTCCAGAGAACTACAAAAATAGCATAGATAGTTTTTAAGCAGCGCAGAAAGAATTTCCAGAACCTGAACATGACGATTCTTCCCAAGATCAGTAAATAATAAGAACAAATTCAACAAAAAAGAAAAGGAAAATAGGTATCAGTCCTTCGTGTAGTGTACCTACTTCCACGAGAAAGCGTATAACAAAATGAAAGGTGTTTGATATATTTTTCTAGCTTCACAGATTACAAAAACAATCTCTTAATTCTAAATTAAGACCTTCACTTACAGCCGGGGAAGATAACCAAAAAACATCTCAAGGCTTCCTTTTTTCCAGAGAACGAAGAATATATCCCCCATCCCAAAAACCTGTTATATCTGTGCATTGTTGAGTTCCCCATACATGACCAGAGGCTTCATCTCAAAAATCATTGTCTCAACAATAAGAACAAGCTCTGAGGAAGCACTTTGAGGTCTACATTTCCTCGCTGAAGTTCTAGTCGCATTTTATGTTCTTGTAGATCCTCCTCACAAACAAATTTGAGCCTAAATAACCAACAGCTCCTGCACATGAAAAAAATAATAATCATATCAATCATTATGAGAAAGAACCATAAAAAGGGTACAATGACAAGGACATCCTTGATCTTGATCCCTGATTCATGGCCAATTCAGTTGCAAATTGCATCAATTACTACAAAAATTGCTGGTATTTGCTATCAACCAGCAAATGATTGTATCAGGGGCCTCATCACGAATTTACTAGAGGTCAAAACTACCAACAAGTATAATCTGTTTCCCATGAGAAACAAGGAGGATTTAATGAGAATGGACATTAATTCAGTCAACACAAAGGCAATAGCAACTAGGGCATTGTGCAGTATAAACAACAAAAATACGAAACTCACCACAGAGAATTCCCAATCCAAGACAGAACATCAAAGTGTATCCAAAATAGAAGCTTGTCTGGAAGAAGCCCGACATCTTAGTCTTCACATAGAAGTAATATATTGAGTACAAGTACACATAAACAGCTGTTGAGGCAGCAGAGAAGAATGAAGTCCACTGCCAGTGATAGTTCTCAGCATTAAGCAAGAAATATGTTCCCACAATTGTCACGCAAACTGTTACAATAATGAGAATCAGGAAAACAAGCAGCATAAACCCGTACACATAGTAGACCTGTCAACCAGCAGCAGAAGCAAGGTTAGTGAGCTGTCAAGGAAAAACATAGCTTAATTTGTATCATCATTTGTTTTTTGGGTTCTCATCCATGAAAACAAAAAAAAAATTAAGTGATCAGAAATATTTTAATATACATAAAACAAATTATCAAAAATTAAGTGATCAGAAGCAAGGTTAGTGAGCTGTCAAGGAAAAACATAGCTTAATTTGTATCATCATTTGTTTTTCGGGTTCTCATCCATGAAAACAAAAAAAAAATTAAGTGATCAAAAATTAAGTGATCAGAAGCAAGGTTAGTGAGCTGTGAAGGAAAAACATAGCTTAATTTGTATCATCATTTGTTTTTTGCGTTCTCATCCATGAAAACAAAAAAAAATTAAGTGATCAGAAATATTTTAATATACGTAAAACCAATCTAAACATGCCTTCCAATCAGTTAAAAGGCAATAAAAAACTAGAATAGGGGGTACCCGGGAAAACTTTTCAGTATATAACATATTTGCAGCATGCTTTTCTGGGTAGGAAAAGAATTCCGTTGCAGTTCTTCATTCGTTTAAAAAGATTTGGTCAAACATAGACAAGCATGTCCGTGCCCTTAAGAAACAGAACTCAAGATAAGTCATTAGGCAACAAGGTTTTTCTAGAATCAAACTTGCTTGAAATCAGGTGAGTATCAAACTACTGTCATACACTTTTAGATGACAGTTTTATGCCCTCGAGCTGATACAAAATTTGCACCACAAAAACACAGAGTTAAAATTAAGGGTATCGAGAAACAATCATTATACATGAGATTGAGATATTTTTACTTGTGCCAATCAACAATAAAACAAAAAATTTCACCTTGTAATTCCAGAAGGATGTGAAGACAAAGTACATCTCAATGAATATGCTGCCAAAGGGCAAAAGTCCTCCCATCATCGAAACCACAGATGGTGTGAGGTACCATTTCTTCTCAGGAATTGGACGGGGAATGGTTTTCACACGACATGGATTGTTTGGAGCACCACTCCAATTTCTTCCAACAACAGTGCCAAGAAGAGCCAGAGGGAAGGAAATAAAAGCCCATATTACAAAAACTACCACAATGGTGCCAAAGGGAATGGCTGCTAAAGATCCATAGAAAATGGCAATTGTGTTCAGGATGAACCCAACCCCAAAGCACATAAATGGAAAGAGACAAGCGGTGAGAATCATCGACTTGATCCAATTTTTGCCTGTTAACCACAATAGAACCATAAGCAAATGATGAAGACAGAAAACAGAAAAATCAGCTGACTGATGGATGAAGATACGTACCTCCATGGCGAGAGTACATCCCTCCACTCACATAACCAGCAATGAATGATGTGAGAGCATAGCATGTTATGAATGTCGTGACAATAGCTCCTCTCCTGCAACACAAAAATACCATCAAACTTTACCACACAAGACAAATGATTGAAAGGGAAGGAAAAATTACAGCAAAAAGAACCCCCCAAAAAACAATTCACTGGTTACAGTTTACATAATAGTTTCAAGACATTCAGTCTCCAACCAAAGACCAAAGTAAATAGGATAATTTACAATATCATCAAGTTAATAGACAGATCAAATCACTCTTCAGATTAAAAGTTCTTTCACAAATGTCCAGCATATCCTTTCCCTTTTATCCACTTGGACAGCATTTTCAGCAGCCAACCACATCCAAATCCAAACAAATTCAACATCACCATAAATCCATGATAGAATCATTTAAAGATGAACGCAACCATTCAAAACCAATATGCATGATTCATTATCAAAGAAGATTGAAGTTATATTTGAAAAGCTCAAAACACAAGTACATGCCTCTCAATTTCAGTAACAGGTACACCATGACGAAAAATGAGGAAGCACGATAAAACTAAATTTGTTGTTAACTAATGAGGCATTAATTCCAGTCAATGAAACAGCAGAGCCTGAAATTGCATTAACCAAATGAATCCAATTCTGTGTCTGTATTTGTAAATGTATATTGAACTCAATCCCAGCACACAGCCAAAGTATTCCAAGAATCCAAAGTTGACTCATCCAAAATCGTTGCCAAGAGAATTCTCAAATGCTAATCCACTCATTAATTTCTTTATGCCAATTAAAGAACACCAAACTTGCACCACCAATTGCACTGAATCCATGGTTCCTAACCCACTGACACCATGGCGTATGAAGGTGATGTCAACATCTCAAACATCAATGACAGCAGAATATCATTTATGGCCATGAATACATCTTTTACAAATTCATGCACCACTATTTTGCAATCCGTCATTGACAAGAGCACAGTCAAAGGGATTCTCAATCTCCACAGCTAACCCTTCCCTCAGATCTCCCTGCTGATAAAGTTTAGTCCAGGAGAATATCATAGTCTTGGGATAACAAGTAGGGGGTGGTTGAATAAAATAGAGGAAAGGAGTACAGGTACGCTACATGGATCCGTTGGGTAAAGATTACCTGCAAAGAGATGCATGCCCCTTGGAGATTTCTGTTTGTTTTGGTTTGGTGGTTTGTTCAATGGGAAAAAGAGGAAGGGAAATGTTAAGGTTGTTTGAATTAAAGTTGTTTGAATCAAACAGAAAAAAGATCTAACAAGTACATAATGGCAGATTGTAGACATCCTAAGAAGATGAAAGGAGGGCATATTGATTCCACACGGGGAATAAAATTGAAGTCAACAAATCCTTGGCAGTTGTTTTAACATGTAGCTTGCAAGACAACTTGTATACAAATCTTAATTGGATACCATGTTAAAAAAGACTGCAGGGTATAACAAGAGGATAAATTCAAGGGAACTTCCAGGAAATTGCAACCACTAAGCATCCCAGCAACATAATCCAAAGAGATGATAACCACTATAGATTGTAAGGTCAAATATCAAATTTACCTGCTTGCTAATTAACTATCAATGATAAAGTATAAAACATATAAATATGATAATTTGTATACGATAATAGAGACTATCTAAGTTGACAAAGGTTAATCCATGTGTTTCAGAGTAAAATCTCAACATACCCGACATACAACGTTCCAACAATTGCCATCAAGATGACAAGAAGCACAAGCAACGCTAGCTGAGCACCTGTTCCAACAACAGCTGAGAGAAGAACCATACTGCGAGGTGGCCGGAAAACATCTCCATGAACAAGTTTCCAACCAGTCTCCTCACTAACATCTCTTTCCTGAGAAAAATGTCAGGATAATTTGCACAATTTCACAAGTTACAGTTCTATTGCAGTTACTTACATGAGGAAAAAATATATTGATGAAAAAAAAAAACAGCAATCTGACAATGAAGAATCTACTAGAATTCAGTCTTTAAAAAAAAAAGCCAAAGATAAAAAATTATTCTCAGGAAACCTATCAAAATAAACAATAACAATAATAATGAAAAAAAAAATATTCTCAGTAAACCCGTCAAATAAACAATAACAATAATAATACCCATTAAATTAGAATATAGAGAAGCATTACCAGAGATTCCACAAGGTCATCATCTTCCCGAGCATATTTTGCATAGTCATTTCTAAGAGTCCGCATCAAAATCATTGACACTAAACCGGTGAGAAAGATAACCATCATGAATGAATTGAAGATGGAAAACCAATGGATCTGCACTTTCAAATGCATTTACAGCAAAATAAGTAAGTGTTAAACAAATTACAATTAAACAGCCAATGATCCAACAAATAATCAAAATGCTTTTGTAGAACTAATGATACTTTTTAAATCAAGAATAGCAAACAATTGGAAGCACAAAACTGAACCAACATCACTTTTTACCTGATGCTCAAAGAAGGGGTAGTCCAAATAAACATCAAAGCGACGTGCAAAACTGACATTAGTCAAACTCCATTTGACAGAGTATGTCAAGTCCAAAATTCTCCCAGATTCAAGGGGCTTTGCATTTTCTTGTGTGAGATTGACGTGAATAATCTGCAAGCAAAGATGCTTTAACATTGATAAAAAAAAAATAAAGACATTAATAGAAAGTCATATGGAAGTTCAGGATCCATAAACCTGATCTTTATTATATTGGATAGTAATGCTCTTGTGCGTGAAAAGGAAATGCTTGCCATTTTCACCATTCTTATCAGGACGCAATTCACCAACAAACCCTAAAATATAATAAGGATAAATACAAGAATAAACTATCCAGTCACGTTGAGAGAAAAGTACAACAATACAAGTCCTGCAAGTACATACCCCATAATGGCAGATCATCTGAACTTGCAATCAGAATCCCAAAGATCATGAACCATGAGAAAAGAGGCCAGAAAAGTAAACGGTGAGCATTCCGACATGCAAAAGAAATTTAGTCCAATGATATAGTTCAAAAGATCACATAAACCTCAAAAAAAAAAAAAACAATAATTGTTCTCAATTGCATCCTTGAATAGTAGAGGGAAGCGGAGGGAAGGATGCACAGGCAGAGTAGAGGAATTGTGAGCATTAAATTAACAGAAGCCTAAACACACTGATATAGAATAAAAATACACACCCAATGCTTTCACCCACATCAGGAACACATCTGAGAATACAGCTCAAAACATACCCACAAAGAATTCAAGCCAATAATTGTTCTCAATTGCATCCTTGAATTGTTTGACCTTTGCTTCATCAAGCTCAAGCTGACAAGTGACACCTTTGTCCACATTCTCTGTTAAAAACAAAAATATGGGGAAAAAAATAGGTGTCAAATAAATGCAACAAAAAATTTCTGGACACATTCCACCAGACAAGTTAATGTGCAAGAAAAGAATTTACATACTCCCAAACTTTATGTCAATCTGGCTATCAATAAGCTCATTGCCACCAAGGACCTCACCGAGGCCACCCCATTTGTGTGTAGCAACATCACCAGATGGATGGCAAAATGGAAGGCTGTAATAATTGTATGTCTCTTGTGGATTGTTATAAGGACCCACTTTATTTACCCATAGTTTAACGGGTTCCTCTTGTCCATACTGCAGACATAATTTAAAAAACAAAATTGCAATTGGGGGGTAAATTAAAAGCATAGTAAGTGGTTGACTAAAGAATTCATTTCATTTAAATAAAACCATCAGGAAAATCATTTTGAACCCGGATCATATGAGAAAAGATTGAGCCAAGTTAGCTCACACCAAGTCAGAAATCACATCTTATTATTAAAAGATTAAGAGAAGAAACGTCAGTTTACTACCGAAAATGGAATGTGTGTCCCTCTCTATATGGCCAGTCACTCTTTCCAGTATTCTCTCATCATCCAAAATCATGCATAGTCAATTATTCTCATTCCCCGCAAACATATATGAAAACAAAAGTTTTAAAGCAAACAAAAGATGCAAACTACTTCAGCATTCCAAGTCACAAGTCCACTACAGCTAACATTTGTTCCCAAAATCTTTCCTCAACAAATCCAAACTCGATGGCTCCTAACTAAGTTCATCCTATCCATAAAACATAACTTATTGAACCCAGAGTGAATTTCCACATCAAATCTCACCAACAAACACTATACACACGAAGCACCTTTCACAATGTAATGCATAAACTGCCATTTGCGAAATCAAAACTCGATCCATGAACACCAATCAACCTAACATTTAAACCCATTGTTACGTTAATGTTTTTAGGTATCAAATCTAAATAAGTTACAAAAATTGTTTCCTAATGAAAAACCAGCCAAATAATTCCCTAAAATATAATCCAAAAAAGATCAGGTCATAATCAGATCCAATTTTTCAATAATTCAATAATCTAAGCACCTTTCACACGAAAACGACGCAAAAACTAACAGATCTGAGTCAAATTCGGGAACGAGACACATAAAACCTGAATAACGAGATCTGCGAGTTACGACTGACTCAGTACACCTGAGTCAAAACGAAACAAAACAGAGCAAATAGGGTTTGAGCTATCAAATATTCCGTTTACCCTGTGATCTGCGTCGAAGGCGAGAGCGGGAGAGAGGATAAGGAGGGAAATGAAGGCGAGGAGAGGAAGGGATCGAGCAGTGGTTGCTGAGGACATGGCGATCGAGGGTGACGGTGGGATCTGATGGTCCAGATTCGATCAGTCAAGTCGAATCAGATCGATTTTTTCTCGTAAATCTTTTTTCAAAAACAGATGAATTCTCTCGCTTAGCTCTGAATTTTTATTTCTCTTTTTTTTTTTCCTTTCAGGTAGAGAGAAAGCGGAGGGGAGTGAAGAGACAGAAATGTAAGGCAAGGAGCTCGGGATTTAATATTTGCGACTGACTTGTTACACGCTTTTTCATTGGTAAGTAAACGATTTATTTAATTATTTATGTCCAAAGCAATATGAATGAATATATATAATAAGTGTATATATTTTCTTTTCTTATACGCCATCCATTCTGTAGAATTATAGTCAATAACTTGATTAATTGTCTAAGCTACGTTGCGGGGTTTTTATTTCAATCCATAAAAATAATTATTTTAGTTTTTTTATTTAAAAAAATTATAAATGCATAAAGCTTATTTTACAGTTTATAATAATAAAAAATAAACTAAAACAGAAGAGTTTTCACACGCCCATAATGCATTGAAGAGTGGAGTGGTATTTTTTATTTTATTTTATTTTATCTCCTTAACTTTTGTTTTCATCAACAGAGTCCTTTATTTGCAAAGTTAATAGCCAATTGTATTTGTTGTCTATGAATAAAATTGAATAAAAGAGGATTAACATAGAAAAGGTGCTAAAAATAGGTGTGTGTTTAAAGTTGGTGCAAAAGGTATAGTTTAGTCCTCCAAATTTAACAATTAGATCTATCATGTCCCTTGTGTTTTTCTAAATTCAATTTCGATACAAAACTTTATTTTTTATAATTTTCAGGTCCCTGGTTTTTTAAGGAGATAAAAGGTTTTGTTGAAATTCAACATAGAGAAAAAGTCATTATTTTTTCATATTCCAACCATAAAATTGGTTTATCTTAGTGTCCACATGTTCTATTCAAAAAAATTAGTTTTATGGTGGTTTTTTGAAATCTTAACATTATATAAAAAAAATAGATCAAGGTAATGGAAGAAAAATCTAAGCCTATTTGATTTTATGTTTTGAAATCGTTTTTGGGGTTTTTTAGGATGATAAACTGATTTATAGGTGTTTTGAGAGTGTTTTTAAAATGTTGTTTGGTTAAAATAGGTTTTTAGGGGGGAGATGGATCTACCCTATTTTATATGTTGTTTTTTAGTGCATTTTTTTTTCCTTTAATGTTTTTTTAAAAAGTGCAATTTAACATTTTATTATCATTAATTTTTTTCTTGAACTTGAAATAAAAAAAATGCAATTTTATCTTTTTTGTGTCATTTAGCTTAAAAAATTATGCCAAGTTGAGATCATGTCTATAGCCTATATTGTAAATTTTACCGGTTAATTCAAATTGACCGTATGATATATTTTTTAAATGTCATTTACAATTCTTTTATAACTCTTAAATTTACTTATATATTAAATTCAATATGCGGTCAATTAAGACCCATTTAAGGCCTAGCCATGAAGTGAATAAAGGAAGAAAAGAAAGAGAGATAAATTATTTAATTAGGCTAACTCATTGTGATCGTGTCCATTACTCAGGTTGTAGATTTCACATATTAAACCGGATCAATATAATATGTAGTCTTTTCATTTCACTCTCTTATTATTTTTTTTATTAAATCTCTTGGTATCTTGTTGTATCACTTTTTAACTATGATCAAGCAAGGTTAAAACGACAATTGTGTGAATTTTGTTTTTTTAACTAAATCACCATATGAATAGGCCAACCAATTTGCTTTTGGTTCGCTAGGTATAAACGATCACATCGAATTTTTTTTATTTATTACCATTTATAGTGGTCGATTAATTTTGTATGATACATCGATTGTGTTTTTAATTCTCATTCCAAATATTTATTCGCATGCATTAAAAATAAACAACGTTCATATTTTTTATGCAATTATTAGTCTTTTAGCCAACACCGGTGAAACACGGGCTCAAAGCTAGTAATATATAAAGGTCAAATTAAAACCTTTAAACTAATTTTTGATTTGACCAACTAACTAGTATTGACATATAAATCTAATTTTTTTATAAAAAAAACCTTTAAACTACTTTTAAAATATCCTAAATAATTTTTTTCAATAGTCCTGGGTTATTTAAACTACTCTTGAAGTATTATAAACAGAAATGTTAATTAATTTTTTTATAATTGTTTTTTTATTTTTTATAAAAAAATTTAAAATACTCTTGAAGTATCACAAATATTTTTTTCAATAGCCTTGGGTCTGACGACTAAGTTATATTCAATAGTCTTGGGTCAGGTGGTCATGCATTCACCCATCACGTGCCAACAACTTTTGAAATAAAAAATAAAAGAAATAACACTCCATGGTCTTCTGAACATCTATAATGTGGTCCACAATAAACACTTAGTCGTACTAATAATAATTTTCCAACATGTTATATATATATATAAACAAATAATTTCTCACGTTAAAGGAATGTTTTAGAATGTAATACAAACTATATTCTTGTAAATTTTAAATTTTTTTTACTTAAAATATTTTTTTTTGTTTTTATACTATTTTAATATATTAATATTAAAATATAATTTTTTTTATTTTAATATATTTATAAATAAAAAATACTTTAAACTATTATTATTATCATAATTTCAAACACACACGTCTCACACGCGAAAAAGATTCTCTAAACAGGGAAAAAAAAACGACCACAACAGGGAGTGGACACAGAGAGATATTCCATTTCCAAATACACGTTCCCTCTCTCTCTCACTGAACACACCAAAAAAAGCAAAAAGGAGCTACGCAGTTTACAGATTCCTCGTACTATTTATTCTCCTCTTTCAATTTAAGTTTCTTTCAAATTTCACCCTCAGATTATTTACTTTCCTTCAAATCTCCGCCGCCGCCCCCGCCCCCGCCCCCTCTCGCTCTCTTCCTCCGTAGTATATAGTTTTAGTTTCTGTAAGAACTGAAGGTATAATTAATTGAGTTGAATTTTTAGGGTTTTTATAATTATCAAACAATTAATAGCAGAAAATTAAGGAAAAAAGAAAAGAAAAAGGAAATGGAGAATTACGAGCTGGTGAAAGACATAGGATCTGGTAATTTTGGAGTGGCAAGGCTGATGAGGCACAAGCAAACCAGAGAACTGGTTGCCATGAAATACATCGAGCGTGGCCGCAAGGTAAGTAAAACGAAATCAAATAAATAAAAACATTTTTTGTTTTTTATTTTATTTTTAATAACAATTAGAGTGTAAGTGTAATGTTAGCTGCGGCCTAATTGAGATTTGATTTTGGTGATTAGATTGATGAGAATGTGGCAAGAGAGATTATCAATCACAAATCGCTTCGCCATCCCAACATAATTCGGTTTAGAGAGGTTTTTTTTTTAAAATATATTTTTTTAAAATTTTATTTCGGTGCTTTTTGTTCAAGGATTTTTTATTTTTTTTGCAGGTGGTGTTGACGCCAACTCATCTTGCTATCGTGATGGAGTATGCTGCTGGAGGAGAGCTGTTCGAGCGGATTTGCAATGCTGGACGATTCAGCGAAGACGAGGTTTTTTTTTTTTTGTCTTTTTTTGTTATTAAATAAAAAAATGCTGAATAAGTTTGATTTTTTATTTATTTTCAGGCGAGGTATTTTTTTCAGCAGCTTATTTCTGGAGTTAGTTACTGCCACTCTATGGTAAAAGCAAAGTATTATAATTTATTTAGAGGTTTCGGTTGCTGATAGAGTTTTGGTTGGTTATTTACTTTAATTTTAATGATTGGCAGCAAATATGCCATAGAGATTTGAAGCTGGAAAATACGTTGTTGGATGGAAGCCCAGCACCGCAGTTGAAAATATGTGATTTTGGTTATTCTAAGGTGGTTTGAGAAAGCCAATTGTTACCATTTTATGTTTTTGTTTTGGTTTATTTGTGGTGTTTGTGAAATTTTTATCTTCTTATCCATGTTATTTGTGTAGTCGTCTTTGCTGCATTCGAGACCCAAATCTACAGTTGGTACTCCGGCTTATATTGCTCCGGAGGTTCTTTCTCGGAGAGAATATGATGGCAAGGTAAGACTTGGATTAGTCTTCATGTATTTGTTTTCCTCTTAAGTATGGACAACTTCTTTGATACAACACCACTGCTAGTTCGCCTTCACCTATTAAAGCACTAACACCCAAACCAGGAAAGAACAATAATCTGAGATCATGGGTTGAACAGCTTCTATATTTGTTTGAACTTTTACTTTGATTTAAGTGACAACAGGCATATTAGATTGTAGTCGGTGAATTGGAGAAGATTTTATCCTGAAATGCCTTCTCTGCATCTGCTGATAGTTTGCACACAAGCATATCTCATAAAAAATTAGCTGTTTGTTCACATTAATGTTTGATCATGTCATCCTCAGGAATGCTCAAGACCATTACAGTTGCATTTCTTTTTGCTTTGCTTCAATTGTTTTCTTTGCAATATCAACAGGACAAATTTGCTTGTTAATGATTTGAGGTTTTCATGTTTTGAATGAAACATTGTCGTTCTGTGTTATGCCCTTGGGGAAAAAAACATATATCTGAGTTGGATGGAGTTGACCTTTTGAAGCTACATATTTTGCTCAGGAATTTAGACTTTGTATAAAGGATTGCTGTTTAGGGTTCAAGCAGAGAAGAATTTCATGGACATTTGAATGGATTCACCTATTTGGAACTTCATATCATTTATCATCAGGATATTTGTGTGTGTGTGTGGTATCACCTTCTGAAAGTTATGGTTTAAATAAGCAGCTTTCCTACAGAGAACATTATGATTGGTTTACACTCCTCTCTTTGTACTTTGTTATATGGTAAACCAGCTGCTCCTCAGGTTGTAAATTTGAACTTAATCATGTTTAGATTTAAGCTTTTGAGACTTGAGCTATCAGTTCTCAATGAAACTTGTTTCAGCCACTTGCCAATGTTTCGGTTTCTAGCCACAGTTGAGTTCAGATGGCTTATTTGTTTGTTAGTTCATCAAAAGAGCCAAACACTGACAGTTGCAAGAAGACTGTGAACCAGATGAAATTGAGATTAAGGCTACAACTGGCAGATCTATGGCTTATTTGTTTGTTAGTTCATCAAAAGAGCCAAACACTGACAGTTGCAAGTAGACTGAACCAAATGAAATTGAGATTAAGGCTACAACTGGCAGATCTAATCTTTAGATGGCTTTCTGTGATTTCTTCTATATACACATATTGTCTGAAACTGAATACTCACAGGTACAGGTGAAAAGAAGTGAAGAAAAACCTTAAAAACCTGACCCCCAACCTGTGGTTTCAGGAGCAATAAACTGGTCTAAGAGTCTGATTTATTCTGTATTAAATGTCTGAGTATTTTAGGTGAACCAATCTCAAGGAAATTTCAACTTGGTCGTTAAGATGGCTTGATATTTTGTAATTGCCAACAATTTACTTCCAATGACAGCCTTAAAAATCCCCAAACAGATTGAGAAATCCCAATCTTAAATGTAAAAGGAAAAGGACCCTAACTGCTCTACATCCCTAGTCAACCCTTTCCATTTAGAACCCAAAGCTGGATTTTGCTTGCCAATACTCTATGACCTATGCTGCAAGGCTATAGTTATCATCCCTATGGCTTGTCAGAATAGCATGCACCTCTGTGTTTCTCTTGCGTCTTTCAGGTTTCTAGTTGAAGTTGCACTTCTGTCATTTTTTCTCTTCGCTGTCTTATTTCAATTTCATTTTTACTTTTAGTTGTCGACCATTGTGAAAGGCAAGCTTCAGTATTGTATAAACGATGAAGACTCAGAAAAAAATTGTCCATGTCAATCAGAACTTTGTTTTCCTTCTTCAGATAAATATTACATGTTTGCATGTGACATGTAGTAAATAAATGTGCTTAAACTTCATCCTTGACCTGGAAAGAACCAAGACATGCAGATTTAAGATCTGAATATTTAGAAGGTCTTCTTAGCGGACATGAATATGTCTCAATTTGCAGGTTTGTTATAATTTTCATTTCTGCTTGTCCAGTTGGCGGATGTCTGGTCTTGTGGGGTGACTCTGTATGTTATGCTGGTGGGAGCATATCCGTTTGAAGATCATGAGGACCCAAAGAATTTCAGGAAAACAATCAATGTATTATATTCCTTTGCATCTCTCTTCTTTTCAAATTATCCTTTATTTTTCACTGTCCATGAATTTTTTATTGTTTATCTGCAGAGGATAATGGCAGTTCAATACAAGATCCCTGACTATGTCCACATATCTCAAGATTGCAGACATCTCCTCTCTCACATATTTGTTGCAAATCCGTCCCGGGTATGCATGAACAAACCTTGTCTAAGAACAACAATCAACTTATATTACAAAGGAAACATCACACTGCTATGCATTGGTAGATGTCCTTTCATTGAGTTACACATCATGAGTATTATATTGGGAAATTAGTATTTCTTTGGATTTCCTTTTCGTGTATTGCTGTTTTGATAGAGTATTTTAATATAAGCCTATTTTTTGTTGCATTCATTGCTGTTTAGATGTGGTACTTTTAATCTTGTTTCACCCTCTATAACATGTCCACTTACCATCTAATTCTGCTGCATAATTGTTGTTATTGATGCTATTTCTTCTCATTACCCATGTAGTAGTTTTAAATTTGTCAGTCTTTGGCTTTTCTGCTTTTCTTTTTTGTTAGAATTTTGTATCGGAGACCAGGAAGACTGAACTAGGGATTCTTCTTTCAGTGCTTGTTGATGCGTTTATTTTTCCTTTTGTCATATAGTGTGTCATGGGTAACTGCATGCTATTAGATTTATCAGTCCAAACTTCAGCTAGTAATTTGGAGTGCAACTTTTATTATTGGATCTTATGAATAAATTTAATACATGCCAATTGTTTTACTAGGGAATTTGGATACATGTTCTTTTGAACATATCAAGAACCCTCATAGCACATGTATAGAATAGTTTTAGGTCATAGTTTGTTTTTATGCTGGTACCTGTTCAATAGTTGTAAAGTCACTATGTGTTGTCTCAAGAAACTTGAAATTGTATTCCACACAAACTCAAAATGAGAGAAACTAATGGACCCCAAAATAAGTAAATAATCAAGGAAAAGGAATGAATGATTGTTCGGTTGATATGATAAAAGGATATTGAGTATGCATCATTTTGTGAAGAGAGAAAAGAAGCTTGTTCATGAATGATTCAGGGTCCATTGAACCCCTGAGTTCTTGTCTGTGCAAGCTTGTGGATGTCCATTAAGCACTATGAGAAAAAATTGTTTCCCGCCTATTGAAAGCTAAGGGTGTAGAAAATCTTTAGAAAACAATGATTGAATTTGTTTATTGATAGAGAGTTAATTTAAAACCATTCTTGAGGCCTCAGCTCTCTTTCTATCGGGGATGCAGAAAATTGTAAAAATAATGCTTTTATGGTTTATTTATAGTCCGTAGATCATGTGTGTTCTTGTTTCTCAACATGTGTCTTAAGTGATGTCTACATCAGTGATGGTTTCCTTCAGGATGTGCAAATGCAACATAGTAGCTCACAGCCTTTGATCATCCATCATTATCATTTCATGTTCTGTTTTTATCACTTTCTTTGTAATGACTGCCGTAACTGAGCATCTACATTTCTAAACCATGCGTGTTCTTACAGAGGATCACCATTAAAGAAATTAAGAGCCATCCATGGTTCTTGAAGAACTTGCCAAGGGAACTGACAGAAGCAGCTCAGGCCATGTACTACAGGAGAGAAAATCCCACCTTTTCTCTTCAAAGTGT